>Ga0302325_10004272_pt1 | contig 33088 bp, 30 predicted proteins | sample Palsa_T0_2_FD_201948 | JGI IMG/M metagenome (GOLD analysis project Ga0302325, IMG submission 201948) | Peat permafrost microbial communities from Stordalen Mire near Abisko, Sweden - Palsa_T0_2 | ecosystem: Environmental > Terrestrial > Soil > Palsa > Peat permafrost | place: Sweden: Abisko... | reverse complement strand
GTGGACATTCAGGCCGCAAGGAATCCGTATTTCATCGCCGACGCCCTGCGTCACAGGATCAGGCTTTATGCTGAACACCAGAGCAGTCTAGCCGCGCAAATGCAGAACCCCGTCTAAAAAACACCCGAAATTCGCATCGAATCCCGCCTCGACATATCCTGATCCCGGCGAACGGAGATTTGGATGTCCCTTGACACAAGCGCAAGCCTTCAGCGGGAGCCGGTCAGTCGGGTTCCGCGATTCCTGCGGCCGGCGCCGGCGCTGGAGGTCATCGAATCCGATCCCAAAAAAATCGAACGGGGATATGCGAAATACCAGCCGAAGATTCTGTTCTGGTCCACGGTTGGTTATGCGATGTTCTATTTCGTTCGCAAGAATATTTCCGTCGCCATGCCGGTGATGGAAAAACAACTTGGCATTTCCAAATCGAGCCTGGGATTGTTCCTCACGCTTCACGGCGTGCTCTACGGAGTTTCTAAATTCGCCAACGGATTCCTAGGCGACCGCGCCAACGCGCGGATGATGATGGCGCTGGGGCTGATCACCTCGGCCATCATGAACGTATTTTTCGGCTTCAACACCGCCGTCATCTGGCTTGGGATTTTCTGGATGATCAACGGCTGGTGCCAGGGACTTGGATATCCGCCCTGCGCGCGGCTGCTCACACATTGGTTCGAGCCGAAGGAAATGGCCACCAAGATGTCGCTCTGGAACACCAGCCACACCATCGGCGGCGCGGCGATTTTGATCCTCTGCGGATATCTCGCCCCGCACGACTGGCGGCTCTGCTTTTTTGTGCCGGCGGCGCTGGCGATTGTGATGGCGATGCTGCTGATCGTCTGGCTGCGCGACACGCCGGAATCGGTCGGATTGCCCGAGGTGAAAGGCACCGTGATGCCGGCCGCCGAGGATGAGAAATTTGGCATCACGCTGGCGCATCGAGTGTTCGGCAATCGATTTATCTGGCTCTTTTCCATCGCGAATTTTTTTGTTTACACCATCCGATACGCCGTGCTGGACTGGGGTCCGACGATCCTGAAGGAAAACAAGGGATTGGAACTGACCAACGCGGCGTGGATGGTCGCGGGTTTTGAAGTCGCCGGCCTGGCGGGGATTCTGGTCAGCGGCTGGCTCACCGATCGTTTCTTCGCCGGCAAAGCATCGCGCATGAGCGCGCTCTACATGATCCTGTGCGGCGTGTCCCTGTTTTTCTTCTGGAAAAGTCCCGCCCACTACACGCTGCGAAGCACACTGCTGCTGGCCAGCGCCGGATTTTTTGTCTATGGCCCGCAAGCCCTGATCGGCGTCGCCGCCGCCAATCTCGCCACCAAACGCGCCGCCGCCACCGCCGTCGGCCTGACCGGATTCTTCGGCTACATCAGCACCGTCCTCTCGGGCTGGGGATTGGGATATTTGGCGCAGCATGAAGGATGGGATGCGGTTTTCATCTGCCTGCTGTTCGTTGCGGGGATCGGGACATTTCTTTTTTTGCTAACCTGGCCGGCGAAGGCGAATGGATACGGGGAGGCATAGATGCTGTTGGATGTCATTGATCCCGATACAATTTTCTCATGCCCGAGACCGCCGAAAAATTTAATTTCAATGAATTGAGCGAAAAAGCGCTCGGCGACAAGCGGCTCATGTTGGCGGTCGCCAGCAACACGCAGCGGCAATACGACGGCCGACAGCAACGGATGGCCGAGTTGCCCAATCCCGATGCGCTTCGGGAATTGGCCGGGCAGATCAAACAACATACGCTGGACAATCTCGATTTTTATCTCCAGCAACTCGTCGATTCCGTCCGCCGCAACGGCGGCCATGTGCATTTCGCTTCCACTGGCGACGACGCGCGGCGAATCATCCTCAACATCGCCAAAAAAGCCGGCTGCAAACGCATCATCAAGAGCAAGTCGATGGTGAGCGAGGAAATCGAGCTGGCGCATTTTCTCGAATCCGCCGGACTGGACCTCGTCGAGACCGATCTGGGCGAATTCATCGTGCAAATCAGCCACGACAAACCGAGTCATCTCGTCGCGCCGATCATGCACAAGGACCGCGCCTCCATCGCCCGGCTCTTCAGCGAATATTTCCACACACCCTACAACGACGATCCCGAAAGCCTCACGAAGCAGGCCCGGGCGTTTCTGCGTGACAAATTTCGCCATGCCGATTTGGGGATGACCGGCGCGAATTTTCTGATCGCCCAGACCGGGCAGGTTTGTGTCGTGGAAAACGAGGGAAATGCGCGACAATCCATCACCACGCCGCGCGTGCTGGTGAGTTTGGTCGGCATCGAAAAAATTATTCCGCGCCTCGATGATCTGGCGGTGATGCTCAAACTTCTCGCCCGCAGCGCAACGGGCCAGCCGATGACGATCTACACCAACATCTTCGGCGCGCCGCGACAATCCGGCGAAAAAGACGGATCGGAGGAATTTCATCTCGTGCTGCTCGACAACGGCCGGACGGAAATTCTGGCGGATGAGGAATATCGGGAAACGCTTCGCTGCATTCGCTGCGGCGCGTGCCTGAATGCTTGTCCGGTTTATCGCAAGATCGGCGGGCATGCGTATGGCAGCGTCTATCCCGGCCCGATCGGCGCGCTCATCACGCCGCTCTTCAAGGGGCTCGGAACTTTCAAAGACCTGCCACAGGCCAGCAGTCTTTGCGGCGCGTGTTACGAGGCGTGTCCAGTCAAAATCAATATTCCAAAACATCTGATCAACATGCGGCGCGACATCGTCAGGCAGCATCTCAATGGCCGACTCGAGCGGATGTTTTATCGTCTTTGGGCCTGGGGAATGCGCAGCCCATTTTTGTACGGTTTGATCGGGAGTTTGCAGAAATTCGATCTTCGCCGCCGCGCCAAGAAGACCGGCTGGATTCAGAAACTTCCGATGGCGGCGAGCGGCTGGACGCAGGTGCGTGACATGCCGCCGCCGGCGCGAAAGACATTTCATCAATTGTGGAAGGACCGCAATTGAGCGACACGACCGAGCCCAATCTGATCGCTGTCGTCCGCAAAGCGCTGGGCCGCGATCAACCGATTTCCACCGTTCCCATTCCACCAGCGATTGATGAATCAATCGCGCGGCTTGTCGACACTGGCGCTGATTTACGCCCATTGTTTCTCCAGAACGCCGCCGAAGCGAAGTTCCACATTGATTTGGTTAACCATGAAAATCTCCCCGAAAAACTAGCCGCGTTTCTGAAATCCCAAAATTGCCAACTTGTTGGCATGTCGATCTCTCCGCTGCTGGAAAAATTGGACCTCAAGGAATCTCTCAAATCCCGCGACATCGACCTGAAGACGTGGGACGAGCTTACCCTCGACGTCGCCTATGAATTGGATTGCGGCATCACCGATGTCTGGGCCGCCGTCGCCGAGACCGCCAGCCTCGCGATTCTTCCCGATACGAAACATGGGCGGGCTCTGTCGCTTTTCCCGCCGATTCATATAGCCATCGTCGAGCCGAAGAATCTCGTCGCCGATTTGCTTGACCTCACGCGAAAAATGTCCGCGATCCAGCCGCCGCCGCAGATTACGTTGATCACCGGCCCGTCCAAAACCGCCGACATCGAGGGAAGTTTGGTCACCGGCGTTCATGGTCCCGGATTTGTGCAGATATTTTTTCTGGAATGAAATCACCACAACCACCTCGAAGCGACCAGCAATAGCGCAATGAACGTAACGCCGATATAAAATAAAACCCCGCGTTCCTTTGGCACTTCCCACAATCGAGTGTGAATCGCCGACCGCCGCAGCGTCGGCGTGGAACCACATTCGGGACAACGCAGCGGCGTGGCGCGCAGATCGTATCCGCAGAATTCGCACTTCCCTTCCAGATGGAGCAGCAGACGCTTTTTATCCAATCGCCCAAGCCGCCAATCAAACGCCATGAGCACGATGAATCCCCACCAGCAAATCCAAAAAACGCTCCGCAGAAAATCCCGAATCGATCCATGCGCGATGAAAGGGCTCGACGCCACCAGCGCCAGCAATCCAATCGCCAGAAATCCCAACGCCGCTCGAATCATCCAACCCTCACCGGGCTAGCCAAACGTACGCCCCAACTCACAGATTCTCCCGAAAAAACCGCCTCCAATTCAACCCCATAAGCCCCTCAACCTCCGCCGGCCCAAATCCCGCGCGCCCCAGCGCCTCCGCAACGCGCGGCAAATCCGCCGCCGTCTGAATCTCGACCGGAATATTCTCCTGCCCAAACCCACCATCCATATCCGTGCCCAGGCCAACGTGCTGCGCATCACCAATCACATCGCACATGTGCCGAACATGCCGCGTCACATCGTCGAGTGTCGCCCGTCGTTTGCCGAATTCGGCTGGCGGAAGCAGAAATTTGTCGTAGAAATTAATACCGATCACACCACCTCGCTGGGCAATCGCGCGGATCATTTCATCCGACAATTGCCGATCGGTCGGCACGATGGCGCGGCAATTGGAATGCGATGCAATCATGGGGCCGTCGGATCGCCGCAATAATTCCCAGAAGGATTCTTCCGCGAGATGCGAGGTGTCGTGGATTACGCCGAGGCGATCGAGCGTTTTCATCATCGCCACGCCTTCGGCGGTCAGCGGTCCCGGCGCGCCGGTGCCGCCGGCGAATCTGGTGCGCTTCCACGCAAGTCCGACCGCGCGCACACCGGCGTCGAACAGCATCTCCATGTCGCGATCATCCCGCAGCGGATCGGCGCCCTCGAGAATCAGCACCGCCTGGATGCCGGGCTCATCGCGCAATTCATTTTTTGCCCGAACGATTTTCAAATTCCCGGCTGATTCCTGCGCGCGGTACCACGCGAGCTGCCGCATCGCCATCACATGAGCTTCCTCGGCATTGTGATATCCGGGCCGGCCGTCGATGGACGGCATGCAGAACAGCGTCGCGCCGATGAGACGGACAGAGCCTTCTCGCAAATCCGGAAGGCCAACGGTTGGAATTCCCCACTCATCCGGTTTCTGCTCCCGCGCCGGCCGATCCACGGGCCGGCCGGCCATCACGTTGTCAGCAAGATCGAGATGTGCATCCGCGATGAACATTTTTTATGCTCGCAGTCCAATCAGATGCCGCACGACACCGCGGCCCAGCGCTCGCAGGTTGTATCCGCCTTCCAGCGAGCTGACGACGCGGCCGCCGCCGTGGACATTGGCCGATTGCACGAGCAACCGCGTCATGGTTTCGAAACATTCTTCGCTCAATTCGATTTTCGCCAGCGGGTCTTCGCGGTGGGCATCGAACCCGGCGGATATCAGCAGAAATTGCGGGCGAAATTCATCGAGCTTGGGCAACACTTTTCCATGGAATGCCGCGAGATATTCGTCATCGCCCGCGCCGGGGAGCATGGGGATGTTCAGCGTTGCCCCGATGCCGTGATCGACGCCGGTTTCCCATTCATGTCCGCTGCCGGGATAACAGGTGCGCGGATGCTGGTGGAGGCTGATGAAGAGGACGGTTTCATCATCCTCGAAGGCCGCCTGGGTTCCGTTGCCGTGATGCACGTCGAAATCGACGATGGCGATTTTTCCGATGCCGTGGCGTTCCTGCAGATATCTCGCCGCAATCGCGATGTTGCTGAAGAGACAAAATCCCATCGGCGCCTGCGGCTCGGCATGATGTCCCGGCGGACGACCGGCGGCGAAGGCGCGCTGCACTGGGCCATCCACAACCGCGTCGCAACACTTCAGCACCGCGCCGCAGGAAAGCCGGGCGATATCAAAACTGACGGGGCAAACAACGGTGTCGCCAGAATCCAACACACCTCCGCCGCCGGCGCAGATTCGTCGGATTTTTTCAATGTGCTCCGCGGTATGCACCAGTCGAATCCATTTTTCCTCCGCCAAATCCGGCTCGATCTCGACCAGCTTTTCCCCGCCGACCGGCTGAAGCTGTAGATCGAGCACGAAATCCGGGAATGGATTTGGCGAGTCGATCAGCCCCGCATTCCGCACCGCCAGGGCGATCGCCCGAATCCGATCCGGACGCTCGGGATGATTGGGACCGGTGAGGTGCTCGACGAATCGGGGGCTGGTGGAGAAGCCGGTCATGGGGAAAGAATTCCATTCCCGGCGGCGCGGCCGATCGAATACAAATGCTGATTGACCGCCAAGACGCCAAGACGCCTAGGTAGGAAAATACGCAGAGAAGAGGTTGAAATTGAATTGAGCATTATTCCAATCAAGATTTTAATTCTTGGCGTATTTTCTTCCCTTGGCGTCTTGGCGCCTTGGCGGTCAATTCTCTTCATCGATTTGCAAACATCAGGTTTTTCATCGCGGTCCAGTAGGTGATGAAGAGAAATCCGGCGGAGAAGACGACTTCAGCACTGATGACGATCAGATATTTCGGGCCGCTGATGTATTGATCGACGTATCCGCTGGCGTAGAGGATGCGATACCCGCAGATGGTGATCAGAAAAAGAAGCGCGACGGGAATCCAATGGGCAGCGTGGTAATAGAGGGCTCGCAGGACCACTCGATAGGGCAAACGCAGCCCGTGCATTTTCATGGCCTCGAAAGCTGTGAGGCGCGCCGCCACTACCTGTGTCACGCCGATGGCGATGTAGATCAGGATCGGAGCGGCGATGAGAATCGTGGGATCGAGCCAGTGGGGGCGCGGGAGGTGGATCGCGCTGTATCCGTAGGACCAGAGCGAATGCACCCAGACGCCGAATCCGAGCAGGATGGCGGTGATCGCCCAATGGATTCTGGCAAATGACAGTGCCGGCTTCACATCGCCGCGGGAATTGAGTTTTCGGTAAAAATCGGTGGGTCGGAAGATGACGTGGGCGCTGGTTGCGAGGAATCGGGAGAATGCGCTGCGTCCGTCGGCAACTCTTTCCCAGGCCGGGGGTTGGCGAAACGGCGGCGATGCCAGCAGATCGTATTCCGCGCCGCATTCCGGGCAGCGGCCGGCATCGGGCAGGCCGTTGAGCGTGTAGCCGCAGGTTTCACAGAGAATGTCGGTTTCTGCCGGAGACATCCGATGATATATGATATACTCGCTTCCTGCCGGTTTCAGGAGGATGGCGGATTCAATGGATTTCCGGCGACTTTTTGCAATTCTCGCCTGCTCGGCGGTTCTGGCCGCCTGCGGGCGCAGCCCATCGGCCGACCAATCTTCCACCGATGACGGGCCGACCGTCACGCACGGCCCAGCGCCTGTCATCGCCAAACCGCTCGCCGACGACACCACACAGCCCAGCAAATCCGCGCTCATGATCGGCGACCGCGCGGTTAACTTCGGCCCGGCGATGTTGCGGCTGAGCAAGACCGACGATGGCAAGATCGTCGCCCGGCTGTACAGCGACCAGCCGCAGTCTTCGCTCAATGCCGAGCAGACCGTCAATTCATACGACCTGCGAATGATCCTTCCCGATGCGACCGATCCAGCGCACATCGATGGATCGGTCTGGTCGAGCAGTTCGGGCAGCATCGAAAAACAAAATTCTCCGTATGGCATTTTTCTCACCAACAATCAGGTTCTACAGCCGATGGATGTCAGCATCGCATTCACCGGCGAAGCGCCAACGATCCGCGTGAGCATTCAAGGCACCTTCTGTCTCTTCACCACCGACAACCAAACGCCCAGCACCGCCGGCACGATCACGCAAGTCGTCGGCGTGCTCAACGCGACGGTGCCGTCGAGTCCGACGAAGTAGCCGGCGAATTATCCGGAATCACATCCCAAAGCATCAGCACCGGGCCGGTTGGGCGGAAGATATCCATTCGCCATTGCCCCGGCAGATTTACCGGCATCTCGGTGGCGGCATCCTGCCCGACCACCCAAAAGCGCTGCTGGCTCCGCAACAAACGCATCGTCTCTTCGCTTGGTGGGCCATCTTTCAAAAAGACCACCGGATGTTGCCAGTCGGACAGGTAATGTCGAATCCCAAGGTACGTGTTGCTCGGCTCATACTGCGTTCCCTTGGTGAACACGATGATCTCACGTGGATCGGTCATGGTGGCGATGCAGTTGGCGACATACTTAAATCCGGGAGTGTATGGTGGTCCGGCGGCGGCGCGCTCGACGCCGTAACAGAGTGCGCAAAAGAGAATCGTTACCGGAGCAACCCATCGAAACCAGCCGCGCATCGGCAGCGGCGTCGCTAGCAATGCGTACATGGCCGGCGAAGCCAGAATCACATAGCGAGGAAACGCCACCATTCGAGTGTGCTTGACCAAATCGAATGACAGGACGAAGCCGATCGTCCCCATCATCCATATCCACCAAAGCAGCGAATCGCGCGTCCGGCGCAGATTGACCAGCGGCAACAGATAAGCCAGAATCGCCAGGCTGAGTAGAACTTTCGGATATGGCCAGGTGAGCAATCGAAAAACCAGAACGGTTGGCAGGGCCAGAAATTGCATGAACAAAACAGCCGGACCGGAGCGGCCGTTGAGGAAAAGGAATCCTTCCTGAGCGCCCAACTGCGCGCGATACGCCCAGAAGAATGGTCCCCAGACTATCGCCACCAATAATATTCCAGCGGCGAGCGCGCCGAGCACGGCCCAACGCTTGTCTCCCCGCAGACGAATCAGTGCGTAAATCCCCAGCGCAATCATCGCGCCAGCGGAGAAATAATGCGTCAGCGCCGTCGCCGCCACGGCCAAACCCAACCCCACAACGCGCGCAGCGCTCACGCCTTTTTCTTCGATTAACACGACGCCCAGACAACAGAGGAGTCCAAGGAAAACCAATTGCGTGTAGCTGCGCGTCTCCTGGCTCAAGTCCAGATGGGCGCAGGAAAAACAGAGCAATCCCGCGGCAATGATTCCGGGCCAGACGCCCTGCGTGCGGAGGAGAATTGCAAAAAGAACGACCGCCGCCGCCAGGTCGAAAACCACCGACAAAGCCCGCGTGGAAAAATCTCCATCGCCAAATAAATCGACCCACCATCGCAAAACAATCTGGTGCAACGGCGGATGAACGGTGTTGCTCATTCCCGTCCAGATTCGCCACCATGGCGGCGCGTTGACAAAATCCGTCGCCGGCGCGGGATTGAGGACCACGCCCAGCGGGGCGTCGAACACGCTTGTCCCTTCTTGCGCCCGGGCGGTGGAAAAATACAAGGTGCGATATTCATCCAGCCAGAGATTCTCTCGTGTGAGTCCCCAGAATCGCAGCCCGGCGCCGATGGCCAGGATCGCCAGCAATATGAGCATGTGCGGCCAGCGCAATTTGCTGTGAACGGTGGATTTGGCGACTTGCATCTGAAGCATTTGGCGACTAACCGACGTTCGGCCCCCACCCTCGCCCTCCCCCGGAGTACCGGAGGAGGGGGAAATTCTTGTGGCCTCACGCTGATTTTTTCCCGTATTCCCTTGCCCGCGGTGGGACCAAACTGATGTCCACCGGACCATAGTCAATCTTCGGAATATCCTGGGCCGAGTTGTATTCCGCGATGGTCGCCTTGAGATAATTGGCGTCATCGCGGTGCGGAAATTCCGGCTTGTAATGCGCGCCGCGGGATTCGTTGCGGAGCAGGGCGCCCTGCAGAATTGCCTCGGCCAGCACGATCATGTCGCGCAGGGCGCGGGTGAAACTCAGATTCTGATTCGTCCACATGCCGGTGTCGGATAATTTGATCCGGCGATATCGCTGCTTCCATTCCTGGCAGCGTGCGATCGTCTGACGGAGTCGCTCGTTATCGCGGACAACGGTGCAGTTGTCGGTCATCCATCGGCCCATTTCCTGCCAGAGCAAATAGGGATTCTCATCACCTTCATTGGCCAGAAGATGTTTTTGTTTTTCGGTTTCCTGATTGCACACGGCGTCGTAAACGGCCTGCGGGAGATCGGCGGCGGGTTTGCCGACATCGGTGCAATAATTTTTCACGCATGTTCCGCCGAAGAGTCCGTCGAAAATGCAACTGAGCAATGAGTTGGCGCCCAGGCGATTGGCGCCATGGTAGGCGAAAGAGACTTCGCCCATGGCGAAGAGGCCGGGAACGCTGGTCATCATGTTGCTCGGATCGCCGAATTTCAGGCCGCCGGTTTTTTCATCTTTCTTGAATCCGACCCACAGCCCGCCCATGGAATAGTGGACGGCGGGGAAAATCTTCATCGGCTCTTCCAGCGGATCGGTGCCGACGAACTTTTCGTAAATCTCCAGAATTCCCTCGAGTTTGGCGAGAACTTTTTCGCGGCCGATCTGTTTGACGACATCGGACAGATCGAGATAGACCATATTGCCGCCGTCGACGCCGAGCTTCATCTCGGTGCAAATCTGGAAAATTTCGCGGGTGGCGATGTCGCGCGGGACGAGATTGCCGTATTTGGGATAGCGTTCTTCCAGAAAATAAAATCGCTCGCCTTCGGGGATGCTGTTGGGATGGCGTTTATCGCCCTGCTTGCGCGGCACCCAGAGCCGGCCGCCCTCGCCGCGGGCGGATTCGCTGATGAGCCGGCATTTGTCTTCGCCGGGGATTGCGGTTGGGTGTACCTGGATGAATTCCGGATTCCCATATTTTGCGCCGGCCTGATAGCAGCGCGATGCCGCCCCGCCGGTGCAGATGACGGACATGGTGGATTTGCCGAAGATCAGCCCGCACCCGCCGGTGGCGATCACGACGGCGTCTGCGCGGAAGGATTTGATCTGCATGGTCCGCATGTCCTGCGCGACAATGCCGACGCAGCGGCCTTCGTGAATCACCGGCCAGAGGAATTCCCAGAATTCATATTTCTGGACCCGGCCTTCGGATTCGTACCGGCGGGTTTGTTCATCGAGGCCGTAGAGCAATTGCTGGCCGGTGGTTGCGCCGGCGAAAAAAGTGCGTTTGAATAATGATCCGCCAAACAGGCGAAGAGCGCGCTGGCCTTCGGGGGTTCGGTTGAACGGCACGCCCATGCGATCCAGCAGATCGATGATCCGCGGGGCCCAGTTGCACATCTCCAGCACCGGCGGCTGATCGGCCAGGAAATCCCCGCCGAGCACGGTTTCGTCGAAGTGCATCCACTCGCTGTACCCCTGCTGGCGGGCGATGTCATTGGTGGCGTTGATGCCGCCCTGGGCACAAACACTGTGACTGCGTTTGACCGGGACCATGGAGAAGAGATCGATCCCGACGCCTTCCTCGGCGAGTTTGACCGTGCAGGCCAATCCGGCGAGTCCGCCGCCGATCACGATCACACGTTTTTTTGCACCGCCAGCCATAGTTGAACTTTACCTGAAACGAAGTTTTGGAGCGACGAGGGAGGCACCGGATGTACATCCGGCGCTACGGGGGGGGGGGGGTGTTTACGTAACATTGTGTAACATTCTGTAACATGCGGGCGGTTTCCTCCGCTCTTTCCATCGTAGCGCGCACTTTCCACCGGCATTTCATGCCCCGAATTATACCCTAACGATGCGTCCTTGCAAGAGAAATCCTGCAGGATTTTTGGCGGAGCGCTGCCTCCCATTTGCCGTTGAGCACAACCACGGTTAGCTTCCCCGACATGGGGACATGTCCCGATCCCGTCAAGCGCCTCATCGACCATTTCAACATGCAGTTGGATCAGGTCCGCTCGCCGGATTACAACGAAACCCAGCTTCGCATCGACTTTGTGAATCCCCTGTTCGCGCAACTTGGCTGGGACATGGATAATGCCCAGGGATTCGCCGAGCAATATCGGGAAGTTGTCCACGAAGACCGCGTGAAAGTCGCCGGCGCGACCAAGGCGCCGGATTATTCATTTCGCATCGGCGGCGTGCGGAAATTTTTCCTCGAAGCAAAAAAACCGTTCGTGAACATCAAGCAGGCATGGGAGCCGGCCTACCAGCTTCGCCGCTATGGATGGAGCGCAAAACTCCCGGTCTCGCTGCTGACGGATTTTGAGGAACTGGCGATTTACGACTGCCGGGTCGCGCCCAGGCAATTGGAAAAACCCGCTACCGCCCGGCGGGATTACATCGTCTACACCGAATTCTGTGAGCGCTGGGATTTTCTCGAGGGCACGTTCAGTAAGCGGGCGATCCTACAAGGTGAATTCGACCGTTACTGCGCGACCAAAAAAGGACGCGGGACGCAGGAATTTGACGAGGCCTTTTTGTTGGAAATCGAAACGTGGCGCAAGGAACTAGCTTATAACCTTGCGCTGCGCAACGATCTCAATGAGCACGACCTGAATTTCGCCACCCAGCGGATCATCGACCGCATCATCTTTTTGCGCATCTGCGAAGACCGCGGCGTCGAACCGACCGGGCATCTTCAGCAGCTTCTCAGCGGCGACAAAATCTATCACCGCCTGCTGACGCATTTCCGCGAAGCGGATGACCGGTACAACTCGGGGTTGTTTCATTTTAAGAAGGAAAACGGCCGGGACGAAACACCGGATGAATTCACCCCGACGCTGGAAGTGGATGATGGAGCGATCAAGACAATTCTCAAGCGGCTCTATTACCCGGAAAGCCCTTACGAATTCACGGTCGTCTCGGCCGACATTCTGGGCAGTGTCTACGAGCGTTTTCTGGGCAAGGTCATCGAGCGGCACGGCGCGCACGGCGTCAAAATCGTGGAAAAACCGGAGGTGCGCAAAGCCGGCGGCGTCTATTACACGCCGACGTACATCGTGGATTACATCGTCAAGCAAACGGTCGGCAAATTGTTGGAAGGCAAAACCCCGGACGAGGCAAAGAAAATTAAGGTTCTCGATCCCGCGTGCGGATCGGGGTCGTTTCTACTTGGGGCATACCAATATCTGCTCGACTGGCACCTCAAGTGGTACGTCGACAACGGCCCGGAGAAGTGCACCAAGGGAAAAACCGCGACTCTTCGGCCGGCGGACCGGCCGACCTTCACGACCGAGAACACGGGCGCATCTCTCCCGCCGGAGAACCGCGCCCTGGGCCACTGGGCGCTGACCACCCGCGAACGCAAACGCATTCTGCTGGACAACATCCATGGCGTGGATATCGACTATCAGGCCGTCGAGGTCACCAAGCTCTCCCTGCTATTGCGATGTCTGGAAGGCGAAACCGCCGAATCCTTGCGCGGGCTGATGACCCTCTTCCGCGAACGCGCGCTGCCCGACCTGGGCGGCAATATCCAGTGCGGAAATAGTTTGATCGGTACGGACATTATGGCCACCGACCTTTGGCGAGGGATGAGCGAAGAGGAGCGAGGTCGGATCAATCCGTTTGATTTCGAGCGTGCCTTCACGCGCGTATTCAAACAAGGGGGCTTTGATGCTGTGATTGGCAATCCGCCGTGGCTAATGGCGGGCTATCACACAAAAAGTTCTTTGGACTATTTTCGCGACAAGTATCGCACCGCGCATGGAAAGTATGACCTGTATTACCTATTTCTCGAGAGGGGGCGATCACTCATACCTGATGGCGCTTTCCTGGCGATGATCGTTCCCAACAAATTCTTCCATACCGCAGCGGCAGGAGGCTTACGAAAGCTTCTTTCCGCTGAGCAAGAGATCATCGGAGTAATTAATTTTGGGGATGAGCAAGTTTTCGTGGGCGCTACAAATTATTCATGTATCCTTTTATTGGTCCGCGGCTCCCCGAATAACAGATTTACATATAGCCAGGCATGCAAGGGCCTCGCGGTGGTGAAGTCCTTCACGCTGCCCACGAGTTCGCTTACTGAAACTCCATGGCATTTCGAGGAGGGAAAGGCAAAGGCACTCTTTGACAAGATGGCGAGTATTGGCATTCGCCTCAGTGAGATCACCGAGCGCTTTGGGACCGGCGTACAAACGGGAGCCGATCGAGTTTATGCAGTGACGCCCAACGACCCTGCTGCCACGGAAAAAGCCATATTGCGCCGACAACTTAAGGGCAGAAACGTTCGGCGGTACCGTATCGTTGAGCCAGTTGAGGAAATCGTATTCCCCTACGAGGTTAAAAACTCTAGATTTGTATTACTAGAGGAAACGAGGCTTCGTCGAACTCCGCGCGCGTATTCAAAACTCCTTAAATCCAAGCAAAAACTTTCCAAACGGATTTGGTTTGGCAAAAACGCTGTGGAACTTTCGGGGGCTTGGTACGGTCTAATGTATCTCGACGATCAGAGATGGTTCGAACGGCCACATATTCTTACGCCGACGCTTAGCAATCAAAGCAACTTCGTAATTGGAGAGGGCGATTTATTCGCAACGGGCACGGCTGGTGTGGTTTCGATAGTGCCAAAACCAGGTCTCAATGAGGATATACGGTTTCTACTCGGTCTATTGAACTCATCATTGATCAGCTTTTTCGTTACTCGGCATAGTCCGCCTTTTTCGGGTGGTTTTTTTAAGTTTAGCGCACCCTATTTGAGGGATATCCCAATCAGGCGAATCGGCCACTCCCGAGATCAAAGATTACATGACCGGGTCATCGAGCTAGTCGAGTTACAGTTAGGGTTTCATGCCTCTCAAGTGACGCTGAACAGTCCGCAGGAGAAGGACCGCCTTCGCCGTCAGATCGAAGCAACGGACCGGCAGGTCGACCAGCTTGTGTATCAGCTTTACGACTTGACCGATGCCGAAATCCGGCTGGTGGAGGAATCCACGGCGGGGTCGTCAACGGAATGAGCATTCCGGCGGGGTTTAGCTTTTGATGGCGTTTCCCATTTTCGCCCGTTTCCTTTGGATGAACTCAATATGATGCGCCACATGCCCTACCATCAGCGGGACGCACTGGGCAAGCGTAATCGTCCCGCGTTCGTTGTGTTGGCCGGTGCGGGTGAAGGTCGCATCGTGGAGTTTGCGGAGGACTTTGGTGAATTGTTTGCGATTGAGATCGAATAATTGGATGGCGCGGTCGGGGTCTTGTTTGTCGTAAAACAAATTGGCGGCGAATTTGGATTCGTCGTAGCCGATGATTGGCGGATTGTCCTCGGCGATGATCCGCTTCATTCGGCCGGTCCAGATGATGTCGGCATCCTGGAGGTGAATGAGAATTTGCTGGATCGACCAGAGGCCGACATTGGCATCGGCTGGGGGAATCCAGAGGAGATCGTTCTTACTTAGCCCAGCGATGGATTGGCGAAGGAGCGCGCCGCCGGATTCGAATTGGGTGATTGTTTCAGGGTTCATGCCGGCACTCCCTTCAGCGGCTTGCCGAATTTTTGGCGCTTCAGGTCGATGTAGATGATGTGATGGTCGAGATGCTCGATGGTCCAGACGATGGCCTGTTCGAGGGTGAACGGGCCGAGGTCCACATGCTGGCCGGTTCGCTGGAAGGCGGCTTCGGGAAGATTTCGCAGCACGCTGGAGAATTGCCGGCGATTGAGTTGCAGGATTTCCACCGCCATTTGCGCATCCTGCTCTTCGTAAAACAGGCGCGAGGCGAATCTGCTTTCGTCGAAGCCGGCGATTGGGGGATTTTCCTCGGCAATGACATTCTTCATCCGCGAGGTCCAGATCAGCTCATCATCCATCAGGTGCAGAACAATCTGCTGGATGGACCACAGCCCGATGCCAGCGCCGGGTGGGGGAACCCAGAGCAATTCCTTTGGCGTCAGGCCGGCGATGGCGGTGGCCAGTTTGGCCCCGCCGGTTTCAAATTCAGTAATGATTTTCGGATCCATTTTCCTCGTCCATGACTCAACGCATAAGACCAAAATAAATTTAGCCACCGATGGGGCACCGATGGACACCGATTAAGAAAAGATCGGATTTTATCTCTCCATTATCGGTGCTCATCGGTGGCTAGTATTTTCTTTCTGATAGCAAGTCTAATCTCATCCATGATGGATTGCCGCTCCCAGCGCCAGGAAACCGCAGACCAACGTTACCAGAAATATCCCGATGCAGACTACGCCCCAGCGTCGCTGGGCGCCGGCGCTGATGGTCAGGCCCCAGGTGATGGCGGCGGTCCAGAAGCCGTTGGCCAGATGATAGCACGCTGCGAGTATCCCGATGGGATAAACAATATATTTGAGCAAAAAGCTGGCGTTGATGTGATGGGAGACGGAATCGGTGGCCTGGTGCGGATCGAATGACAAGGTGGGGCCGAGCAATCCTTTCATGGCGAAGACGTGAAAGAGAATGAACACCGCCAGAATGATCGCGCTGACCCGCTGCATCAGGTAAAAGTAATTTTTCCCAAACGGATAGTGGGTGACATTCGGCATGCCGGTGAAGGTGATCCAGGTTCCATAAACCGTGTGGTAAAGAATCGGCAGATAGATAAAGAGCCATTCCACGGCCGTCAGAAACGGAATCGCGTGAATCTTATTCACCTGAATCTGGTAGATGTCGGGGTTGGTGCCTTCGATGAGGGTAGCATTGACCACGAAATGGACGACCAGATATCCGCCGAAAATAATGCCGGTGAAGGAATGGAGCCTTCGGAGCAGAAAATAATTCTGCCCGGACAGGCCTCCAAGATGCGTCTCCGAGGCGCTGGCCTGAGACAAGTGAGAAATCCTTTCGTGAAAATAGACGGTGCGGATTATAGGGATGGGGTGAGGGATGCAAAAGGGGAGGAAAGATTCGTTTGAGTGCGCACTGTTGGGGAAGATTTGTATCGGTTGCGGTCTTCGTGCCGATCGGCCGGGTTTTCTCGAAAAAGAAACACCCCAGGCGCTGCGAAGACCATTGGCTGGCCCGGCGAAGATCGATGCGGCATCTTGCTCATGATGAAAAAGTTTCCCACCTGCGGCGGCGAGATGCTAAGGAGTTTCGAGCGCATGCTCGACCTCAACCGTCCTCACAGCCCCGCTTGCCCGACCTCCCTTGCAAATGCAAAAGTCCCGCGTCGAGGTCGGACTTGGGGCGTGAAGGACGGTTGAGGTCGGCCCGTGGCCGAAATTCCATCGCATCTCGCCGCCGAAGGCGGGAACTCTCTCTTCGTCTGCGAAATGCCGCCTCGAACGTCGTCGGGCCAGCCAGCGGCGCTCGAAGCGCCGGCGACTTCCTCTATTCGAGTTCGCGCCGTGACGTCGGCACGAAAAACGTAGCCGATACAAATTCATTTGTTCGCCTCGTACAATTCATTCATGCTTTCGATACTCATCATCGGCCCGCATCCGGACGATCAGGAGTTGGGGATGGGCGGGACTATCGCCCGGCTGGTGGAACAGGGGCATCGGGTGCATCTGGTGGATATGACCAGCGGCGAGCCGACGCCGATGGGATCGCCGGAGATTCGCCAGCGCGAGTCGGCGGCGGCGGCGAAAATTCTGGGCGTGGGAAGGACGCCGGTGGGACTCGTCAATCGGCAGGTGGTGCATGATATCCCCAGCCGGCATGCACTGGCGGCGGTGATTCGGCGGCATAAGCCCGAGATTCTTTTTTTGCCCTATCCGCTGGATGCGCATCCCGATCATGTGGCCGTCACGAAGATTGGGGAGGATGCGCGGTTCGATGCGAAGCTCACCAACAGCCCCATCCCCGGCGAGCCGTGCTATCCCAAGCGCATCATCTATTATTTCTGCACCCATCTGCGGATGAATTTCAATCCGACGTTCTGCATCGACATCTCGGCACAGATCGAGAAAAAAATGTCGGCGGTCGCGGCATATGAATCGCAATTTGTCTGGAACAAGAGCGGAGTGGCGGAGATGGTGAAGACGATCAACGGATATTTCGGCAGCCGGATCGGGACGGCGTTTGCCGAGCCGTTCTTCACCTATGAAACGCTCGGATTTTCCGGGCTGGATCAGTTGGTCTGATTGGCCATCGCCTCGGTGTCGGCAGAGACGAGATCGATCTCGGCCGGTGCGACGACAGGCCGGCGAGCCTGGCGCGAGGCGGGTAGCACGATCGCGGACAATTCGGAAATTTGTCGGACCAAGTAATCCGCAATCGGATGGCTCGTTCCCTGCGCATTCGGCTGGCGGAGGCAAGTTTTCATTCCCATTCGGCCGGCGCCGATGATGTCTTTTTTGACCAGATCGCCGACGAAGAGAACATCCTGCGGCTTCTCGCCAATGGCCGCCAGTGCCGCATTGAAGATGCGCGGACTCGGCTTGCGATAACCGACTTCGCAGGAATAAATCCGGACGGGGAAAAATTCCAACAGGCCCATGATTTCCATGTGCCGGTCGATCAGCGGCCCGCCAACCACGGTGTTGGAAACCACGCCCAGCTTGATACCGGCGTCGCGCAGTTGGGCGAGGGTGGGGATGAGATTGGGATCGACCGAACTGTAATCGACCACGCCCTTGTACCACTGCCAGCCGAGATCGAACATGAGATCATCGGTATTGGGAATACCCAAACGGATGTTGCGCTGCCGCATGATTTCAAAGGTGCTGAAATCCCGTCTTCGGAGGCGCGACCAGATCAGCGCCCGGCGGACGGCGCCGAAATTTCCCCGCAGATAGCGATTGAAACTGGGCAATGGACAGCCCATTTGCTGGAGCCGGTCGTAGGAATTGCGCGCGCCTTGGGCGACGAGCGTTTTGGTCTTCATCGGCGCGAAATCCAGCAGGGTGTCCCCAAGATCAAACAAGATTGCTCTGACCATAATTCCGATATCCTTCCCCAATTGCGCGATTCATGCCGCGCGTCCAATTCTAGCGGGCTCCCTGCCCGCCGGCGCCGAGGCACGGTTACTTTACTGTCCCCGCGGCGTCTGGCAAATGCCCAAAAGGTTCTGGGACCGATAAATTCCACTCGGCAAAATCGCGGCGAATAATCTCCCCGTCCTCCGGTACTCCGGGGGAGGGTTGGCGTGGGGGCCGAACACCAAGTGGCGCACCGACCCCCACCCTGTCCCTCCCCCGGAGTACCAGGGGAGGGGAAAAAGCGGTTGCTTGGATAAAACGGCGCGATGGGTTACACATATCGCTCTGCCTTCGCTTGTTCTTTCGCTAGCCGAGGAGCTTTCGCTTGGTCCCGCTGGTTATTTTTTCGCGCTGGATTCACATTGTCACCGCCTGTTTGGCGCTGGGCGGCGTTTTTTTCATGCGATTCATCTTTCCAGCGGGGATTTCCGTGCTCCCCGACGATCAGCGCTCGGCGGTCTTCCTGAACACCCGACGCAAATTCAAAATCGTCATTCACACGGCCATACTTTTGTTCCTCATCACCGGAACTTTCAATACGATGATCGCCTGGGGAAAATATGAGCGGAATCCCGCCCTGATGCACCCGCTTTGGGGAACGCATGTGCTGCTGGCGCTGGTGGCGTTTACCATTGCCATCATCGTGCTGGCCGGGCCGACGCCGATCCAATCGCACCGAAAGCTGATGGCGATCAATTTTGTGATCCTGCTGCTGACCGTGGCGGTGGCATCGACATTGAAATGGGCCCGCGAGAGTTCGACCGGGCAATCGTCCCCAACCCCTTCCCAGACAGGCGGCAATCCATGAATGATTTTTGGTGGTGGACGATCGTCCTGATCGCCCGGTATCTGCACATCGTCTGCACCACCGTGCTGGTGGGTGGAACGCTTTTTTATGAGATGGTTGTGCCGCTGGCGATCGACGAACTGCGGCAAGAGCAGCAGCTGCTCATCTTCGCCCGAGCGCGGTGGATTTTTAAATGGCTGGTCTGGAGCAGTGCGATCCTGCTCATCGCCAGCGGGATTTTCACCAGCTACGTTCACTGGCCGCAGTATTCGAGTGAGAATTATGGTTCGGCTGCCGAGCGGCCGGGATGGTGGTGGGCGGCGCATGCCAGCACGGGAATCATGGCGTTGTTGATCGCACTGAGCCTGACCATCGGCAACACTCCGCCGGCCCGGCCGATTCGATGGATGCGCCTCAACCTCATCGCCCTGCTGCTGGTGATTTTCCTGGCCACCGCCACCCGACAGGCGCGGCTGCAGGGCGAGCAGCAAATCGTGCCGGGACAAACGCATAACGAGACGGGCGGATGACCGGGGATTGGGATCAATTTCCCGGCGGAGAGGAAATCGCCCCCGGCATCCGAGCCGCCGATGGGGCGATTCGATTCCAATATTCCCGCGGCTCCGGGCCGGGCGGGCAGAATGTCAACAAGGTCAACACCCGCGCGGAATTGTGGCTGGCGATCTCCAAAATCATCGGGCTATCCCACGCCGCCCTAAATCGTCTGCGCCAACTCGCCGCCAGCCGGCTGACGGTGGCGGATGAATTGCATCTGGTCAGCGAAATTCACCGATCGCAGGAAGCCAACCGCAAGGAGGTGCTGGAGCGTTTGCGGCAACTGGTGCAACAGGCGCGGGTGGAACCCAAACCTCGCCGAAAGACCCGCCCCACCGCCGCCTCCCGCCGCCGCCGGCTGGATGCGAAGCGCCGCCGATCCGAAATCAAAGCTCGGCGAGGGGGGAAGGAATAATTTCGTTATTGAATCTGAGTTTTGCGGAGCCGATCAATTCACCGATGGATCATCCGGAATCTGCTCCGGATCGATATTCTGCCCCATCATCCGCGACGCCATCAGTTTCGACCACAGTCTCGCGCTGCTCTCATAAACATAATCCGGCTCGGCCGGCAGAATCACCCACGATTCAACTTCCAATTCCGACTCCAATTGCCCCGGCCCCCACCCCGCATATCCCACAAAATATCTCGCCCGCAACGGCGCTTGCCGCAACAGCGATTCGATCTTCGATCGCTCGGTCGTGAAAAAAACGCCCGGCATCACATCCGCATCCTTCTCCATCTCATTTCCATGCAACACCATCAGCGGCCCCTCGCACGGCCCGCCCTGATGTAGCACGCCCTCCACCCCGCAATCCTCCACCATCGAATCCTCGCACGCCTCCCGCACCGTCGTCTTGAGCGGCCGATTCAGGATCAGCCCCATCGCCCCCTCATCATTGTGTTGCAACATGAGCACCACGCACCGAAAGAAATTCGGATCCGCCAGCCGCGGCGAGGCCATGAGAAGTTTGCCCTGTAGCGATTCCATGGAGAGGTAAACGATACCCATTCCATGCGTTCTTGTTAAAGGAGAAAATCGCTCAGGCAGGTGTAAATTGCGACCCGGTTTGCAAGATCACGGGCCTTGCGCCGATCTCTTTTAATGCAAATGCAATGCGGGGGCGGGAGGGCGGGGAAAAACTGTTGGGGCCTGATCTGGTTTTCCCCGCCCTCCTGCATTGCGTTTGATTTTAAGTTTCATCGTCGGCCGAAGGGGACCAGAACGAAATGTTCACCACCATTTCAAATCATGCCACCCGCCGATTTTTTTATTACACTCCTCCCCATGCCCGCGTCCCCCGAACAACGCATCAAAAAACTCCGCGACGAGATCGAGCATCATAATTATCTGTATCACGTCGTGGGTAAGCCGGAGATTAATGATCGACAGTTCGATGCGCTGCTGCGCGAACTGGTCGATCTGGAAACCGTTCACCCCGATCTGATAACGCCCGATTCCCCATCGCAACGGATCGGCGGCGCGCCCATTGATGAGTTCCAAACCGTCGAGCACGCCATCCCGATGATGAGCATCGACAATACTTATGACGAGGCCGAAGTCCGCGCTTTTGACACTCGGGTCCGCAAAGCGCTCAAAGATGAACCGGTCGAATATGTGATGGAGCCGAAAGTGGATGGCGTGGCCGCTTCGCTCCGATACGAAAATGGCCAATTCGTCCTGGCCGCCACCCGCGGCGATGGCCGGCGCGGTGACGACATCACCGCCAATGTCCGCACCATTCAATCCGTCCCCCTGCGATTGGTGGATGGGAAAATCCCCCGCATCCTGGAAGTCCGCGGCGAGATTTTTATGTCCAATGCCGAGTTCCAGCGGCTCAACAAAGAGCGCGAGGCCGCCGGCGAGGAGCTTTTCAAAACGCCAAGAAATCTGGCGGTTGGCGCATTAAAAAATCTCGACCCCAAAATCACTGCCTCGCGCAAACTCAAATTCGTCGCCCACGGCGTCGGACAAATCGAACCCGCGAGCTTCGCTGGCTATTGGGACCTGATGCAATTCCTCAAACACCTGCACATCCCCATCGGCGAGCACATCAAACGCGCCAAAACCATCGATGGCGTGATCGAATGGATCGAAGAATTTGCCGCCATTCGTGGAAAATTAACGTATCAGACCGACGGCATGGTGATCAAAGTCGATTCCCTCGCCCAGCGCAACCGTCTTGGCGAAACCAGCAAAGCCCCGCGCTGGGTCATCGCCTTCAAATATCCCTCCGAGCAAATGCAAACAATTCTGCGCGAAGTCGATTGGCAAGTCGGCAAGGGCGGCACGCTCACGCCGGTCGCTCGGATGGACCCGGTCATCCTGGGCGGCACCACGGTCCAGAACGCCAGCCTCCACAACATCGACCAAATCCGAAAACTCGACATCCGCATCGGCGACACCGTGGTCCTGGAAAAAGCCGGCGAGGTGATTCCCTATGTCCGCCAATCCGTCCCCGAAAAACGCCCGAAGAATGCGAAGGAAATCGAGCCTCCCAAAAAATGCCCCTCCTGCGGCTCGCCCACGGTGCGCGACCCGGATGGCCCCTACATCCGCTGCGTCAACCCCGCCTGCCCCGCCCAGTTCCGCGAGCGGCTCAAATGGTTTTGCGGGCGAAATCAGATGGATATCGAAAACGTCGGCGAAGCGCTGGTGGATCAATTGATCGATGCGGGTTTGGTGAAAACTTTCGCCGATCTCTATCGACTAAAGAAAGAACAGCTCGTCGAACTGGAGCGCATGGCTGACAAGAGCGCCCAGAACGTGATCGACGCAATCGAGCAAAGCAAATCGCGCGGATTGGATCGGCTGCTGGCGGGATTGGGAATTCGCCATGTCGGCAACCGCGTGGCATTAGTGCTGGCGCAGAATTTTTCCAATCTCGATGCGTTGTCGGCCGCGACGGTCGAACAACTCTCCGCCGTTCACGAAATTGGCGATGTGATTGCCAAATCGGTCCACGATTTTTTCCACAGCCACGACGGCAAAAAGGCGATCGCTGATTTGAAATCCGTCGGGATCAATCCGGTGATGGAAAAACTCGCCTCCACGGCCGACCAACCCCTGGCCGGCCAGACGGTGGTCGTCACCGGCACACTGGAAAAATTCTCTCGGCCCGAGATCGAGGAACTCATCGTCCGCCTCGGCGGCCGCGCCAGCGGATCGGTCAGCAAGAAGACCAGCTTCGTCCTCGCCGGCGCCGACGCCGGCAGCAAGCTGCCCAAGGCCCGCGAGCTTGGCGTGCCGATCCTGACGGAAAAGGAATTCCTGACCAAAATCGGCCGTGCGTGAGAATCCCGGAATATTTTTATTGCAATCCCGGTTTGTTAGGGTATAGTATGGAGATGCCAATCACCAAGTTTCCGCGCCATCGAGTAATGGTGAAGCAATCTAATGCGACAATGTTACGGAATGTTACATAATGTTACGTTTACCCCCCCCTCCCCTGTTTAGCGTCGCCGGCGTCGGCGACCGAAGGGATGAAACCGTCCTCGTGCTTCCGTGGAATTCAATAAATGCAACCAAATGAAACCAAATGCGACATTTCACCCCCCCCTCCCGCTGCGCGGAGAAAGTGGAACAGTAGAACTGTTGATAAGTAAAAAATGGAACACAATGGAACATAATGGAACACTTATCCCCCCCACCCCCCTAACAATTGCGGCTTGGGCCGCCTCGTGCGACCATTGCCTCAACACTTTCTTCGGAGGTCCCTATTCCCAAATTTCTCGCCCTGTGCCTGCTGATATCCCTGCCGGCTGTCTGCCAGGCGCAGGCCCTTTCCGATCAGGTGCCGGCCGACGCGGTGTTATACATCGGCTGGCATGGCGTGGATTCCTCGATCCCGGGCTACGAACAATCGCATCTCAAGGCTTTGGTCGATGCCTCGCAGGTCTCGCAACTTCTGCATGAATCGATTCCCAACATGGTCCGGCGCCTCGCCGCTTCCGACGCCAACACCGCCCAGATCGCCGATGAATGCCTGGCCATTGAAGATGCACTGTGGAAGTATCCCGTCGCGTTTTATCTGGAAGGAATGGACTCCAATCAACCGATCCCCAAGATCGCCCTCATCTGCCAGGCCGGCGGCGATTCGGCCGGACTCGCGGACAAAATCACCAAACTGCTCGCCCAATCCCAGGCCGGCGATATGGTGCATTGCAAAGCCACCGATCAACTCCTGATCGTCAGCACATTCGATGTGCCCGATCATCCCGACGCCCCGCTCTCCGCCGCCCCTGAATTTCAGGCGAGCTTGGCCGCGCTGGGGAAAAATCCGTTTGTCGTCGGCTACATCGACGGCGCGAATCTGCTGGCTCTGGCTGACAAAGGCGTGCAAATGTCCGGCGATCCGCAGGCGGCCCAGTTCTGGCCCAAAATTCGCGCTTCGCTTGGTCTGGATGGCATCAAATCGCTTGGTTTCACCGCCGGTTTTGACGCCAGGGACTGGTCCACCCAGATATTTGTCGACGCCCCCGCGCCCCGCCAGGGATTGCTCGGCGGCGCCAGCGAGCCGATCTCCGATGACATGCTGAAACTCATGCCCGACACCAGCAATGTCGCCGGCGCGGTGTCGTTGGACATCAGCGCGCTGGTTCCCGGAATCCTCTCCGCCGCCGCACAAGTCGCGCCGGATGCATCCGATCAACTCAACCAGGGCGTGGCGATGATTTCGCAAATGGTCGGCTTTGATGTTCAGAAGGAATTTCTTGGCTTGCTCGGAAAACAGTGGGGATACTACGCCGACCCAACCACCGCCGGACAGGGCACGCTGGGCATGATCATCATCAATCGCCCCACGGATCCGGATACCTTGGCCAGCTCGCTGGGCAAACTGGAAACTTTCGCCAACACGATGGCCGCCCAGCAATTGCAGGCGATGAAGATGACGATCGAATTTCGGCAATTCACCGCCGCCGGCGTGCAAGTCCATTACCTGGCTTCGCCGATGATTTCCCCGTGCTGGGCAATCAAGGATGGCTCGCTGATGATCGGATTGGAACCGCAAACGCTGGTCGGCGCGCTCGGACACGAATCCGATGGCAAGTCGATTTTGGACAATCCAGCCTATCAAGCGGTGCGAAAACAATTGAATGGACCGGATGGGGTGAGCAGTTTCAGTTTCATGGATCTGCAAAACCTCACGCCGCTGGGATATCAGAATTGGGTCGCCGCCAGCCGGTTGTATCTGGGTCTTGGCGATCTCTTCGGCCTACAAAGCCCGCCGCTGTTCATGCCGCCGCTGCAAACATTGCTGGCTGAAACGGAACCGGCCGGATCGATCTCCTGGACCGACGACGCCGGTTTGCATTTAAAGATCATCACGCCATACCCCGGCGCGGAACTCGTCGGCGCGGGCAATGGGTCGCCGATGGCCGCCATCGAAACCGAGGCCGTGACAGCCAGCATCCTGCTTCCCTCGCTGAATCGCGCCCGGGAAACCGCCAACCGCGTGAAATCCGCGTCGAATCTCCGCATGATCGGCCTGGCATGCATGCAGTATTCCAACGATCACCAGGGCGCGTTGCCGCCGGATTTGGGGACTCTCATTAAAACCGAGGACGTTTCGGTTTCAGTATTCATCTCGCCTCTGAGCAGTACGTCGCCGCCGCCGGACCAGGCGAATCTGAGCCCGGACGATTTGGCTAAATGGGTGAACGACAATTCCGACTACACCTATGTCGGTGCCGGAAAAAATATGAATCAGATGCAACCAACGACTGTCTTGGCTTACGAAAAAGATGATTTCGGCGGCGGACGCAATTTCCTCTATGGCGATTACCACGTCGATTGGCAAGACACAGCGACGGCGGAACAGATCATCAACAACCTGAAGTGAAAACCCAATGTTCGGCTCGCATCTTTCCATTTCCGGCGGAATGCACAACGCCCTGCTGGCTGCCGAGGGTTACGGCATGGAGACCGTACAGGTCTTCACCAAGAATCAGCAACAGTGGAAAGCCAAGCCGCTGGAACCGCAAGTGATTGCGGAATGGAAATCGCATCGTGATCGGCTGAAATTCGCCGTCACTGTGAGCCATGACAGTTATCTCATCAACCTCGCCTCGCCGGATGATCGCACCTGGCGAATGAGCATCGACTTGTTCACCGAAGAAATTTCCCGCTGCGAGCAACTGGGGATTCCGTTTCTGGTTACGCATCCCGGCGCGCATGTGGGCAGCGGAGAAGAAGCGGGATTGAAGCGAATCATTGAAGCGATCGACATCGTGCATCAGGCGCTGCCCGATGCAAAAGTCATCACCTGCCTGGAAATCACCGCCGGTCAAGGCAGCTCGCTTGGCTATCGCCTGGAGCATCTGGCGGAAATCATGGAGCATGTGAAACAACCCCGGCGACTTGCGGTTTGCCTTGATACCGCCCACCTCTTCGCCGCCGGTTATGATTTCCGCGGTAAGAAATATTCCGCGTTTCGCAAACAGGTCGATTCCATCGTCGGAATTAAAAACGTGAAAGTGCTGCATCTGAACGATTCCAAAAAAGAGCTCGGCAGCCGCGTGGATCGACACGAACACATCGGCCACGGAAAGATCGGAAAAACCGGATTTATTCCGATCGTCCGCGACCCGGACTTTGCCGCCGTGCCCAAGATTCTGGAAACGCCAAAGGAAAAGGATTCCAAAGGCCGCGATTGGGACAACGTGAATCTCATGGCCCTGCGCGCGATGATGAAATAGAATCCGCCCATATACACAGAGGAATTTTTATGAACTGGACGTTCTCCCGAAACATCGCCATTGGTCTGCTTATTTCATTCTTAGCGTTCGCCGTCCCCGCGCGCGCGGATGATTCCATTCACGTCACCGGCGCCGACGGCACCAGCACCGATTGGACCCCCGATGCATTGAAAGCGCAATTCCCCAATGATATTCACAATGTCATCTACACCGGCGAAGACGACAAGCAGCACAAATGCAATTGCGTCCCTCTCCTCACCGTTCTTCACGCCCAGCATGTCGAAACCGAGCTGCACATGGACCCCAAGGCCGATCCGAAACTGAAGAATTTCAATCTGCGATATGTCATCGTCATCGTTGGCAAGGACGGCTACACCACTGTGCTGAGCCTCGGCGAATTGATCGACGACATCGGCAACAAATCCGCGTGGCTTGCGCTGGATCAGGACAACGCGCCCCTCTCCGAACGTGATGCGCCGATCAAATTATTGGTTCCCCAGGATGGAATGCACGCGCGATGGGTTCACGAAATCGCGACGATTACCGTCGTCGATCCAACACTGATCGCGACGACCCGACCGGCTCAGTAAAAACAATTCAGATTCCACCACGGAGACACGGAGTGCACGGAGAAAATCAAATTCGATTTTTACCGCAGAGGTCCGTAGAGAGCAGATTAAAAAATGAATCCTGTATTTTCTCCGCGGTCCTCTGCGCCCTCTGCGGTGAATGATTTTCTACTCTCCGTGAACTCCGTGTCTCCGTGGTGGAAATTCCCCCCGCGAATGAATCTACTCCCACTCAATCGTCGCCGGCGGCTTGGAGGAAATATCGTACACCACCCGATTCACGCCGCGCACTTCGTTGATGATGCGATTGCTCATGTCCGCCAGCACATTGAAAGGAATCCGTGCCCAGTCGGCCGTCATGAAATCCTGGCTTTCCACCGCGCGGATGGCGATCACGCTGTCGTAACTGCGAGCATCGCCCATCACCCCCACCGTCGAGATCGGCAACAGCACCGCGAAAACCTGCGCTGTCTTGCGATACAGATTCGCCGAGATCAGCTCCTCCAGCACGATCTCATCCGCATCCCGCAACACGCGCAATCGCTCCGGCGTAATCTCGCCAATCACGCGCACCGCCAATCCCGGGCCGGGAAACGGATGCCGCCACACGATCGTCGGCGGCAATCCCAAGACTTCTCCCAGTTGTCGAACTTCATCCTTGAACAAATCCCGCAGCGGCTCGACCAATTCAAATCCCAATTCCTCCGGCAACCCGCCGACGTTGTGATGCAACTTGATGTTCGCGCTGGCGCCGGCATAACCATGCCCGCTCTCAATCACATCCGGATACAGCGTCCCCTGAGCCAGAAATTTCACGCCGGTGATCGTTCCGGCCGCTCGCTTGAACGCCTCGATGAATTCCTTGCCGACGATTTTTCGTTTCTGCTGGGGATCGATCACACCTCGCAGCGCGCCCAGAAAATTCTCAGTGGCATCGACGGTTCGCAGGTCGATTTTGAAATGATCCCGGAAAGTTCCCTCGACCAGTTGCCGCTCATTTTTCCGCAGCAGGCCGTTGTCCACGAAGATACAGGAGAGCCGATCACCGATCGCGCGGTGCAGCAATCCCGCAACTACCGCGCTATCCACCCCGCCGGAAAGCCCGCAGATCACCTTCGCATCTCCCACCTGTTTCCGAATCTGCTGCACGGCCTGCTCGATGAAATTCCCCATCGTCCAGTTGCCGGCGCATTTGCAAATGTCGTACAGAAAATTCTGAAAGATCTGCGTTCCCCGCGGCGTGTGCGTAACTTCCGGATGAAACTGCACGCCGTAAAACGGCCGAGTCGCATGCCGAACCGCCGCCAGCGGACATGTCGGCGTCGCCGCCAATGGAATGAAATCCGCCGGCAATTCCTGAACCTGATCGCCGTGGCTCATCCAGACCATCGTGTCGCTCGGCAATCCGCGCACCAGCGGATCATCCGCCACGACTTTCAATCGCGCCCGGCCAAACTCGCGCGCCTTGGCCGGCTGCACTTTTCCACCCAGAATCTGCGCGCCCAGTTGCATGCCATAGCAAATTCCCAGAATCGGCACGCCCAGATCGAAAATCTTTGGATCGCAGCGCGGCGCGCCGTCGTCGTAAACACTGCTCGGCCCGCCGGACAGAATGATCCCCTTGGGATTGAGTTTGCGGATTTCCTCGGCGGACAGATCGGGCCGAACCAGTTCGCTGTAAACCCCGCGCTCCCGCACCCGCCGCGCGATCAGTTGTGCGTACTGAGCGCCAAAATCGAGGATCGGAATAATCTCATCGTGCTGCATCAGGAATTATTATCTTACTCTCTTCCCATCAGCAACAGGGCGATCACCAACAGTTGCAGGAAAATCGCGTACAAAATCGTCGCCGTCCCCGCGAGGTTTGCATGATCCGTCGCCACCGCCGCCATAAAAATCGCCAACACCTGTACGATTCCGGCGGACAATCGTGTGAGGGAAAAATGTTTTGGTTCCACGGCATCGGTTGGATTCCGATGAGTCATCGTCGCATTGGCTTGGGAATCCGGCCGGCCCGGCGCCAGCGCCGCCTCGGCGGCCTCGGCGGCTTCGATCACATCCAGCGCTTCGGTAAGACTCCGCACCGTTTCATCCGGCTCGACTCGGCTCGGCTCCAGCGCCGCCGGCGATGGATTGATTTTCGGATCGATCAGCAGAATCGTCCGGCATCCGGCGGCGTGCCCTGCCTCGATGTCGCGTCCGCTGTCGCCGATTACCCACGACGATGCCAAATCCAAATCCATCGTCTTGGCGGCATTCAGCAGCATTCCCGGTTTGGGCTTTCGCAGCTCGCTGTCCTGGCGATATTTCTCCACCGTCGCTTCGGGATGAAATGGGCAGAATTCGTGGCGGTCGATGATTGCCCGCGGATCGATGGATTGCAGTTTCTCCTCCATCCGCTCGTTGACGGCCGACACAGCGTCCTCAGTGAACAATCCCCGCGCCACGCCGGATTGATTGCTGAACGTGACGATGGCGAAGCCCATCAGCCGTGCCCGCGCCACGGCATCGGCCGCGCCGTTCATCAGCTTCACCTGCTCCGGATCGCCGAGATAACCATCGCTGACGATGAGCGTATTGTCCCGATCAAAAAACACCGCGGGCTTTTTCATCACATCCGATTCTATGTGGCGTTGGGGGAAAAGAGTATTGCGCGGGTTGTTTCACGTGTAGCCGGCGAGCTTGCTCGCCGCGCGAATCCGGCGAGCAAGCTCGCCGGCTACACAAATGCCGCGTTACGTGAGATCCCGGGCGGTGCGGGCGATCAGCAATTCTTCCTGCGTGTGAATCACCAGAATTCGCGCGGTGGATTGATCCATTGCAGTATCAACATCGGGAACGGCTGCGGCATTTTTGTCCTTATCCAGAATCAATCCCATGCAATCCAAACCTTCACAGATTTTCGCGCGGGCGGTGGCGGAATGCTCGCCGATGCCGGCGGTGAAGATCAATGCATCGATCCCGCCGAGAGTGGCGGTCAATTCACCGATTGCCCCGCGTACTCGGCGGCAAAAGATGTCGATGGCCAATTTGGCACGCTGATTTCCTGCCGACGCGGCCGATTCGACTGCCCGGTAATCCGAATCCACGCCAGAAATACCGAGCAACCCGCTGCGATGATTGAGCGTGTCATCCAATTGAGGTGCGGAGAGAAATCCACGGTCGAGAAGATGCAAAAGAATCCCCGGATCGACCGATCCGCAGCGCGTGCCCATCGCTAATCCTTCCATCGGCGTGTAGCCCATCGTTGTCGCGACAGGCTTGCCGGCGCGCACGGCGGTTGCCGATGCGCCGTTGCCGAGATGGCAGATGACCAATCGAGAATCTTGCGAGCGCAAAATCTCGGCCGCGCGGCCGGTGCAGTATTGGTGGCTGATGCCGTGAAATCCGAAACGTCGAATTCCCCAATCGGTGAACCACTCATATGGCAGCGGATAAACAATCGCCTCATCCGGCAAATCCGCATAAAAAGCAGTGTCGAACATGGCGATTTGCCGGGCCTGCGGAAACGCGCGCTGGGCGGCGGCGATGCCATCCAGCGCGGGTGGATTGTGCAGCGGGGCGAGTTCGGAAAGTTTGGCCAGTTCTCGGCTGACGTTTTCGTCGATGACAATGGCCTGTCTGAATTTGGTTCCGCCGTGCACGACGCGATGGCCGACGATTCGCACATCCGCGTGATGCCCGATCCCCTGAGCGATGGCGGCCGTGCGATCGGCATCTTTGTGCCAATCGACCTGGCCGTGATCCATTTCCTTTTCCGCGCGGTCGTCGAAGAGGGCGAATTTCAGCGAGCTGGAGCCGGCGTTGAGAACGAGAATACTCATCGCAGCGACTCCGCGATGCGCTCGAAACTTTCCTGTCGCCAAGGCGGCGCGTTGCCGGCCTGGACATCGGGAAAATATTCGGTGAGATTTTCCGCCGTCACGTCCCAAAGTCCGAAATCCTTCACGCCCGGCGTGTCGATGACGAAGCCGCCGATCTTCAGCGGATATCGCCGGCCGGAAGTTGTGGTATGCCGGCCTTTTTCGGTTTGCACGCTCACTTCGCCGACGCGGATGTCCAGATCGGGCTGGATGGCTGTGATAAGCGAGCTTTTCCCCACCCCGCTGTGACCGGCCAGAACAGTCGTATGATTTGCCAGAATCTTGGCCAATTCATCCAGCCCGATTTCCGCCGCGGCACTGGTGCGCACCGTGGCGATTTCCATCGAAGCGTAGTGCGCCAGCACTTCGTCAGCGTGCGTGAATTGCCGGCGGGCGCGGTCGTCCATTTCGGCAAGATCAACTTTGTTGAGGCAAACGATCGGCACCAGCTTGCCGCTCTCGGCAGCGACCAGCATCCGATCCACCAAACCCCATTTCACCATCGGCTGCATCAGGCTGACGACAATCAGCATCTGCTCGGCATTGGCGACGATCGGCTGCGCTCGGTTGTCGTGAAAACTTCCGGCGCGGGTGAGGATCGTATCTCTCGGCAGCGCCAGTTCGATCACCGCCTCGGGTTTGCCGGTCTCATCGTTGGAGCCGGTATCCCGAAATCGCACCCGGTCGCCGACGACGATGGATGTGATGCTCATCTTCGAGAGTGTCTTGCGGGTCACGCATCGCCTCAGGCCGGTGGGATGATCGACATCGCAAAATCGCGAATAGACCTGCACGACTTGCCCAATCGGCAAGGTCTCAATATCCGCCGCCACCACGCCCGCATCGGCCCGCAGGCCGGCAGTGCGCTCCATTTTGGAATGCTGGGCATGTTTGTTGCGATCGGAAAATCGTTGCCCCGATGCAAGGCGATCTTCGTCCAGATCGCCACTAAACAGGCGCGAAGTCAGGTCCTTTTCACGCTGATTTCTGCGTCGCCGAGGCGAAGAGGAACCGGGCCGATTGGGCATCCATATGATTATCGCCGCGTTGGCGAGGCTGGCAATCGGACGGCGCAAACTCTGGCACGCCGTTACGATGGCGGAGCGACAAGTGACACATTCGGAAAATATGTTCGATAGCGAGCGGCGTCGCGTGTTACGAGAGTTAAGCCTTCCGCCAGGGCATGGGCTCCGATAAAAAAATCCGGTAGCGGCGCGCTCTTGGCGCCACCCGAGCGACGATACGTGACGTACGCTTGCGCGGCCAGCCAGGCGGCGGCGTATGGCAATGGGCGGCGAGTGAATACATCCGCATCGAGCCAGCGATCAAGTTCGGTGGCGGTGGCAAATGCGGGCGCGATTTCGGCGTAAATGATTGGATTGATAAAGACGGATCCCTGGGCCGCGGCGATGCGAAGCTGCCGTTCGGACCATGCCATCCAAGTTGGGTCAGATGTGGCAATATCAAGCAAAATGTTTGAGTCCAGAAGGAATCCGCTCATTCGTTACCACGCGTGAGGGCCATAACGGCGTCGGTAGTCATCCCAGCGACCGCCGCGCCGCGAGCCCGCTCCAGCCAGCGATCCACGGCCGGAGGCGTTGCACGATTGAGCAACATTGTCTCCAGCCACAGCGCCAACGCCTCAAGCTCAGCCTTCGGGAGCTGTTTAATCGCGGCTTCTATTTCGGCAACGGTACTCATAACGAGATTTTAGCAGACGAGCGCGATCGACGGCAACGCGTCGGGGAGATCAAATTGACACCCCCAACGCCCATTCCTATACTGCCCGGCTCGTTTTTTAGAGGCTCGAAACCCAGTTCTCCCCGAAAAAATCGGCGATATTGCAGGAGATTTCCATCATGCCCGCGACCCTGAAAAAGAAGCCCGCTGCTCGTTCCAAAACATCCAAGAAATCCGTGAAGCGCGTCTATTTCTTTGGCAACGGAAAGGCCGAGGGACGCGCGGAGATGAAAGACCTGCTCGGCGGCAAAGGCGCGAACCTGGCGGATATGACGCTGGTGCCGCTGCCGGTTCCGCCTGGTTTTACCATCACCACTGAAACCTGCGGCGAATACAACCAGCTTGGCCAGAAACTTCCCGCCGGGGCGATGGACGAGGTGAAGGCGAATCTGATTAAGGTCGAAAAAGCGACGGGGAAAAAGTTTGGCGAT
>Ga0302325_10004269_pt1 | contig 33089 bp, 26 predicted proteins | sample Palsa_T0_2_FD_201948 | JGI IMG/M metagenome (GOLD analysis project Ga0302325, IMG submission 201948) | Peat permafrost microbial communities from Stordalen Mire near Abisko, Sweden - Palsa_T0_2 | ecosystem: Environmental > Terrestrial > Soil > Palsa > Peat permafrost | place: Sweden: Abisko... | reverse complement strand
TGACGGGCGGGTGCATTCTTTGGCGGCGCTAAGGGGCAAGACCGTCGTGCTCAACTTCTGGTTCACTAACTGCGGCGGCTGCGTGCTGGAAATACCGGAATTGAACAAGCTGCAGCAGCAGTATGCGGACAAGAACGTGGCTTTCCTGGCGCTGGGTCTGGATGATGCCATAAGGACCCGGGCCTTTCTGAAGACCCATGATTTCCGTTATACTTTGCTCACTGAGGCCAAAGACGTGCAGGCTACCTATAACGTGACGATGTGCCCGATCTCCATGGTGATCGACAAGGCCGGGATCATCCGATTTGTGCAGGTCGGGGGGCAAAATATTGCGGAGGCGCTTGGTGGGGCGATCGCTGCGGCGGGTAAGGAATAGGTGTCCGGATCTTTCTGACGGGGGAGTGCCGTGGAAGGTGCCGTCCCAGGCGTGGGATCTGTCGCCGGGGGCTATTTGGTCAAAGTGCGGGAGGGCGAAAGAAATGTTAAGAAAAAGATCGAACCAATGAGGTTTCTTGCGTGTACCGGTATTAAACAAGTAAACTTCGATAGTTATGTATACGGTACAAGTCGAACAGAAGAGTTTTGAGATGCCGCCCCGGGAGGGGTTTAGCGTCGCGCATTTTCTTACCGTCGCCGACATCGACCGGTCGGCTAACTGGTACGCCAAGGTTTTTGGCGGTCGCATTTTGAGCGGCGGCGACAGCAGCGGCGCACCCGCGTATGTTCAGTTCGCGAATACCTGGCTCCTCGTCAACGGCGGAGGCGGGCCCACGCCGGACAAGCCGACGGTAACGCTGAGCGTCCCCGACCCCAACAAGATCAACGGGTTTATGAATATCCGTGTTGCGGATATTCAGGCGTGTTACGAATTATGGAAAAGCCGGGGAGCCGAGTTCATTACCCCGCCGATCCCGAAGTATGGCGAGATCCGCTGCTACATCCGCGATCCGGACGGTTATATTATCGAGGTGGGACAGAGTACGGACCTTACTTACGGTTAGTGATTTGCCCTGGCCAGGAGTATTTTTTTTGTTTGGTCTATTTTACATACATTTAAGGAATTAATCGATTTTTATGAAAGGAACGCACCTTGGCGAATTTGAAGAGTTGGTGCTGCTCACCGTCGCCTCGCTGGTGAACAAGGCCTATAGCGTGGCGATCTGCGATGAACTTTCCAAACACGCGGATCGCACGGTCCGATTGGGCGTCGTACACGCGGTATTAAACCGTCTCGAAGAAAAGGGTCTTGTAAAAAGCGAACTCGGCGAGGCCACTGCGACCCGCGGCGGCAAGCGAAAACGATTTTATTTTCTAACCGGTGCGGGCAAGGCGTCGATGGTACGCGCGAAGGAGATCCGCGACCAGTTATGGCAGAAGATCCCTGGCCTGTATCTAAAGCGCATCTGATGCATACAAAGAAAACGGCTCACCCGCCCCATTGGGCAATGCGGCTTCTTGCTTCGTATTGCCGGCCCGAATTATTGGAAGATCTGCAAGGAGACCTGAACGAGTTCTTCGAGCGGAATGTCGCGAGCCGCGGAAAGTTTATTGCCCGGCTGATCTATGTTATTGATGTCCTGAAGTTCCTCCGATCGTACACTGTCCGTAGGCCAGCTTTCGCCAACCCCCTAAAAAATACCTTTATGCTTGGTAGTTATATCAAGACATCGGGGCGTGGGATCAGTCGAAATAAACTGTTCTCCGCCATCAACATCGTCGGTCTGGCCGTCAGTATGTCGGTGGGTCTGCTGGTGATCGCCGTTGTTTCGGATCTGAGGTCCTATGATAGCGGGTTGGCGAATAGGGAGAGGATATATCGGGTGGTGTCGACGTTAGCCCCGGCGGGTGAGGAACCCATGAAGCTGGCCACCACTTCCTGGAAGGCCGGCAGGCTGATCCGGCAGGCGGTCCCCGGTGTCGAGGCGATGACTATCCTGCGCAGGGATTTTAGCGGCGATGCCAGGATCGACGGGAACATCGTGCCGATGAGCGGCTTATATGCCAACGAGGGTTTTTTTGATGTCTTTAGCTTTCCGCTGGCAAGCGGGTCGGCCGGCACTGCGTTGAAACAACCGTACTCGGTGGTGTTGACTCAATCCGCCGCAACGAAACTTTTTGGGCATACCGACCCGATGGGGAAGGTGTTGAAATTTGACACGATCAATTATACCGTGACCGGCGTACTGGCGGATCTCCCAAGGCTTTCGCACATACAATTCGAGATGCTGGTGTCTCTATCGTCCATCGATCTGCGGCAATCGACGGCCGATGGCCAATATATGGACTGGACAAATGTTTTCTCCACCTACGCCTATGTGTTGCTTTCGCCCAATACCGATCCGGCCAGGTTTTCGGCGGCGTTAAACAGGATCAACGAGCGGGAAAATGCCGCCGTTCCCCATCGCAAGGTCTTCCTTTCGGCACAACCGTTGAACGACATTCCCATTGGCACACCGATGCGGAACGAGATCGGCATGGTTATGCCTACGGTGGTGCTTTACACGTTGGCCGGGCTGGCGCTTATCATTATCCTCTCTGCGAGTTTTAACTATACCAATCTTAGCATCGCGCGCTCCCTTAAACGTTCCCGCGAGGTGGGGATCCGGAAGGTGATCGGCGCGCAACGCGGACAGGTGATCGGTCAGTTTATGGCAGAATCGGTAATCCTCGCGCTGCTTTCCGGGTGTTTCGCTTTTTGTATCTTTTGGTTGTTGCGCGGGCAGTTCTTTTCGATCGACCAGCGATTACAAAGCATATTTTCGCTCGAACTGAGCCCTCGCCTGGTCATTGCCTTCGTTGTATTTGCCGTTGGCGTCGGCCTGGTCGCAGGGTTTTTGCCCGCGCTTTTTTATTCAAAAATAAAGGCGGTGCAGGTGTTGAAAGATGCGGCTTCGATAAAGGTCTTCGGGCATCTTAGTTTTCGAAAGGCATTGGTCGTCATACAGTATACTTTTTCGCTCATCTTTATCACCGCTGCCATTATCGGCTATCATCAGTATAAAAGTTTTTTGCGTTTCGATCTTGGTTTTACCACCACCAATGTTTTGAACATCGATTTGCAGGGTAATAAAAGTGATGTCTTCGTGAGGGAGCTGGCTACGATTCCGGCTGTAAAAATGGTCTCGAGATCGGTGCTCGTCAGCAGTCTTGGATCCACTTTTGGGAGCAGCGTAAAATATCATGATCCGACGGATTCATCGGGGGTTGATCTGAACGATATTGATGAGAACTATTTGCCACTACATCAGTATACATTTTTGGCGGGACGAAATTTTACGCGGCGGTCGAAGGATGCGGCTGCAACCGAGGCGATCGTTAATGAGCGGCTGGTCAAGCGGTTTGACATTGGCCATGGTGTCCCGGAGCGGGCGATCGGTGAGGCGGTCGTCATTGACGGAAAGAAGCTGACGATCGTGGGCGTTTTGAAGGATTTTCATTATGGCACCGTGGAAAGCGAGATCGGTCCGACGGCATTGCGGTACTCGGCTGAACCCGGTGGTTATGTGAATGTAAAAGTCGGTTCGGAGAATTTGACGGGCACGATGACGGCTATTGAAACGTTGTGGAAGCAAATCGACAAGGTGCATCCGCTCAATGCGAAATTCTATGATGACCAGATCGAACATGCCTACCGGCAGTTTGCCATCATGTCGCAGGTGATCGGATTTTTTGCCTTGCTGGCTATTTGTATCGCATCGCTGGGTCTTTTTGGCATGGTCATCTATACGATGCAAAAACGGATAAAAGAGGTAAGCATCCGGAAGGTGCTTGGCGCGGGCGAAGGCGTGCTGGTATATCTGCTCAGCAAAGGGTTTTTGTTGCTGCTGCTTATTTCGGCGGGCATCGCGCTGCCGGTGACCTGGCTGCTCTTTGAAAAACTGGTGTTGGCGAGGGTTGCTTATCATCGGCCGATCCAGATCGGGGAGCTGTTTTCGGGGCTTTTTATTGTCGGGGGGATTGCCATTGTCATGATCGGCGTGATGACGCTGAAAATTGTCCGGGCGAATCCGGCGAGGGTGTTGAAGAATGAATAACTTTTTACGGCCGGGGTCAACGTCACTCCACCTTCAGGCTTTTCACCGGGTTGGCGGTGGCGGCGCGGATGGCCTGGAAGCTGACCGTCAGCAGGGCAATGACCATCGCCGTGACGCCGGCCAGCATGAAGATCCACCAGGGCATCGACGTACGATAAGCGAAGCCCTGCAGCCACTCATGCATGCCCCAGCCCGCGAGCGGGGCGGCGATGATGGTGGAAAGCCCCACGAGGAGGATGAATTCCCGCGACAACAACGACACCAGGTGAGGGACGTCGGCACCCAGCACTTTGCGGATGCTGATCTCGCGTGTCCGTTGGTTGGCGGTGAACGCCGCAAGACCAAAAAGGCCCATGCAAGAGATGAAGATGGCGATGCCCGTGGCGATGTTCATGATCTGCGATGTCTGCCGTTCCTGTGTATACAGCTGTTCCAGCGACTCGTCAAAGAATTGGGACTGGAACGGGGTTCCCGGATAGATTTTTTTAAAAACCGATCCCATATTTGAGATCAGTGTACTCAGCTTGCTGGCGGAGACGCCGGCGCTGGACAATTTTACGCTCAGTTGGGACGCGGAACCGGTTTGCGTCGAGAAGAAAAAGGGTCGGATCTTCTCATGCATATTATCCGAATGAAAGTCCTTCACTACACCGATGACCGGGCCCGATTGCATGCCAAGGCCGCTGGTTACCTGCTGACCGACGATATCGGCCGGCCGGTTGAAACCCAGTGCCCTTGCCGCTGATTCATTCAGGATGTATGCCCGGTAGGCGGTTTGCGCAGGGGCGGACCCTCTAGCGGGAAGCTGCCTCCGCGCCGTATCCGAAAGTTGGAAATTCCTGCCGGCGACGAGTGTCATCCCATATAAGGATAGATACCCGGTGTCTATCTCATCACCCCCGGGTTGGATCTTCACGTCCGTGGCACCCTTATATTCCAGCAACGTGCCGAACATCATATGGCTCGTCGACTGTGGGCTGGCCGTATTGAGGCTCACCTGCTGAACACCCGCGAGATGGCGGACCTCGGCGGCGAGGACATCTTTGCGGTTTTGTGGCTGGTCTCTGGGGAGATCGATCGTGACGATCGCGTCCTTATTAAAGCCAAGGTCGGTATTGAGCATGTAATGGATCTGCCTGCCCACCATCATCGTGCCGATGATAAAGAGCAGACTGACCGTGAATTGAAAGACGATCAGGCCCTTGCGGAGATAACTTTTTGCATTCAGCTGCCGGACGCCCTGTCCCTTCAGGCTGATCACTGGTTGGAAAGATGAGAGTGCTTGCCCCGGATACCAGCCGGCGAGCAGACAAGTGATCAGGCTCGTAGCCATTATGAAGAGCCAGGTCTTCGGGTCGGCTATGTGTAACCTGACTGCTTCGGGAATAAAGCCATGGAGGGCTTTTATGACGGGATTTGCGAGCAGGATCGCGAGCGCCATGGCGGCGAGGACGATGATACCGGTTTCGATGAGGAATTGCCGGATAAGGGCGCCACGGCTGCTGCCCATTACTTTCCGGATGCCTACTTCTTTTGCGCGTAATATGGACTGGGCCGTGGACAGGTTGATGAAGTTGATAGCGGCAATCACCAGGATGAAGAGGGCGATGCCGGTTAGTGCGTACAGTGTCGGTTTATGCGCCCGGCGGCCGTAAGTGTCACTGTAGGCGGAATTGAAATGGATGTCCGAAAGCGGCTGGAGCGACTGGGTGATCTTCCAACCGGGAGGAGGTTGACCGTGGGGTTTAAAGAAGGCGGCAATCTGCTGTTCCGCCTGCGCGACTGTCCTACCGGGAGCCAGTTTAACATAGACATTGGTATTGCCGCCTGCCATGTTCATATTTTGTACGGAGGTTTTGAGAAAGCTGTTTTCGAGGCTACTATAGGAGATGAGGTCTTTGAAGCCAAAGTCCGTATGCTGGTCCCAGTCTTTGACGATGCCCGTGACGGAAACCGTCAGCGAATCTTCGTAGATGAGTGAATGGCCGATCCATTCTTCGGGCGTTCCGCCCTGGAAATAGTGTTTCGCCTCCGATTCGGTGAGCACCACGGAGAAAGGTTTCCGGAGGGCCGTCGCGGGATTGCCCGCCAGCCACTGATAATGAAAGATCTTCAGGTAGTCGGTGTCCGCAAAGGTGATGTGATACGGTTCGTCGCTGCTGATCCCGCGTATGACCCGGGCCGGTTTGCCCGCTATCGGGACCAGCACACGGGTGTCGTCGGTATAAAGGGTGGTAACGGCGCTGAAGGCGGTAGTTGCCCGCCGCAGGGCGGCGCCGGCGGGTGCTGCCATCATCGCATTTTCGTCTTGCATACCGGGGGCGCGGATCGAAGTCACCACCCGATAGATCTTGTTTGCATCAGCGTGGAATCTGTCGTAGCTGAATTCGTAGGTCACATACAGGTAGATGACCACGCAGGACAGGATGCCGAATGTGAGGCCGAGGAGGTTGATGGTTGTCGTTAATTTATGCCGGCCGAGGCGGCGGAGGGCGAAGAGCAGTTGTTTTTTTATCATGTGTAGAAGGATATATGCCTTTTTTCTGCCAAAAAGGGGCCGATTTTAAAAACCGCTGATAATCTATTGGTTGCCGGTCGTGCGCGCAGGTCGGACTGTTCTTTTTTGATACAGTTGGTGTCCGGATCCTATTTGGCCCATTCGTTGTTGCTGCGGTCGATGTCGGGTAGGACCTGGCCGGGGTCGAGTGTGATTTTTGTGAGTTTTGTGGTCGAGGGGTATTTGAATGTCCAGGTGCCGGTGCGGTACCAGATGTTGACGGGCAATTGGAGGGTGTCGGTCTTGCCGTTGCTTTGCGTAACGGCGGCGATCACGGGCATGATCATTTTGCCCTTGTTTTCGATGGTGATGAGGGCGCCTTTCGTGGGGTCGCCGTCGACGTATGTTACGGCTGTGATTGCCTGGTCGAGTTTCCAGGTGGTGAAAAACCATTCTTTCCAGAACCAATTCAGGTCTTCGCCGGCTGCATTGTTTATACAATGGAAGAAATCATAGGGCGTGGGATGTTTGAACGCCCATGCTTCCGTGTATTTTCGGAAGGCGTAGTCAAAGCGTTCCTTGCCCACTATGACTGTACGGAGCAAGTTGAGGCCATACGCCGTCTTGCCATAGAACTGGTAATGCTGCTCTTCCGTCATCGCGTCCGACGGCGTCATCAGCGGGTCCTTGTATTGCATAAACTGCGTATAGTCGCGGGAGGCGAAAAAGGTTTTGTCAGAGTAGGCCGTGGCATTTACGTACTCGCCGTTGTTGAAGCCGTCGGTGGCTATATAGTTGATGTAAGTGTTAAAGCCTTCGTCCTGCCACATGTATCTTCTTTCATTGCTGCCTACGATCATCGGGTACCAGTTGTGGCCTATTTCGTGCGCGATCAGGAACCAGAGGCGGGCCTTTGTCTCGGTGTAGGTGTTGAAGATGAGGCCGGGATATTCCATGCCGGGGGTGATGCCCGCGCTGCTGATGGCCACGTTCCAGGGGTATTCGAAAAAGTTTTTTGAGTAGATCTCGATGCTGGCCTTTAGATATTCCGTGGATCTTGTCCAGGCTGTGTCGCCGCTGCTTTCTACCGGATAGCAGGACATGGCCAGCGCTTTCCGGCCAGACGGCAGGTTTATTTTGGCCGCATCCCAGATCATGGCCTTGCCGGCGGCCCAGGCCACATCGCGGGTATGTTTCATGGAAAAATGCCAGGTTAGATTGCTTTTTCCGGCCGGCCGGGTGGCTGGTTTGCCGGCTTCTTCGGCGCTTATGATGGGGAGGGTTTTGTCGCTGGTGGCGGCTTTGGTGAGGCGCTTTATTTCGGTTGGCGTTAGTACGTCGGCCGGGTTTTGGAGGTCGCCGGAGCCGTAGACGATCATCTCATTTGGTGCCGTTACGTAGTAGTCATAGTCGCCGTAGTCGCAGTAGAATTCGCCCAGGCCCATATAGGGGAGCGTGTTCCATCCTTCGACCTCATCGTAGACGCACATGCGCGGATACCACTGGCCGATTTGATAGACGACGCCGTTTTTGGTGTATTGGCGGCCGAAGCGACCGGCTCCATCGAGAGGGATATTGAAATGGAAATGCAGCTTGATGTCGACCCTGCCGCCTTTGGGTGGGACTGGTTTGTCGAGTCTTAGCTGCATTCTTGTGTCTTCGATGATGGGGGTGGTGCGATAGGTGGTTTGGTTTTGGGTTACGCTGATGTTTGTTATGGTGTAGCCGCCTTTGGAGGTGTCGCCCAGGATCTCGAAGTAATCACCGGGATATTTGGTGGCCGCGACGGCTCTGCTTGATGGCTTGAAGATGTTCTGGTCGAGCTGCAGCCATAGATAGTCCAGCGGATCGGGGCTGTTGTTGGTGTAGGAGATCGTCACATCGCCGGTGACGGAGGTGTCCTGTTCGTTAAAGGTTGCGTGGATGAGGTAGGTGGCGGTGTTCTGCCAGTAGTCGGGTCCGGGGATGCCTTTTGCGGAGCGGAATCGGTTTCCCGCTGGTAGGTTGAAGGTTGGCGTGAAGAGATCGTGGGGGTTGTAGTTGGTGTCGGCGGGGTGTTGCGCTTGGAGGGTGGTGGTGGCGGTCAGGGTTAAGATGGCCAGTAGATATTTTCTCATGTATGAACAGTTTTTGTTCGTTATCGGACATTTGAAGATAATAAAAATATCATAACTGTGTGATTTGCAAAATCATCGGAACCTCGCCGGAAATAGCCATTCCGCTGGCGGGCGCGTTAAAGAACGACATTCCGGAGATCGGCCGGGTGGCCCTGGCGTTCGGCCCCGACAATTATAGCCCGTGGAGTAAGAAGGTAAGCGCCGTAATAAAGGATCTGCCTCCCAATAGCACATTGCAGTTTGGGGTCATTGTACCGTGGCGTTCCTTTAACTACGGATGGGTGAAAACGGCCAGCACGCACTGGGAGCATAATTTATTTAGACTGTATGGGAGTTTCAATAGATGGGAAATTGTCTGATCATCTCCATCCATAGCGCGTAGCCGGCGTCGTTTAGGTGCAGGCCGTCGGGCTGGGCGTAGCGTTCGTCCAGGTCGCCTGTGGCCGTTGCAACCTTGCTTGCCAGGTCGAGATAGGTATAGCCGCGGGACATGGCCTGCGCCACCAATAGGCGGTCTACTTCGAGGGCCGTGGCGTTTTTTCCGGCGATCTCGGGATAGTCGGTTTGTGCGTGTGTGTTCGTGGGTAAGACACTGAGGACGTAGATTTTTGTGCCGGGCGATTTTACCCGCACATATTGCACCATGGACCCGATATTGGCGGCGATCAGGGCCGGGGGTACGCCCTGACCGATGTCATTGATACCTGCTTCGATGTAGAGGGCTTTTGGTTGTAGGGCGATCACGTCGGCCAGGCGATCCAGCATGCCGAATGTGTTGTCGGCGGCAATGCCCCGGTTGACGGCTCCCGAATCCTTGAGGAGGCGCTTCCAGTCACCGAATTCGGTGATGCTGTTGCCAAAAAACACCACTTGGTTGGGAGAAGGCCGTTCCTGGGCAAAAAGCGCTCGTCTCTCCTTATAGTGTTCGGGAATATACCGGACCGTATCATATTTCCTATAGCTCGATGGAATGTTGACTTCCGGCGGGGCCACCGCCGATACCTGGATCATATTGATCTTCCAGCCCGCGGCCGTCTTCCGGAACGTTGCCGCTTCGTAGAAATTCAGCTGGACCTTGTCCGTATCCCCAAATTCAAAATCGGCCTGGCTATGATAAGTAGCGTCGCCGGACATTGCGTCTGCGAAACCGTTAAAATCAGTGAGCTTGAAGGTCACGTTGAAGGGTTCGTGGTACTGGATGTTCTTGAATACGCTGTCGTTGTTCCATTTCTTGCCGAACTCATAGATGACGAAATCCGGGGTCGTGACGGCCTGGAGTTTTCGGAAATCTTTGTGGGCAACGCCATCGAAGTAAGTGGTGATTAGCAGCTGAAAGACCGGCGGGGCCGGAGACGCGCGCAATAAACCACCCATATAAAAACAAACGAACAAGATGAAAAACAGGCGCATAAAATGTAATATTGGTTAAAGGTAGCGCCGCCGGTAAACGCGCGATGTGCCAAAATGCTCAATTTTTAGCTATGTACTTCACCCAGCTGCCCGATCATAGCATCCCAGGCTTCGACGAACAGGCCCATTTCGACCGGTTCAAAAAGCAGAACATGATTTTCAATGCTTTTAGCCGGCAAAGCCATTGTCCTAACCACGTCGGCTGCCTTTCGATAAAGACGGCGCTCGCGGGCGAAGAATGGTATGGCATCGACAATCGTGCAGTAGCTGTCCGCCCCGGCCAGTTCCTGGTGCTCAACAATGATCAAACCTATTCGTGTCAGATCCGTGAGGGCGAGGGCGCGAGGGTGCTTTCGGTGTTTTTTGAGAAAGATTTTGCTGCCGCTGTCTTTCATGACATGCTGTATAATGAAGAGCGGTTATTGGAGAGGGCAGGCTATGATGTTGGGGTGCCGGAGTTTTTTCAGACCTTGCATCCGGTGGATCAAGACCTGAACCGGAAGTTGGTCGCGCTCGTTGATCAATTAGCCGTAGAGGGCTATGATCGTAGTAACACTGATGAACACCTGGTGTTTTTGTTACGTTATTTGGTGGGCACTTTTAAAAAGGAAACGCGATTGAAAGATCAGGTCAGTGCCGTCAAGGCAAGCACGAAAAGCGAGATCGTCAGACGGCTCTGTATTGCCAAGGATATCCTGCACTCGGATTTTAGGCAGCCATTAGACCTGGGGGGACTTGGGAGGGTAGTGTGTCTATCGACCCCGCAGCTCATCAGGCAATTCAAGACGGTTTTCGGGCAGACGCCCTATCAATACCTGGTTGCCATCCGGCTGGAGCATGCCGCGAAAAAATTGAGGACCTCCGATGTTCTTGTGAATGAGCTGGCCTGGCATTGCGGGTTTAACGACGCCAGTGCTTTTGGTCGGGCGTTTCGCAAAACGTATGGGCTGTCGCCGGAGCGGTACAGGGCGGTGGCGGTTTGAATGGCGGCAAACAGCTTCCAGTGTCCCTGGGAGATGGGTTCGACATCTTTTACCGGATGAGTATCACCGTTCCCTTGTACACCTGGCGGTTCCCCGCTGCGAATTTCATCACGACGACGTAGACATAGGTGCCGGTAGGTGCTGGGGTGCCGTGGAAGGTGCCGTTCCAGGCGTAGGTCCTGTCGCCGGGCGCCACGTCGTGAACATGAAAGACCTCTGCTCCGAAACGGTTGAAGACGGCAAAGTCCTCCACCTGGCTGTTAACAGGGCCGCCGAGTACATAAAAGTCATCGTTGTGTCCATCGCCATTAGGAGTGAAGGCACCCGGAATGCTGAGGGGTGTATACACGTTTACGAGGATCGTTCCGCTCGCCGAGCAGCCGCCGGGCGCCGCGACGGTGAGTGTATACAGCGTATTGGTGTTCGGGTCGGCAACGGGATCGGCTATTGTGGTATCGGAGAGTCCCGTGGCGGGGGACCATCGCCAGCTATCGATGTCTCCGGTCGTTACGGGTTCCAGTGTCAGGCTCTGGCCATGAAGGAGGGTAAAGATCTGGCCGCTTTCAACGGCCGGGGGAATACTAATCGTTAGTGCGATGCTGTTGGACTTGGCCAGGCCGCAGGCGTCGTCGCTGGTGATCAGGCAGGTGACGACGCTGCCGGTCGACAGGTTGCTTGCGTTAAAAACGTCGGTATTGTCGGAGGTGCTGTCGCCGTTGACCAACCATGCAAAGGTCGGTTGGTTGGAGCCGCCCGTGACGCTCGCAGTAAAGATCGCGGTATCACCCTGACAGATAGTATCCTTTGGCGTGGAGATCGTTACTGCCGCGGCGCCCTGGGCATCGATGCTCAAGGTGATGATGTTGGAGGTGTCCTGTACCGGTCCCGCACAACCGGCCTGGGTGGTCAGGATACAGTAGACCTCGTCGCCGTTGGCGAAGAGGTTATAACTGTAGGTTGTGCTGTCGCCGCCGGCGGGTACGCCGCTGACCTGCCATTGAAAGGAAGAGTCTGTGCCGACATTGGCTGTCACCGCGGAAAAGGTAATAGGTGTGCATACCGGGGCAGTTGTAGCCGTGGCGCTGATCTGGATCGAGGGCGGCCCCGCACTCGGTGCGTTGACATGAAAGGTGTCGCTCGTCGTGGTATAGCCCTGAATATCCGTGACGACGGCGTAGTAGGAGCCGGTGTCGGTGGGCGTAAAGGTGGAATCTATTGCTGTTGTGCGTTTGAACTCGTAGAGATCCTGGTCGCCATCAAAAGCCACCCATATATTCCCGCGTACATCCATGGTAACCGGGGCGATCGTGGATAACGCGTTACCTATGGAATAGCTGGCAATTTGTTGGCCCGACGAAGCCCCGGGCGCCCATTTTTCCACCAGACCGGCATTGCGCGTAAAATTGAGGAGGCTCAGATAGACGGTGTCGTTGGCATCCATCCAGAAATCACCTGCGTAGAGATTGTCGCCGGTACAGCTAACACTAAAAACTTCTACGGCAGAAGTAGATCCTGGGGACAATTTCATCAGGCTGTTAGCCTCCAGGTAAAAAACGTTTCCTGCAGCATCAACATGCATGTTGCCGCTGGCCCAGCTGCCGCAGAATTGGAGAGCGCCGGAAAATTTCCCCAGGACCGTAGCGCTTGCCGTAAGTGGAGAATAGCGGTAGACGGACCCGACACCGGGGCAGTAGACATAGATATTGTTGTTGCAATCCACGAAATCGGCGGCGGGGCTATAATTGAAAAAAGGGTTGGCCGTAGCCGGAACCGCCGCCAGGACGTTGCCGGCATTGGCGGAGATCGTACCGGCGGGGATCTCGTAAACCGGGTTGCCATCGGGCCCGGTAATACCGGTGGTGACGAAGATATTACCGGCCGCGTCTGCGGCTATTGCCGTAGCGGCAAAGATACCGGGTATCGTGCTGAAGTCCGCGATCTGATTTAGTGCTCCCGAGGGGGTGGTTTTTAGCAGCACTTCTCCATTATACAGGCAGTAAATATTGCCGGCGTTGTCCGAACAGAGGTGTGTATAATTGTAAGGTGAGGAGTAGTCCGCGGGATTTGGGAAAATCGGCACCTTTGAGTATTGCGTGGATAGGGAATTCATGCCGACGGCGCTGCTGACGGCCTGGCCATTGTGGTACCAGGTGATCTGCTGCATGGCGTGAGGGGAGGTGGCGATGATCGAGCTGCCTACGCAGTAGTCTTTATTGGTATGGAGGGTGACAGGAAAGCCGCATTGGGCTCCTGCGGATGGCGGGAAGGAGAGTACAGCGAAAAAGCAAAACAGATAAGGTTGCAGTTTATTCATCTTGGTTCCCGGAAAAGGTGTGCTTCAAAGATACACTACCTGGAAGAAATCCGGATAGATGCGCTTGTCGTCTTTTGAATGAAAGGTTAGGATGGTCAGGCCATTGGCTTTGATGATGTAGGGTTTTGGGGGCAGTTGGCCGGCGGAGATGGCGATGGCTTCGGTATGGCCGTGTTTGTCTGCGAAGACGAATTCGGCGATGTGGAAGGAGCCTGTTGCCGGAGCGTGGTTGTCGAATCGGGTGCCGTTGTAACGGAGGGTATATTCGCCGAAGTCCAGGGTCAGCCCCGCTACCTTTGGCACGAGTTTGCCTTTGGCAGGGAAGAGGATGGCGTCTATTTCCGCATACAGCTCTTTTTCGTAGTCGTTTTTGCTATTGAAACCGGTTGATGGTGTCTTGAAGCCCTTTTGGATGACGTCGATCTCGTGGAGTTTGTCGCCCGCCTTGAAGGCCAGCTCGATATGTTCCGCTACGCCCGAAAAGGAGATCATCATGTCGCCGTTTGGCGGGATCTGTTCGATCCTTTCTGCTAATTTGCGGATGTATTTTGGGTCGGTGATGGTGACGGCTTTGACGACGGTGTGATCCGCGAGCGATTTGTTCTTTCGGATTTCGAGCGAGGTGAAGTTTTTGTCGGTAAACCAGGGGCGATCCGTCATCTGCGAAAAATACGGATTTTTATTTTATTTTGCGGCGGTGATACTGGGAAAACAATATGTCCTTGTCAAACGCTCGCGGGCGGCGCTCTTCGATTTTGTCGACCATCCGGTTGGTGAGGGGCTGGGCACTCCGGTCGCTGTGTGCGGCGGAAAGTCGATTGGCAACCTGTTGGAACATACGGTTCACTGTTATTTCAACTGGCTGGGTTATTTTGCATTGCAATTGCCGGTCGGCTCGTTGAAAGTCGAGGGCTGCACCAGCATGTTGCAGGTCCGGGAGCTGTATGACAGGGTTGACGGCATCATGTCCGCATTCCTAAAGCAATATGAGGGGAACCTGGATGAGCCGATCACGGGCGTGCATGACGCTTGCGGACCGACGAGTGCGACTGCGCTGCAACTTTTCACACATGTGACGACCCATGAGTTTCACCACAAGGGACAGATCATGATCATGTGTCGCCAACTGGGGCATGTCCCGCCTGACACTGACGTCAGTCTTGCTTTCAACTACGACATTTGACGGGCTACTCGCCTTTTAGCAGCTTCAGGTGTTTGGGGCCGCTTCTTACGGTAAAGTCGAGGACGACGCTGTCGCCGTAGTATTTGCCGGTCTGGTGCAAGGCTTTTCCCATGATGGTGAGATCGAAAGATAGCACCGAGTCTTTGTAGGTTCCGTTTTCCAGGTCAAGTGCGGCGTTCGGTCCCTCTACGGATCCTGTCAGCTTTTGACCGTCTACTTTAAAAGTATACAGTAAATCCATCGCCCCGTTTGGCGTGTTGTCGGTGCCTTTCCATTTCCCGCTGGGGTCGCCGTCTGTTGCGGTACAGATGGTCAAACAAAAAGGAAGGAGGGCGGCGTAAATTATGTTATTTTTCATATTGCATGTAAACTACAGTCATGTGGCCAGGAGGCCGCCGTTCTTTAGATGAATAACGATTTAAATCGACGAATTAATTCCCTGGTTAACCGGATGGTTAAGGTCGCAGTCGTTTCTTTGCAGTTCCATATGAATAAATTCATTCTTTCCTTTTTTGGCGGCTTTTTGTTGCCCGCCCTGGTTTGGGCGCAGGCGCCTGCTTCGGATTCGGCCCGGTGGCCTGTGTTCGGCGGTGCGCATACCTCGTGGCATGAGGGTTTTGACCGTTACGACTTTATCATGGACGAGCAAACGCTGGCGGTCACGCCTTATGAGCGGTCGGAGACCGAGCGGGTCTCGGAGGGTTTTGGCGTCAAGGACCCGCCACCCGGCAAGCGGCGGTGTATCGTCGTGGTCCCTCGCCAGCCGGCGGCGGGCAATCCCTGGTCCTGGCAGGCGTGTTATTGGGATCATCAGCCGCAGGCGGAGGTCGAGTTGTTGAAAAGGGGCTTCTTTATCTGCTATATTTCCGCTAACGCCACACTTGCGCCCGGCAAAGAGTGGGATGCCTGGTATGCCTGGTTGACGCATGAAAAGGGGTTGTCGGCGAAGCCGGCATTTGTCGGCATGAGCCGCGGCGGTCAGTATGAATACAGGTGGGCTACCGCGCATCCGGACGAGGTCTCCTGTATCTATGCCGACAACCCGGCGGTAGACAGGGCGTCGCTGGCATTACTCGGTGGTCTTGCGGCCAATGATGTGCCGCTGCTGCATATTTGCGGGAGCATCGACCCGCTGTATAGCGCGAGCACGGCGGCCGTGGAGAGTATCTATCATGCCTTTGGCGGGCGGATCTCGGTGATGATCAAGGAGGGGTTCGGTCACCATCCGCATAGTCTGCATGATGCGGGGCCGATCGCGGATTTTATGGTAAGGAGCTTTTACGAGAAGCAGGCGCCGTTGCCGGACTTTGTGAAGGCCGTTTATGGGGGGCCGGGAGCCGCTACTAAGACCTGGTATTCCGGTGTTTTTGATACTTACCGTTGGGTGCCGGCGGAGAAGGCGTATATCAGCACGCGCGGGGCGTTTTTTTCGGGGGCCTATGCCCGTTATCAGGTCCTTATACCGGGCGTGGATGCTTTCACTACGGTGATTGTGCCTGATAGTTCGGCGCCGGGGAGGCCCTGGGTGTTTCGTGCGGATTATGTTGGAGCCGACGACCGCGTCTGTCAGGCGCTGTTGGCCAGGGGATGGACGATCGTCACGGGCGCGGTTCCCTATAACTACGACGGGCCGGTGCCGGCGCAGTGGAATGCTATCTATGCTTATTTTGTTGGTTATGGGTTTGCTTCGAAAGCTGTGATCATGGGTCGTGGCAGCGCGGCTGGGGAGGGTATTGGCTGGGCGATCGTTAATCCGGATAAAGTGGGGTGTGTGTACGGGGAGAACCCTATTCTTACGAGTAAGTTGATGCTTGGGGGGAAGGATCCGCTCGATAGTCTGGGGCCGCTCGCTGCCGCGGGGGTGCCGATGTTTTTTGTGTGTGGCAGTGAGGATCCATCGACACAGGCGGTTGTCGCTGCGAAACGTTACCGGCAGGTTGGGGGTAAGATCACGGTGAATGTACAGAAAGGGGAAGGGCATTTCCTGCGGCCTGCGGATGAGGCAGCGGTGTTGGCGTTTATGCGGACAGCGGGTGTTCTATAATCGGACAGAAGGGCGGCCGGATAGATGTGTAATGACCTGGCAAATAAATAGTTGGAGGTTTGGTATGGTGTTGGTGCGACTCCCGCAAACGCGATCAATATGCTGAAGAACTTCCTGCTCGTCACCTTTCGTAACCTCTGGCGCAACAAAAGCTTCTCTGCGATCAATATCCTGGGCCTCTCGATCGGCATGGCCGCCGCCCTGCTGATCGGGTTATGGGTACAGAATGAATACAGCTACGACAGTTTTTATACGAATGCCGACCGGACGTATAAGCTCTATACCCGGTCGGAAGACAATGGCGCCACCGATGCCTGGCCGCGGGTGACGTCCCTGATGGCCCCGGCCCTGAAAAAGGACTATGCCGACGTACAGGACGCGGTTAGATTCCGGACCGTTTTTTTCCTGTTGACCCAGGACGAGAAGCGTATTAATATCGAAGGCTGTTTTGCCGACTCCGGTTTTCTATCGGTCTTCGATCTGCCCTTACTACATGGCGACGCCAAAACGGCCCTTGCGAATCCGCAGGGCATCGTGCTGACGGAACATGTCGCTAAAAATCTTTTTGGCGAGCAGGATCCCATGGGCAAGTTCGTCCGTGTAGACAGCGCCGATAATTTCGTGGTCACCGGTGTCCTGAAAGACCTGCCCGGCAATACCGGGTTCAGCTTTCAATATATATTGCCCTGGGCTTATCTTGACCGGCTCGGCTGGGAGAAAGCGGATCTTTGGACCTATACCAATACGGTGACCTATGTGCTGCTCAAACCGAGCGTCACCCGGTCCGCCTTCGATGCCAAGATCGATCATGTCCTCCGGGCGCATGTGCAACCCGGCCGGTTCGCGGAACGCGAGACGTTTACGCAATCCATTACCCGTTCGCATCTATGGTCCAAAGTCGAGAATGGCCGACTCACCGGCGGGCTTATCACGATGGTCCGGCTGTTTACGGTGATCGGGCTTTTCATATTGCTCATCGCGTGTATCAATTTCATGAACCTGAGCACGGCCCGCAGCGAAAGGCGGGCCAAGGAGGTCGGTATCCGGAAGGTCGTCGGCGCAATGAAAAGTTCGCTGATTGCCCAGTTCATCGGGGAAAGTCTCTTGCTGGCGGTACTGTCATTCCTGCTGGCGCTGGGCTTGGTGGAGCTTAGCCTCAAGCCCTTCAACCAGCTGATCAATGCCAGGCTTCAGCTTGATTTGGGTAACGCGCGGTTCTTGCTGGCTTCGCTGGGCTTTGTGTTGTTCACCGGGCTTGTGGCGGGTTCCTATCCGGCGTTCTATTTGTCATCTTTCCGGCCCGTAGCGGTGCTTAAGGGTGCTTTTAAAAAAGTGAATGCGCTGGTTACACCAAGGAAGGTGTTGGTCGTCCTGCAGTTTTCCTTTGCGGTGATCCTGATCATTTGCACGATCGTCGTCGAAAAGCAGATCGATTATGCCCGTCACCGTGAGTCGGGTTATGAGCAGGACCGGCTGGTGTATACGTTTGTACAGGGGGATGTGCTCAAACATTATGACGCCATTAAAGGCGAGTTGATCAGGAGCGGGGCGGCCGTAGGGGTCACCAAATTGTATTCGCCGATCACTACGGTCTGGAACGAGACCACCAGCCTGTCCTGGCCTGGAAGTACGGACGCCGATAAGAAACGGTATTTCAACCAATATGAATCGGACGCGGACTTTGTAAAGACGACCGGCACCCGGCTCATCGCGGGGCGGGACATCGATCTGACAACCTATCCTACGGATAGTACGGCCCTGTTGCTCAATGAGACGGCGGTAAAAGTCATGCGGCTTGACCATCCCATTGGCGCTACGGTCAAAAATGAGGATGGTGTCGATTGTCATGTGGTGGGCGTTGTCAAGGATTTTATCATTGAATCCCCGTACGATCCGATCAGTCCCATGATCGTCCAGGGCCTGCGTACAGGCTACCCTGTGGTCCATTTCCGGCTCAACCCGGCCGGTTCGATCGCCGATGATCTTGCAAAGGCGCAGCAGGTCTTCAAAAAATACAACCCGCAATATCCCTTTGATTATGTGTTTGTGGATGAAGCCTATGGGCGTAAGTTCAGGGCGCAGCAGCAGCAGGGTACGTTGGGTGTGCTCTTTGCCGGACTGACCATCTTCATTTCCTGTCTGGGTCTCTTCGGTCTCGCATCGTACATGGCCGAGACCCGAATCCGCGAGATAGGCATTCGTAAAGTGCTCGGCGCTTCTGTGGCCGGGATCGCAGGGCTTATGACCAGGGATTTTGTCAAACTCGTCCTGATCGCCGTCGTCTTTGCTTCGCCCATTGCGTGGTATGCCATGAGCCGGTGGCTGGATGCCTTTGATTATCGGATCCACATCGGGGCCTGGATGTTTTTCGCCGCCGGCGGCTTTGCCGTGCTGATCGCGCTGGTTACGGTGGGCTATCAGGCCATGCGTGCTGCTATGGCGAATCCTGTGAGGAGTCTTCGTTCGGAGTAGCTTTACAATTTCACCATATTGGATATTCGGCTTTCCAGTAGTTCGACGCTCAGGATCCCGTTCATTTTCTCTAATGCCCGCTGGACATGTTTGAGCCGATCTCTTTCAACAAGGCAATGAATGATCAGGATCGCTTCACCTGCGTCGACGCCATGCATTTGCATGGTCTGCAACAGTATTCTTCGGTGGATCAGGAATTCCAGGATGTCTTTGGTGATCTGTAGAGGCGTATCGATCCTGATCACAAAGGAGCAGGCTTTTTTTATGATTTCGTCGACAGGGTATGACATAGGGTATTAAGTTATAGCGCTTGTCGGTGCGGGCAATGATTAATCGCCGAAGAGTGGGAAAATTAGTGCTTAGTACTTAGTAGATGGTAAAAGGTCGTTATTCCGCCCTTAGACTGTCGACCGGGTTGGCGGTGGCGGCGCGGATAGCCTGGAAGCTTATCGTGAGCAGCCCCAGGGCCAGTGCCAGACCGCCGGAAAGCAGGAAGATCCAGATATTGATGGGTGCGCGATAGAGGTAATCCTGGAGCCACCGGTGCGTGATGTACCAGGCGATGGGGGAGGCGACGATGAGGGAGAGGCTGATGAGGGCCAAGAAGTCGCGGGTGAGGAGCGAGGTGATGCTGGACACGCTGGCGCCGAGTACTTTCCGGATGCTGATCTCTTTTTTCCGTTGGCCTGCGGTGAAGAGGGAAAGCCCGAAGAGGCCCATGCAGGAGATGGCGATGCTGACGGCGGTGGCGACGTCCATCAGCGTGGCCGTCTTCTGTTCGTTGCTGTACATGGCCGCGATGGATTCGTCCAGGAAACTGTAATTGAAAGGGCGATCCGGATAGATGGTTTTCCAGATCTGCTCCATTTGGTTTAGCGTGGTTTTTACTGCCGCCAGGTTCTTGCCTTTGGCAGCGAGCTTGACGGCAAAGCTTTTCTCTGCCACGGCCACGTCAAAAATAGCCAGCGGCCTTATGGGCTGACGATAGGAATTCTCATGGAAATCGGCGACGACGCCAACAATAGGGATGCCATAGTTGCCCAGGTAGAGGAACTGGCCCACGGCTTTGGTTGGGTCGCTGAGGCCCATGGCTTTTGTCAGGCTTTCATTGACTACGATCTCTTTTATGCTGTCCCTGTTCGTCCGTTCGATGAGGTTCCTACCTGCCAGGAGATGGATGTTGAACAAGGGGATGAAACTCGAATCGGCCACCTGTACGGCGGCATCCACCTCTTTCTGCGTTTTTCCTTTGTATGTTAGACCGAATCCCGCCTGGAAAGGGCTTAGCGGGGCGAAGGATTGCAGGGCAATTTTTTGCACGCCCGGTAATTGCCGGATCTTATCTGCGACAACCGCCACGCCGGGTGAATCGCCCCTCGGGTCGTCATCGAGGATCACCACCGCATCTGCATTGAATCCCAGGTCGCTGTTACGCATATAGTTAACCTGCCGGCTGATGATGGTCGTGCTGATGATAAAGATCAGCGAGATGGCAAACTGAAAAACGATCAGGCCTCGTCGCAGCCACCATTTCCCCTGTCCTTTGTGCGCTCCCGGTCCTTTCAGACTAAGCACGGGCACATAGGCGGAGAGGACGTTTGCCGGATAGAAGCCTGCGAGCAGCGTGGTGATGATGAGCAACAGCAAGAGAAACCAGCCGTTGGCCGCATCCAGGAGGTGATCGTTGACTTGCTGCGGGATGAAGGCCCGGAATGCGTAGAGCATGGGCTTTACGGCAAGTATTGCGAGCAACAATGCCGAGGCCGTAAGGACGAAGGTCTCCGTGAGGAATTGCAAGGCGATGCTTCGTTTACTGCCGCCCAGGATCTTTCGCATGCCGATCTCTTTGGCCCTGCGGATCGATAGAGCGGTGCTCAGGTTGATGAAGTTAATGGTGGCCAGTAAAAGGATGAAGGCCGCGATGCCCATGAGGACGTAGTAGGTCGGCAGGTGTGGTTTTGGGAAGCCGTCCCATACGGTTTCGTCAAAGTGGACTTTTGTCAGCGGCTGAAGGGTCAGCGCATAGTGCATGCCGGGTTTTACCTTGTGTAGCTTGCTGAGTTGTTGCAGCTGGTTTGTCAGGCGGTCCGGGGAAACGCCTTCTTTTAGTTGTATAAAGGCGCGGGAATTAAAGGGGCTAAACCCTTCGTTGGCGTCGGCCGAGGCCATCGCTTGTTGAACAAAGGGTGTTCGGGCAGTGCTGTAAGAAATGAATTCGGTGAAGGGCAGATCGGTAGGCTGCTTCCAGTCGCTTACGATCCCCGTGACGGTCACCGTGAGCGAATCGTTGAAGAGCAACTGCTGGCCTATGAGGGTTGTAGCGGGGGTTTTGCCGAAATATTTTCGGGCGCTTGTTTCGGTTAGTATGATGGTATTGGGTTCGGTTGTCGGGGCTCCCGCCAGCCAATTGTAGTGGAAGATCTTGAAATACTCCGGTTCCGCGAGAATGGTGGAGGGGTTGCTATGCGGCCCCTGGATGGCGTTGTTATAATGTGTTGCCGGGTGCGCGCTGTGCGGTATGCTGATCTTCGCTTCATATAAAAAATAAGAAGCGATGGTTTCGAGACCTGTGAGATTCGTCCGGGCGGTTTGGGCGAAATCGAGGGGTGCGCTTGCCAGTTTCATGGTGTTTCCGTCCTGCGTGACGACCTCTACCGTCCGGTAGATGCGTTCTTTTCCGGGATGGAAGGTGTCGGTGCTGAGTTCATAATGACAGATGAGAAAAATGACCAGGCAGGTGCAGATGCCAAGGGAGAGGCCCAGTATATTGATGAAGGCATATGTTTTATGGCGGGCGATGTTCCGCAGGGCGATTGTCCAATGTGTCTTTAGCATGTCAGTCGGTTTCCTGTAAATTAGGGTCTTCGGCCATGTCGGGCAAGCGGGCCGGTGGGTTTTAACAATTTTTTGGTGCGCGCTTATTGGAACGACTGGCGGAATTCTAATGGCGAGAGCTTGGTCTTGGTCTTGAAGAGTTTGCTGAAGGATTGCAGGTGCTCGAAACCCAGTTCGTAAGCTATCTCGCTGACGGAAAGGCTTGTCGTCGAGAGTTTTTCCTTGGCGAGTTCGATCAGTTTATCGTGGAGATGCTGCTGCGTTGATTGTCCGGTCAGGGCCTTCAGCAATCCGCTCAGGTAGCCGGGGGAGATATTTAAGCTGGCTGCGATATAGGCCACGCTCGGCAGGCCTTGTTCTTTTAGGGCGCCGCTTTTGAAGTAATCGGCCAGTAGCGTTTCCATGCGGGTCAGGATCTCGTGGTTCGCGATCTTCCGGGTGATGAACTGACGCTGATAGAATCGTTCTGAATAGGTGAGCAGCAGTTCCAGCTGCGCGATGATCACATTCTGGCTGAAACGGTCGATACTGGTGTGGTACTCCTGCTCTATATTCTTTGCAATGCTGGTGAGCATCGTTTCTTCTTTGTCCGAAAGGAACAGCGCTTCGTGCACCGAATAGCCGAAGAACTCGTATTGCTTGATGGTCTTTGCAAGCGCCGTATTCCACAGAAAATCGGGGTGGATCAGGATCATCCAGCCATCGGGCCGGTGCGTTGTGCCCGGTTCGAGTTCGATGCCGAATACCTGACCCGGCGACATGAAAAACAACACCCCTTCGTCGAAATCACTGGTTTGTTGTCCATATTTGAACCTGGCATTGTAGATCCTTTTCAGCGAGATCGAATAGAATTCAAAGATCAGGCTGAACGATCCGTGCCTGACCGGCGGGGTAATTTCGTCCATATGGACCAGGCTGATCAGGGGATGCTCCGGCTTGGGCAGGCCCAGCTGCCGGTGATATTCGGTGATCGTTTTAAATCTATACGGTTGAGCGCTGTCCATACTACAATTTACTTATTCCTGTTTGTAAACCGACGCGAATTCTTTCGCGAATTCGACCAATTTTATCTTGCCCATTTTGGGATTGCTCCGGTGAAAATTCTCCAATGGTTTGCCGCTGTGCATGACCGCTTGCATGGCTACCAGCAATTTGGCCAGCTTTTCCGGCAGCTTGGCCATTTTCAGGCCTTGCAGCATTTGTTTGTCTGAGAGCAGTACCCACTTGAGCCAGGGCTTGCCTACGGCGGTACCGATGATGGTTGCGGCTTCGTTACAGGTCATTTCTTCGCTGCCTACGTAGCGGATCGTGGTGTAGCCGGGGCGTACTACCAGTTCTTCGGCGATGGCGTCGGCGATGTCTATTGGTGACACGAAGACCGTGCGATCGTTACCGCCACAATTTCCCATGAGGAGGCCGGTTTTTCCGGTCAGGAGGGCTTTTACGCCGGAATATCGGAGGGTCAGGTATTTGCCCAGCAGTCCTTTGCCCCTGATCAGGCCCATGGATTGATAAAAGTTGCTGTAAAAAGAAGCCGGTCGTAGGATGGTGATCGAGGTGTTTTTGAGTTCTGCTGTAAAAACGTCTTCGGCATTTTCACCTGCTATGAGATCGGCTGCCCAGCCGCTCATGGCGACTACGCGCGGAACGGCCGCTTGTTTTATGGCCTCCACGTAATTGGCCGCCATTTTTGCGAGGTAGGCTTGGGGGTCGGTGTCCTTGAAGGGCATAGGGATCATGGCGTAAACGGCGTCTGCGCTTTTGAAAGTTTTGGCCAGGAAGTCTGCATCCGCGATCGAGCCTATGGCGGCGGTGGCTTTTAGTGATTCGATGGCGGCTTGTTTTTTGGGGTCGCTGCTGATCACGGTGACATTATGACCTTTTTCCACCAGGAGGTTTGTCAGTGGTTTACTAATATTTCCCAACGAGCCGGTAACGATGATTTTCATGGTTTGGGCTTTGGGCTTTAGGATTGGATGTAGACGTTGCCTGCTAAGTCGGCGAGCAGCGTCGAATGTGTTGGGTGCCAGTTCAGGCGTTCCTGTGTTATTTGGGACGACGCCGGGCAGTCGACGGCGGCAAAATTGGCAAACCAACCGAAATGTTCGGCGGCTTCTTCGGGCGATTTGGAGACGACGGGGATGTTGAGCTTTTTGCCGATGGCTTCGGCGATGGACTTGAAGGTGATTGACTCTTCGCCTACGGCGTGAAAGTGGACACCCCCTTCGCCTTTCTCCAGGGCCAGCCGGTATAAGTGAGCGGCGTCGAGGCGATGCACGGCATTCCAGCGGTTGCCTCCTTCGCCGATATAAGCGGAGACGCCTTTTTGACGGGCGATATTGATCAGGATGGGCACGAATCCATGAAGATCGCCTTCCCCATGCACCGACGGCGACAGTCGGATCGACGAAGCTTTTACACCGAGCTCCGCGGCGGCTTTGTCTGCGATCTTTTCCGAGGCGCGCGGCCATGCGGGATTAAACGGGGGAGTGATCGTCTCTATGGCCAGTTTGCCCGGACTGACCAGTGCGGTCCCTGAGGTGACGAGAAAGGGGCGGTTAGAGCCTTTTAAGACTGCGGCGATGGTGTCGATGGCTTTGCTGTCTACGTCGCACACTTCTTTAAATCGGGTGAAGTCGTGGATGAAGCCTGTGTGGATGACGGCGTCCGCCTGTTTGGCGCCGCTTTTTAAGCTGTCTAAGTCTTCGAGATCACCTTGGTGGGGTGTTGCGCCTGCTGCGATCAGTTTTTTTGCAGACGCATCCGAGCGGGCCAGGCCCAGCACCTGGTGACCTGCGGCTAATAATTCCTTTACGACTGCTGTTCCGACGAAGCCTGTGGCCCCTGTAACAAATACACGCATAAATTTTTGATTTTTGAGTGAGACAAAGGTCGCGCCTGTTGATCGGATTTATTTAGCCGGATCTGCTTTTGACTTAGCCAAAATCGAGGGTCGGGGGTCAAGCCATTTTTGGCGGGTGGTTTTTTTGAAAAATTTTGAGGGTCAAAATCATAGGTTTGAGACGAGAAACTGGACATGTTTAGTATAGTTTCTTGTCCGGGAACTTAATTTCATTGTTCCGTGCCTGCTATTTGTTGTACTTTTTTAGATCGAAACCTTCCAGTGAGGAGACCTTCCATTGGCCGTTTTCTTTTGCAAAACCTACGGCATAGGGGTCGGATGACCAGTCTTTGGTTTTTATGTGCCATTTTAGTGAGACGGAGTCGGCGGTTGCCCGATAAGCGGTGATCTGGAATCTGTTCCAGTATGACGAGTCGGAATCCTGCCAACCCGTCCAGGGGTCGGCGTCCTGGAAATCGAAATTGATCTCATTGGCGAGTGGCGGGTTGGCTTTTACGAGTTTGTTGTTGATGAGATCGGCCAGTGCTTTGTAGTTGTCGAGAAAAGATCGCGAAAAGAAGTTGGTCTGTCTGAGTACGCCCATTCTCCTGGTGAGCGAGTCATAGTTGACGCCGACCTGGGCGGTATCTTTTACGATAATGAAGAAATCGGATACGGCGACCTGGTTGTTGTCGTGCCAGCGGTACATGTTCTTCAAAAGACTAACAACCTGCGTGCTGTCATCCGGCAGCGGGTTGGGGTTTGGGGTGTCGTGGTTGGCGGGTTTGGGGTTGCAGCCGACCGCGGTCGCGGCTATGATCGATGCCAGGAGCCATGATTTCATATACCCTAAAATAAAGCATTTAGTCGTCAATTGTGCGGCCCGTGTCACGGGACCGGGGGGATGGGTGGTTTTTTGGAGGCGATATGTTGTTTTATTCGCTTCGTAGTGAGTCGACGGGATTGGCGGTTGCCGCCCGGATGGCCTGGAAGCTGACGGTGAGCAGGGCGATGGTTATGGCGGCGAGGCCGGCGAGGGCGTAGATCCACCAGGGCATACTCGTACGATAGGCAAAGTTTTCCAGCCAGCGGTTCATGGCCCAGCCCGCGATCGGGGCGGCGATGCCGGTCGAGAGCAACACCAGCCCGAGGAATTCGCGTGAGAGCATCGACACGAGATCGGGGACGCCTGCACCGAGTATTTTGCGGATGCCGATCTCGCGGGTCCGCTGGGTAGCCGTGAAGGCGGCGAGACCGAAGAGACCCATACAGGAGATGAAGATGGCGATGCCCATGGCGATGTTCATGATCTGCGCCGTTTGTTGGTCGTCTTTGTAGAGCCGTTGGAGGGACTCCTCCAGGAAGCGGGACTGGAAGGGGGCCTGGGGGTATATTTTTTTGAAGCTTGATTCCAGTTGGGTCAAGAGTGCTTTTACCTGATCGGGTGACATGGCGGCGCTGGACAGTTTTACGCTGACCAAAACGCCCGCGGCTTGCTGCGTCGTGAAGAAGAAGGGGTCAATCTTTTCGTGGAGGCTTTGAGAATGGAAGTCCCTGACGACGCCGACGACGGGACCTACAACATCGCCGAAGCCGCTGCTGATCTGCTGGCCGACGGCGTCTGCCGGTTTTTGGAAACCCAGGGACCTTGCCGCCGTTTCATTGAGGATGAAGGCCCGGAATGGGGCTTGGGCGGGGCCTGTGGCTGTGGGGTCTACGCCGCGCCGCGCCGTATCTGCTATGGTGAAGTTCCTGCCGGCGAGGAGGGTCAACCCATATAAAGACATGTAAGCGGGGTCGATCTGGTTAAAGCTGGCGTCGACTTTGGTGTCGGTCCTTCCCTTGTATTCGAGCGCGGTTCCACCATGGCGGTTGGACTGGGGGCTGGCCGTGCTGAGACTTACCTGCTGAACGCCGGCGAGTCTGCGGAGCTCGTTGACGAGTACGGTTCTCTGATTCTTTGGTTGATCCCAGGGAAGATCTATGGTAACGATGGCGTCTTTTTTAAAGCCCAGGTCGGTGTTGAGCATGTAGTGGATCTGCCGGCCTACCATCATGGTGCCGATGATAAAGATGAGGCTGACCGTAAACTGGAAGACGATGAGGCCCTTGCGCAGCCAGCTTTTTGAGTTGAGTTGTTGCACGCCCTGGCCGCGGAGGCTGATGACGGGTAAATAAGCGGAGAGGGCCCGTGCGGGGTACCAGCCGGCGAGCAGGCAGGTGACGGCTATTGTTAGTGCGATGAAGAGCCAGGTGTTGGGGTCGTTTAAGTGGAGCCGAACGCCCTCGGGAATAAAGCCTTGCAGGGCTGTGATCACGGGGTTGACCAGCAGGAGGGCGAGGGCCATGGCGGCTATGACGATGAGTCCGGTCTCGCTCAGGAACTGCCAGATGAGTCCGGCGCGGGTGCTGCCGAGTACTTTCCGGACGCCCACTTCTCTTGTTCTGAGGAGTGACTGCGCGGTGGATAGATTGATGAAGTTGATGGCGGCGATCACCAGGATGAAGAGCGCGATACCGGCCAGCGCGAACAGGGTGGGCTTGTGCGCCCGGCGGCCATATTGATCGTTGTATTTGTCGTTGAAATGAATGTCAGCAAGGGGTTGCAGGAACAGGGTGCCTTTTTCGTCATTGTCGAGTTGTTTGTGGCGGTTGAAGAAGGCGGGAAATTGTTTTTCGGCCTGGGCTTTTGTGGTGCCGGGGGAGAGTTTTACGTAGGCATTGAAGCTGCTGCCGAACATGTTCCAGCCGTCCATGTCCTTTTGCAGGAAGCTGTGTGAGATGGTATTGTAGGAGATGAGGTCTTTAAAGCCAAAGTCGCTGTTTTGCTGCCAGTCTTTGACGATACCGGTGACGGATACCGTGAGTGAGTCGTAGTAGATGACGGGGCGGCCGATCCAGTCGGAGGGTTGACCGGTTTGGAAATAGCGTTTTGCCTCTGATTCGGTGAGGACGACGGAGAAGGGTTTTTGCAGGGCGGTCGTTGGGTTGCCGGCCAGCCATTCATAGTGAAAGATGTCCATGTAGTCCGAGTCGGCAAAGGTAATATGTTGTCGTTCACCTTCGCTGATGGCGGGGATCATGCGGTTCGGTTTGCCCTTTTCCGGTACGAGTATCCGGGTGTCGTCGGTATACAGGCCTGTAACGGCGCTGAAGCCGGTGGCTTCGCGCCTCAGGTCGGCGGCCAATGGCGCGGGCATCCCTGCGCCTTCACCATGCGAGCCGTTGGTTTTGGTCGTTGAAACGATGATCCGGTAGATGCGGTCACGGTCGGCGTGGAACTTGTCATAGCTGAATTCGAAGGACACGAAGAGGTAGATCACCAGGCAGCTCAGGACGCCGAGTGTGAGGCCGAGGATGTTGATGCCGGTGGTCAGTTTGTGCCGGATGAGGCGACGCAGGGCGAAGTGCAGTTGTTGTTTTAGCATGTGCAGGAGTTGTGCGGTTAGTTGTTGCCGAGGTTGCCGCTGCCAAGATGGGACCGGTTTTCTTTTTTATTGAAAATCAGGCGGTTGGTTGTGGTGTGTGAGGTTGGGGATGTCCTTTTTTGATACAGGGGGTGTACGGATGGGGGACAGGCGGCGGGGGACGGGGGGGATGCAAAAAATGTTGGATTTGTTTAGGTTTGCAACTTTAAAGTTGTTTTTTTGGAAAAAATTGTAATTTTGGATATGAGTTGCGGGGTTGAAGTAGAGGCTTTTTTACGATACTTCCATTCAAAGATGGGGATTTGGGGCGTCGTGGTGAGAGATGACAGGGGAAAAAATACGCAGACGCTTTTCACCCTGGAGATTAGCAGAAATTACCGGAACAACGTGTTGGAAGGGTTGGTCATGGAGGACTATGCGGAAGGCCCGATTAAAGATGAACTGCATAAGGTGCCGATATGTGGGTATTTGGGAAAAAGGTAAAAGAGAGGGAAGTATATATCAAAATAACACTGGGTTCATTTGGTGCGCAGGTGATATGCATATCGTTCCATCTTGCTGAGCGGCCGATGATCTACCCCTATAAATCGAGAAAAAAATGAAAAGTCCATTTACAGGAGGCGAAGCAACTCTCCAAAAGGAGGCGAGGACAATGGAATTCCGGAGGGAGTCATTCCCTGTGCTATTCCAATATTATTTATGCAAGGATAGCGGTGAACAATTCACCGATGATATGCTGGATGATGTAAACACCAACCAAGTTTATAACCAATACAGGGCCAAATATGGTATACCCTTCCCCGACGAGATCATGGCCATCAGGGAGCAGTACGGGCTTTCTGCAAATAAGATGGCAGATATCCTGGGCCTTGGAATCAATGTATACCGGAATTATGAATCCGGTGAGATGCCTAGTGTGTCGAACGGACGGCTGATACAAATGATCAAAGACCCAAAAGAGTTCAGGCAATTGATCGAGTATAGTAAGAACGAATTCTCACAAGAAGACCTGGAAAAAATAAACCGGAAAATAAATCACGCGCTTGAGGGTTGGAATGAACGGGACAATTTTTCCGAAGTGCTAATGCTTGGTGAAAAAAGACCTGAACTGTTCAATGGTTATCGAATCACGAATTTGGATAAGATCAACAATATTATTTTGTTTTTTGCGGAAAAGATAAAGCCATATAAAACGAAAATGAATAAACTTTTATTCTATGCGGATTTTTATCATTTCCGGATGACTTGCTATTCTATTAGCGGCTTGTCCTACAAGGCCATTCAAAAGGGTCCGGTACCCAAAAATTACGATTGGATCTTTGACAATAGTATGGAAAAGAAATTTGTTACGATCCGTTTGCAGGATTTTGGCGAATATATGGGAGAACAATTTTTATCTACAGGACAAGTTGCTTTTGATGAAAGATTATTTCTCCCCTCAGAATTGAAGGCGATGAATGAAATCGCTGCATGTTTTGCCAGGGATACAGTGAATGAAATTGTAAAGAAGAGCCACGAAGAGAATGCATGGATCAAAAATGTCCCCGAATTTCAAATGATAAATTATAACGAGGCATTTGATTTGAAGTATCCGGTGCTGAAATGAACTTTTTCGCCCATCGGCTACATTTTCTTTTTCACCCCTTCAGTTTCTTTAGCTGCTCCGCGCCGTTGGTATTCCCCGGATTGAGCTGCATGGATTTTTGGTAAGAGCGGATGGCCTCACCCTTATCTCCGTTATCCATATACGCTTCGCCTAAGCTGTCCCATGCATTCCAGGAATAGGGATGGTCAGTCGCATTTTGTAAGAATACTGCGATGGCGTCGACTGTTTTTTGGATGGCGAGTAGTTTGTATCCGATCGCGTTCATGCCGACCTCGTCGACCGCCGGATGAGCGGCTTTCAGGGCCTTAGCAGCCCCTCCGGCAACGATCGCTTGCAGCAGCGACCAGGCAGGATCGTCATACCGCTGGTAACCAAGCCACGCTGCGCCGGGGTGTTCGCCGCCGATACCGTCTGCGAGTAGCTCCTTAATGAAGGAAAGTCCATTCTCACTATTTGAGAAGACGATCAGCGCGTCTTTGGCGGACACGTTGGCCGTGATATAGGCCTTGCTTGTCGAGGCATCGCCCCAATGCCAGAACGCGGTACCTGCGGCCGTTTGTTCGAGCCCCCAACCGAGCCCCCAGGCGAGTCCCGGATGGGCGCTGTCTACGGTGATCTGCGGCTCCAGCATCCCGGCCCAGGTATTTTTGTTGACGAGCTGGCCATTCAGGACGGCCAGCACAAACTGTGCATAGTCGTCGGGCGTCGTCTGCAAACTACAACACGCGGCGCCGTGTTCCCATGTGTAACGTTTCGGATTAGTGTTGCCCTGCCAATCGTGCCGGTAAGCCCGGAGGCTGTCATAGGCCGGCTGCCAGCGGTAGCTGCTATGGCTCATGCCCAGCGGCTCCAGGAGCGATCGGGCCATAAAGTCTTCGGTCGTCAGGCCGGTGATCCGTTGCACGACAAGGGAAAGATAGGTGATGCCGTCGGGTGAATAGCGGAATTTCTCCCCGGGATTGAAGGCGAAGACCATTTTATCCGAGCCATGGATACCCGCAGATACCAGGCCGCTGCTATGACTCAGCACGAGGCGGGCCGTCACGCGGTTGATGCGCGGGTCGTCCGAGTATTCGCCCGGGTCTTGCAGATAGTGATTGAGCGGGGTATCCAGGTTTAGTTTTCCTGCATCAACGAGCTGCAGCACGGCATAGCCAAAGGCTGGCTTGCTGAGGGAGTTGGCTTCGAAAACAGTTTGGTCGGTCACGGGGTTTTTCGCAGCCGCCGACATATAACCAAAATAGCCGGTATAGACCAATTTGCCGGCCCGGATCAGGGCGACACTCATGCCCGTCACCCGAGCTTTTTCCATTAGTGGTGGAATATCCCGTTGGAGTCGGGCGATGGCGTCCGGGACGGCCGGGGCGGGCTGAGCGGGCTGAGCGGGCAAAGAAAGACTTAAGATGATCGGGAGACAAACGGCAAGGAGATATTTCATGCTTGAGTCGATTTTAGTTGGATGACCGGAAAAGATGATGAAGTGAGAAACAGTTGCCATCAAAAGGTCGTATGCCAACGGAAATTGTTGCATGGATTTATTCCGAACCTGTTTGCAATTTTTGCAGGATATCGGTAAGGCGGTTTTTCGTGTCCTGATCGGTTGTTGTTTCCAACAATTGTTTTAAAGCCGCCACATGCGCGGTATGTAGTGCTTTGTCCTGCGAAGTTGGAATGTCGGGCTGGACGCCGATGCCTTCCCAATTGGTTTTTGTAATTGGGCTTATTGGTCTGCCGATCGGCATATTCATTACAAAGTGGTCATTCAGGCGAAGCAGGTCGCCAAAATTTGCACCGCCCCCGGTTGCTTCGCCCACGATGGTAGCCCGTTTTAATGACTGCATAATATAGGCAAAGGCCTCGCCGGCAGAAAAAGTGTCATGGCTTGTCAAAATATAGACAGGTTTGCCAGTGTATCTTTTGCCGGGTACATAAAAAGAGGACCATGCCTGTTTGATCCTGTTGTCCTTCCTGAATACGGCCTCCATGAATTCGACGGGTTGTTTGTCGAAGAAATAGCTAATAATGAAATCCGCCAATCCGCCGACTCCACCATTGTTATTGCGTAGATCGATGATCATCGCCTGCGTATTTTCCAGGAAATTGAATGCGGCGATCGCCCTGTCGGTAGCCTGGTCAAAAGGGAAGAAGCCGAGGATATTCATGTACCCGATATTGCCTTCGAGGATGTCGATCTTCTTGAACCCGTAGTTGTTCTGAACGGCAAATTGTTTTATAAAATCGGGCAAAGGGGGTTCTTTGTCATCTTTTGGGGGGACTTTGTCGTGACTGAACAGGATGCGTAAATGCTTGTCGTTGCTTACGGTCATCAGGATATTGTTGATGCTGTCGGCGAAAGCATTGCTGCTGCTGATCATGGCATAGGCTTTTTCTTTTTGGAATGTCCGTAGGGCTTTTTCCAGCCGGCTGGTCATTTCGGGAAAGACATAGGAGTTGTTGATATTTCGGTCAACGCTGTCGAGGATCTGGGATTTCTCTTCGGGCGTGATATTGAGATCTGGCTGGACCTGGGCGAATTGGCCTATGGAGGCTTGGTGTGTCAGGAGAAAGAGCAGGATTAGGGCGGTGGATCGTTGGGACATGGTGGATTCTTTGTAGAGTGATGCAATGTGCGCGGTTTTCCATAAGTGGGGCATGGTTGAATGTAGGGAATTTGGCTTACCTTTCTTCGGCCTAAGCTGTTCAATATGAGAATATGTCTTTTCTTGTTTTTTTCCCTTTCGTTTGGTTGCGCCAGGGCGCAGAACGATGAGGTTGTTTTGGAAAGGAAGCTGTATGACCTGCCCGATCTGGCCTTTAAGAAGGTTTCCACGGCGACGGATCCCTATCTGAAATATGAATTGACGATCCGGCAGCCGTTGGATCACCAGCATCCCGAGAAGGGATATTTTTATCAGCATGCTACCCTGCTGCATAAGGGATTTGACCGGCCGACGGTCATGGAGACCGAGGGGTATTGGTTATACAGTGGCAGGGACGAAGTGGAGAAAATACTGGACGCGAACAATCTGGATATCGAGTATCGCTTTTACGGGAAATCGCTCCCTGATTCGATGCAGTGGGAGTACCTGACCATCGAGCAGGCGACGGCCGATCTGCATGCCATCAACCAACTGTTCAGGAAGATCTACAAAGGGAAATGGATCAGTACCGGCATCAGTAAAGGCGGGGAAACGACGCTCTACTATAAGTATTTTTATCCGCAGGATGTGGACCTGTCTGTGCCGTATGTCGCGCCGCTCGATAACAGCATGGAAGACCTCCGGATCTATCATTTTTTTGATACGATCGGCACGGCGGATTGCC
>Ga0302325_10004267_pt1 | contig 33093 bp, 21 predicted proteins | sample Palsa_T0_2_FD_201948 | JGI IMG/M metagenome (GOLD analysis project Ga0302325, IMG submission 201948) | Peat permafrost microbial communities from Stordalen Mire near Abisko, Sweden - Palsa_T0_2 | ecosystem: Environmental > Terrestrial > Soil > Palsa > Peat permafrost | place: Sweden: Abisko... | reverse complement strand
TGGGATCTACATTGTCGATCGCAGCGCGGTCAATGCCGATCCCACGACCCGATATCTCAAAACCGTCACCGTCCCCAACGATTAAATCTAAGAAACGCGAAAGGTTTGTTGAAAATCAATTAAACGAAAAACCCCAAAAGCGCACCAAAGCGCACCAAAGCGCACCATTCAACTTGCACGGCTCGACCGAACTCGCCGAAGTCTTGCTACTTGCCACTTACGCAGTAACTTAATCATCATGCTCCGACGAAACTTCGGCGATACCGATGTTCAGGTCTCCGCCATCAGCCTCGGCTGCTGGCCCTTCGGCGTCGATTGGTGGGGGCATTACACCGACGATCAGGCCCTGCAGCTCATGCAGTTCGCCCTCGATCAGGGCATCACCTTCTTCGATTCCGGCGATGCCTACGGCAACGGCCGCGCTGAAAGCCTGCTCGGCCGGTTCCTCCAGACCGTCCCGCGCGATCGCGTCGAGGTCGGCGGAAAGTTCGGTTACGACTTCTATTCCGACCCCGGCGAGCCCGGCAGCCATCGCGAGCGTAAGCAGGATTTCTCGCCCAAATTCCTCCGCTTCGCACTCGAAAAATCCCTCGCTCGCCTCGGCACGGACGTCATCGACATTTACATGGCCCACAACATCAAGCTTCCCGCTTTCCGCGATGATCTGTTTGCCGAGTTGGAGAAGATCAAATCCGAGGGAAAGATTCGCGCCTGGGGTGTTTCGCTCGGCCCGGCGATCGGCTGGCGCGAGGAGGGAATCAAAGCCATCACCGAGCACAACGCCAAGGCCGTTCAGACGGTTTTTAACCTGTTCGAGCAGAATCCCGGCCGCGAGTTCTGCGACGCCGCCCGCGCCTGCAACGCCGGCGTCCTGGCGCGGGTGCACGACAATAGCAGCATCCTCAAGGACAAGGTGAAGATCGACACGCAGATCTCCGCCAGCGATCACCGCAAATTCCGCGACCAGTCCTGGAAAATCTACGGCCTCAAAAAGCTGGAACTGGTTCGCCATTACGCATCCGATCACGGCATGAACGTTCACCAGCTCGCGTGCAAATGGCTGCTGATGGATCCGGTCCTCACCAGCATCACCGGCACACTGCTCAATGAAGAAGAGATTCGCGAAGCGGCCGAGTCAACGGAAAAGCCCGATCTCAGCAAGACCGAGATGGCCGAGCTGGCCCAGGACTACGCGCGCGACTGGGGCCTCGGCGACGAAGCCCACCCCTGCGATCTGAAAAGCAGCGTCTCCCCCAGCGGATCGGTGCGCAGCGGATACATCGCCCCACCTGCGATGGCTTCGCATCGGTAACGTCAGCGGTCTCACTCATGTCAGACCTGCGCTACGTTGTTCTGCATCACACGGGAATCGACGACCCGCATTACGACCTGCTGTTCCAATGGCCCGATCGCCCGTCGCTGGGCAGCGTGCGCTGTTCCGACTGGCCGCCGAATGCCGCCACGACCTTCCATCGGATCGCCGACCACCGGGCGCTGTATCTCGACTATGAGGGGTCCCTCACACAAGACCGCGGAAACGTCCACCGCGTGGAAGCCGGCGCCTGTACGCTCGAAACCACGGACCCAGCCGGGCTTCTCCTGACGCTGTCCACCGGGCTGAAAATCCAGGTTCCGCCAATACCAGGCAAGTAATATTGAAGTGCGGGAAAATAAAAGGTGCCGTGGACCTCTCGGCTTTCCACGGCACCCAGGGAAGGAGGATCGTTACACTGGAATATACGATAGAAATATCGCGCGTGTTTCAAATCTATACAAATTCCCAAAGCGGTGACGGCCTTTTTTCCGATGGGGTGGGAAAGATGGGCAAGGCTGGACCAATAAACCGCCCGGTTCGCCACCTTGTTTTTAATGCCTTTTGCTATCTGGATTAACCGACCCGATTCGCGGTTGCCCGGGCCAAATATCGGGGATATTGTTAGCGCATGCAACTGTTGCAGGGTGAAAACAAATTGAAGGTGGGCAAGGCGCCGGCCCAAGGCCCCGCCATCTGCGATGAGGCCGCAGATGCGGTGCTGAACATCGCCCCGCCCGTCGTCCGCGCCATCCGTAAGATGATGCGCGAGCACCGGTTGCCGGAACTGTCCGTCCCGCAGTTCAGGACGCTCGGCCTCCTCAGCTTTTGCGCCGATGCGTCGCTGTCCACCGTGGCGGATTATATCGGTTCCTCGATGCCCGCCGCTTCCCGCATGATTGATTCCCTGGTCGTCAAGAACCTGATCGTCCGCAAGCAGTGTTGCCGGGATCGGCGGCAGGTCTCGCTGGAGGTCACCGCTCAGGGCCGCGAGGCGTTTCTGGCCTCTCGCCAGGCCACTCGCCTGCAACTCACGCAAAGCCTTGCGGGTCTGTCGGCAAAGAAAAAAGAGGAGATCGTCAAGGCAATGAGAGCGCTTGGGGAAATCTTCGGTAGCGATGCCGAAGTGGCGTCCAAGGCGGCCCGGAAATCCTCCGGGCAGAAAGCCTAAAGTCCGAGGGTTCTATAGTTAGAGCGTTTCTATGTGGATTGTTCGTCTAGCTCTGCGTCGGCCTTACACCTTCGTCGTGGCCGCGATGCTCGTCGCCATTCTCGGCGTGCTGACGATCCTCCGCATGTCGACCGACATCTTCCCCGAGATCAACATCCCCGTGATCGCCGTGTCGTTCCAGTATGCCGGCATGACGCCGCAGGATATGGAAACGCACATCGTCACCCCTTTCGAGCGAATCCTTCCCACCACCGTCGCGGGCATCGAGCACATCGAAAGCCAGTCGCTGGTGGGCATCGGCGTCATCAAGATTTTCTTCCACGAAAACGTGGATATCCAGGAATCCGTCGCGCAGGTGACGGCGATCTCGCAGACCGCGCTGCGCCAGCTTCCGCCCGGCACACAGCCGCCGCTCATCATCCGCTACAGCGCTTCGGACGTTCCGATCATCCAGCTTGGCATGAGCAGCGATCGCCAGCAGGAGCAGGATGTGTTCGACTTCGCCAACACGGTCGTGCGCGTCGGGCTTGCATCCGTGCAGGGCGCGCAGGTTCCGTGGCCCTACGGCGGCAAGGCCAAGCAGGTCATGGTGGACATCGATCCCGACCGGCTCTACGCATGGGGAATCTCCCCTTCGGATGTCGTGAACGCCGTGACCGCGCAGAACCTGATCCTGCCCGCCGGCACCGCCAAGTTCGGCACGCACGAGGTGCCGATCATCCTCAATGCCAGCCCCGCCGTCATCGACCAGTTGAATAATCTGCCGATCAAGACCGTCAACGGCATCCCGGTTTACATCAAGGATGTCGCCCACGTCCGCGACGGATTTCAGGTGCAGCAAAGCCTCGCCCACCAGGATGGGAAAAAGGGCATCCTGATGGTGATCCTCAAAGCCCACGGCGCATCCACGCTCGACGTGGTCAAGCACGTCAAGGAGGCAATGCCCGGCATCCTCGCCCAGGCGCCGCCGGGGCTGAAGGTCGTTCCACTGTTCGACCAGTCGATTTTCGTGAAGGCATCCGTTGACGGCGTCGAGCGCGAAGCGGCCATCGCGGCCGGTCTGACCGCGCTGATGATTCTGATCTTCCTGGGAAGCTGGCGCAGCACGCTCATCGTCGTCATCTCCATCCCGCTTTCGATTCTCGTTTCCATCATCATGATGAGCTGGCTGGGCCAGACGCTGAACGTCATGACCCTCGGCGGGCTCGCGCTGGCGGTGGGAATTCTTGTCGACGACGCCACCGTCGAAATTGAAAACATTCACCGCAATCTCGGCCAGAATAAACGCCTCGTGCAGGCGATCCTCGACGGCGCATCGCAGATTGCCGTGCCCGCATTCGTCTCGACGCTGTGCATCTGCATCGTGTTTGTTCCCGTGTTGTTCATCAGCGGCGCGGCGAAATATCTCTTCACACCGCTGGCCATGGCGGTCGTGTTCGCGATGCTCACCAGCTATCTGCTCAGCCGAACCCTCGTGCCGACGATGGTCCATTACCTGCTGGCCAGCGAAGTGGAAATCTACGGCGGCAAGCTCGATCCCTCCGATCCCCACGCAAATCCGGAAAAGGCCCATGAGATGGATCCGCATCTCAAGCACAAGCATGTCAGTATGCTCTCCAGCATCTGGATGGTCCTGAGCCGCGTCGGCACGGTGCTGCTGATTTTGTGCGTGATCGTCGGCATCATCGCCATTCTCCCGGCAAGCTGGCTGGCGTTTACGGCAAGCGTGCGCGATTATTTGAAAACCCTGGATTGGGGCTGGGACCTGATTTATTTAGCCATGGCGCTCTTCGCCCTGTCGGTGGCATATTACCTTCTGAAAAACAATTTCATCTGGCACTTTCACGAAGCGTTCAACCGGCGATTTGAAAAGCTGCGGAGAATTTACGGCGGCATGCTGGCCATGGCACTTGAGCATCGCTTCGCCACCGTCTGCGGGTTTGCGATCATGGTGGCGCTCTCCTGCTGCCTGTCGCTGCTGGTGGGCACCGATTTCTTCCCCACCGTCGATGCCGGGCAACTCCGCCTGCACGTCCGCAATCCTCCCGGCACTCGAATCGAGCAAAGCGAGATTAATTTCGGCAACATCGAGCGTGTCATCCGCAAGGACATCCCCCCCGAGGAGATCGACACCATGCTCGACAACATGGGCATTCCCAACAGCTCGATCAACCTCTCTCTGAGCGACGGCTCGCTGATGTCCCCCGCCGATGGGGAAATCCTCATCTCCCTCAAAGAGGGCCATCGCCCCACTCAAGGGTACATGGATCGCCTCAACGCCGACCTGCCCAAGCAGTTCCCCGAAGAGATCTTTTATTTTCAGCCCTCGGATATCGTGACACAGGTGCTGAATTTCGGCATCGCCGCCCCTATCGACATCCAGATCGACGGCCCCAATGTCAACCAGGCGAAAGATCTCGCCATCGCCCGGGATATCCTGCGCAAAGTCCGCACAATTCCCGGTGCAACCGACGTGCGAATGGCCCAGGTGCCCGATGCGCCGGATGTACACGTGAACGTCGATCGCACGATGGCCAGCGAGGTCGGCGTCACGCAGAGCCAGGTCGCCAACGATCTGCTCGTCTCGCTCAGCGGCACGGCGCAGCTTGCGCCCAATTACTGGATCAATCCCCAGACCGGCATCGAATACAACGTGCTCGTCCAGACTCCGCAGTACAAGATGAATTCCATGTCCGACCTGGTGAATAATCCCGTCGTTCCCCCCGGCGGAGCGGCAAGCAATTCCATCCTGCAGCGCACCCAGCTTCTGGGCAATCTCGCGGAGGTTGAGCCGGGACGATCCCCCTCGAACATCACGCACTACCAGGTGCGGCCGACGTTCGACATCCTCGCCGGCGTGGGACACACCGATCTCGGTTCCGTCGCCACCGGCATTCAAAAAATCATCGATCAGGTCCGCTCCACGCTCCCGCGCGGCAGTAACATCACATTGCGAGGCCAGGTTCAGTCCATGCGCGATTCGTTCCGCGACATGGGGTTCGGGCTTATCTTTGCCATCGTCCTCGTCTACCTGCTGATGGTGATCAATTTCCAGTCGTGGCTCGATCCGCTGATTATTCTCATGGCCCTCCCCGGCGCACTCGCGGGAATCCTCTGGATGCTCTTCCTGACCAACACCACCATCAGCGTCCCGTCGCTGATGGGCGCAATCATGAGCATCGGCGTGGCGACGTCCAATAGCATTCTGCTCATCACTTTCGCCAACGATCAGCGAATGGAAGGAAAGAACTCGCATGATGCGGCGCTGGCGGCGGGAATCACCCGCTTGCGGCCCGTCATCATGACCGCGCTGGCGATGATCATCGGAATGCTCCCCATGTCGCTGGGCCTGGGCGAAGGCGGCGAGCAGAACGCTCCGCTGGGCCGCGCCGTCATCGGTGGTCTGGGCATGGCAACCTTCGCCACGCTCTTTTTCGTTCCCGTTGTTTACAGCAAGCTCCGCGAGAAACCTCCACAGACCAAGGTGGAGGAGGAGTTAAGATAAAATGGAATCCCACGATCAAATACCGCAGGACCTGCCGCGCCTCAGCAAGGGGAAAGTCATCCTCATCCTGCTTGTGACCGTCGCCGTGTTCGCGGCGGCGTTTTTGGCGCGGTTCATCCCCGACATGATCCACAACCGCCAGCTCCGCGCCCAGGCCAATGAGGACGCCGCCGCGCCGCCGGTCGTCAATGTCGCCCTGCCCGAGCCGCAGGCGGTTCAGCAGGACATCACCCTCCCCGCCGATGCGCGCCCGATGGCCCAGACCGCGATGTATTCACGCATCGACGGCTTCCTCGGCCACTGGTATGTCGATATCGGCGACCATGTGGACAAGGGCCAACTTCTGGCGGTGATTGATGCGCCCGACACCGATGCCGAACTCGACCAGGCCAACGCCGCGCTCGAGCAGGCCAAGGCGAACGTCGTTGCCGCCAATGTGAACCTTCAACTGGCCAATTCAACGTATGACCGCTATCACGGCCTGCTGGCCACGGGCAGCGTCACTCAGCAGGACCTGGACACGCGGCAGACCAACGCCAGCCAGGCCGCTGCCAACAAGGCCGCCGACGACGCCGCCGTGAAGAGCGCCCAGGCCACGGTCGATCGCCTAACGGCCGAGCAGGGCTTCGAAAAGATCCCCGCGCCGTTTGCCGGCACCATCACCTTCAGAAATTATGATGTGGGCGCGCGAATTTCCGCCAGCGACACTGCCGTCGGACACGAGTTGTTCGACATCGCCGACACCGATCATCTGCGCATTTACGTGAACGTGCCGCAGGCCTACGTGACGTTGATCCAGCAGAATCAGCCGGTGTCTTTCGTGTCGGAGCGCAATTACGGAACCCGGCCTTTTTATGGATACGTCGCGCGCACCGCCGGCGCGCTCGATCCCAGCACCCGCACGCTGCTCACCGAACTGGATTTCGATAACAAGGATCATCTGCTCTTCTCGGGCATGTACGGCGAGGTGCACATCAGCACGCATAAGGATCATCCGACATTGACCGTCCCCACCGCGGCGATGATGTTTGAAGCCGATGGAACGAAACTGGCGATCGTTGACGGCGACAACAAAGTCCATTTCAAGAAAGTCACCGTCGGTCAGGACCTGGGGAACAAGCTCGAAATCGTCGGGGGACTGGCGGACAACGATAAGGTCGTCACCAATCCGGGCGAGAAACTGACCGAAGGCGGCACGGTGGAAATCGCCGGGGGATCGCAGCCCCAACCGGCCGTGGCGCAGAGCAATTCCCCGCCGCCGACGCAGCAGGCCAACGCCGCCGCGCCGGGGCCGACGACGCGCTTCGCCGCCATCGATTCCGATCCGCCTTCAGAGACCATTTCCGGAGGCGGCGGCAGATGAGTCGATCGCCTTCGACGCGGGTCACTTTCACACGCACGAGTTTCAGGGGCATTTTCGTTCTGATGCTTCTGGGGCTCAGTGGTTGTCCCACGCAGCAAGAGGAAATTCAATCGTATCGCAAGGTGGTGGACGCCGGCCTTCCGCGGCCCCAGTCCTACCAGCCGGGCCAACCGCTCTCGCTGGCGCGGGCGATGGCGCTGGCCAACGAGGATAATGAGCAGATCGGATTGCAGGGCGAAAATTATGTTCAGGCGCTGATCGCCAAGAGCCGCGCCATCTCGCAGTTCCTTCCGACGATCGCGTTTCAGCCGGATTTCACCATCGAGGAGCAGCCGCTCAACGGCACCGCCAGCGCCGGCGCCACCGTCACCCCCGAGGTGGCCGCCAGTGCCGGCGGATATGTCATCCGCGGCGACACCTGGCAGAGATTTGAAGCGCCCATCACCGGCGGGATGAATCTCAGCTTTGTCTCCTATCCCAACCTCAAGAGCACCGAACAGACGATCATCCAGCAGCGCCAGCTTCTGGTCGATACGCAGGCAACTCTGATGCTGAACGTGGCACAGACGTACTATCAGGTGCTGCTTTCCGAAGCGCAGGTTCGCGTCCTGGAAAATTCCCTGAAAGTGCAGGACGCGCGTCTGGTGGATGCCGAAAGCAGGTTCAGGAATCACCTGGCCCTGGCGCTCGAGGTTTCGCAAACCCGTGCCCTCGTGGCGGCGACGGAAGCTTCACTCACGCAGGCGCAAAGCGACGCGCGAAATGCCCGGCATGGTTTGGCATTTCTGATCGGCACGAGCGAGATCGACGGCCCGCTGGCCGATGCCGCCGTCGTACCGGATGAAATGCCGGCGGTTGAAGAATTCCGCGAGTACGCCTCGACGCATCGCCAGGATTTGCTCGGCGCCGAGTCAGCCGTGCGCGCGGCCAAGTATGCTGTCGACGCCGCCATCGCGGAATATTATCCATCCGTCTCGCTCAACGTGGCGGGCTTTCTCTATCGTGAATATTTCTCCGATGCCAGCAAGTGGGACGCGATCCTGATCGGAAATCTCCCCATCTTTTCAGCCGGCATCATCCAGGCGGATGTCCGCAATGCCTGGTCGAAGCTGCGGCAGGCGGCGCTTTATCAGTCGGAATTGCTCCGCCAGATCGACCGCGACGTGCAGGTGGCCTACGACAATTTCATGACATCGAGGCAGGAATTGACGAGCCTTGACGCCGAGGTGCAGGCGGCTTCCGATGAACTCAACCAATCTGAGCAATTATTGAAAAATCAACTCGCCATCCCCCTGGACATTTTGACGGCCCAGGACACCTTATTGTCAGCCCAGCTCAACTACACCAGCGAGCAATTGAACCAGTCGATTTATTATCTGGATTTATTGCGCATCACGGGCCAGCTTGATCCAAACAGCCCAGAACGCTGGCATACAGCAACCATGCCCAGCTCGGTTCCCGCCGGTTTTTGATTTCCCCCCGCGTCTCGCACGGGTTTTGCTTTCCATTCTTACATGGGCTGGATGCGAATCCGGCTGAGATAATTGGACCTTAAAACGAAAGGAAATAAATATGCGAGTCCCCATGTTTTGTCTCGCTGCTGTCGGAGCTGCTGTGATGTTTCTCGGTGGTTGCTCAACCGCCCCGGAAACCAATACGGGCCGACAGGAGCTGGATAACGATTCCAACGCATCTCTGTATGATTTCAAATCGCAGGATCCCAGCCTCGATAATCTGCTGAGAAATTCGTATGGCTACGCGATCTTCCCGACCGTCGGCAAAGGCGCGGTTGGCGTTGGCGGCGCATACGGCCAGGGCGAAGTCTATCAGCAGGGCAAGCGCGTCGGTTATGCGGACATGACCCAGGCGACGGTTGGCGCATCCCTTGGCGGACAGAGCTTTTCCGAGCTGATCGTTTTCCGCACGCCGCAGGCGCTGCAGAATTTTGAATCCGGCCAGTACACGTTCTCAGCCGACGTTTCCGGCGTCGCCGCCAAAGCCGGCGCTGCCGACAACGCACGCTGGGAGAACGACATTGCCGTGTTCGCCGACGTCAAAGGCGGCCTGATGGCCGACGCCTCAGTCGGCGGCCAGAAGTTCAACTTTGAAGGCGAGTAAAAATCGCAAAGCGGGAAACACACAACCCCCCGTTTTCCAAGAACGCCCACGGCGCTGCCGTGGGCTTTTTTATTTCCCAACTCTCTTCAGAAACTCCGTTTCGCTTATCACCTCAATCCTCAGCTCTTTCGCCTTATCCAGCTTGCTCCCCGCATCATCCCCCGCAACCACAAAGCTGGTCTTTTTGCTGACGCTCCCCGCCGCCCTCCCTCCCAGATCGACGATCAATCGCTCGATCTCATCGCGCTTCAGCGTTTTCATCGCGCCGGTCACCACCACGGTCATCCCCTCCAGCGGCCGGCCACTCGCAGGCGATGGTTTTTCCATCTTCGGATCGACTCCAACTTTTTTCAGTTCGTCGATGGTTTTCCCGCCCGCGGCACTGTGGAAAAAGTCATGCACCGATTGCGCGATGACATCGCCGATCTCATGGATCGACGAAAGCTGCTCGGCGCTGACCGCGCCCAGCGCATCGAGGCTGCCGAAATTCTGTGCCAGCACCAGCGCCACCCGGCTGCCCACATGACGAATCCCGAGCCCCGCCAGCAGCCGATCCAGCGGCCGCGATCGGCTTTCGGCGATCGCGTCGATCACATTCTGCGCGCTCTTGTCGGCCATCCGCACCAGTTCCAGAAGCTGATCTTTTTTGAGCCGATATAAATCCGCGAATGTTTTCACGAGCTTCGCATCGATCAGCTGATCCACCAGCGCTTCGCCGATATTTTCGATATCCATCTGCCCGCGACCGCAGAACCACCGCAACCGCTCGCGAAACTGCGCCGGGCACTGCGGGTTGTCGCAGCGGATATACGGCGTATCTGCCTCCTTGACCGTCTTCGATCCACAGGACGGACATTTCGCCGGCGGCTCGATCGCCTCGGCCCCCTTTGGCCTCTTCGCGTTCACGGCCTGGCGAACGTAGGGAATCACCTCGCCGGCCTTTTCCACCACGACGGTATCGCCCAGGTGCAAATCCAGTTTGCGGATCTGATCGATGTTGTGCAGGCTGGCATTCTGCACGGTGGTGCCGGCGAGAAACACCGGCTCGAGCCGCGCCACCGGCGTCAGGGTGCCCCCCTTCCCCACCTGCCAGTCGACTTCGCGCAACACCGTCTGCATCTGCTCGGCGGCATATTTGAACGCGATCACCCAGCGCGGCGCCTTGCTGGTTGCGCCCAGTCGCCGCCGCTGCTCAAACGAATCCACCTTGATCACGACACCATCCGTCTGATACGCCAGCTTGCCACGAATCTCCGCGAATTTTTCGATATCGGCGATCACCTCGTCCACCGATTTGGCAACCGATGTGTGCTCCCCCACCGGCAGTCGCCACGATTTCATCAGCTTCAGCGCTTCCCAATAACTTTGCGTCGGAAGTGAATCGGTCTGCCCCAGCCCATGCGAAACAAACCGCAGCCGGCGCGACGCGGTGATCTTCGGATCGAGCTGCTTGAGCGCCCCCACCGCGAGGTTACGCGGATTTTTGAAGATTTCCTCGCCGGCGGCTTCGCGCTGCTTGTTGATCTCCTGGAACACCGCGCTGGACATAAAAATCTCACCGCGGACTTCCAGCACATCGGGATAATCGTCGCCGTGCAGCCGCAGCGGAATCGACTGGATGGTGCGTGCGTTGACGGTGATGTCATCACCCCGTCGCCCATCGCCGCGCGTCGCCGCCAGGACGAAACTCCCCTTCTCAAACCGCAGCGACGCCGCGACACCATCCACCTTCGGCTCCACGACGTACCTCACCTTCTCATCGCCCAGCCCCTTGCGCACCCGCGCATCGAACGCCCGCACCTCCGATTCGTCGTAGGTGTTGTCGATGCTCATCATCGGCACCGCATGCTCGACGGTTTTGAACCCCTCGATCGGCTGCCCGCCCACCCGCTGCGTCGGAGAATCGGGCGAGAAATATTCGGGATGCGCTTTTTCCAGTTCGATCAATTCGCGCATCATCGCGTCGAATTTCTGATCGCTGATTTCGGGGCTGCCGGTGTAATAAAGATAGTTGTGCCGCTCCAGTTCCTGCCGGAGCTTTTTGATTTTTTGTTCGATGGCGCTTGGCATAGAGGGAGTTTAATAAAACGTTCCAGGCGGTTCACCCGACTTTCGGCTCCAAATCCGGTTCCGGGTGGTTCGATGGGGGTTCCGGCAGTGCCGGCGGCGGGCTCGAGGAGATAAAGCGCAGCGGAAGAGATTCGATAGAGCCGTTCATGTTCGGAATGGCGAGGCAGCGAGACGCTCATTCACCTATGAAAATTCCCAATCCGTCACGGAATGTCCCATATCCCCCGGGGGGTGTGGGGCTTGGACTGGTTTCGGGAGCTTCAGATGAGGGCGCAGAATCAGTGGACATGGCGTTGGTCTCCTTTCGGGCCAAGCAACGCGAGCCGGCTTCGGACGGCGCGCAGATTGGGTCACACGGTGTTGGCCTTGAGTCCTTGAAACCGAACATATACCTAACATTGGAATGAACTGCAAGCGCTAAATTTGGAACGTATTGGGCAAGTCTATTGAGACCGGAGATTTGAAGGATTTGGCAGGTCTCGAAGGCATATTTTGACGGCGCTTGAGGGCATTCTTAGGATAAGTCTCACACCCGCACCTGACGAAAGATGGCGGTTCAATTCCCGGCGACTCCAATTTTTTGCAACCGGATAAGTAACGAGGAGATCAGCGCTTAGCCGCTTTTCGCCGATGTGCCCCCGGTGATTCGAGGAGTGTCTCCTAACTTCTGGATTTAATTTTCGGACAGATCCGTGGGTGGGGCATGCGGATGCGACTTTTCAGCACGTCCGTGAGCGACCCCGGCATCGCGAAGCTTTAGGTAGTCCAAGATTTCCCATGATCTGGTGTGCTTCGGCATGCTACGTGGTCCTTTCTGGGTCGAATGGTCGGAGTAGACAGCAATTGTCTTTCCGTCAACGGAGAAGAGTAGCATCGTTACGCAACCCCCGGTCGGCATGACTGCGAGTTTGAACAATTCGCCCGTGCGCAGGTCGAACCTCGCCAGGTTTCCTGCAATCGTTCCGAATACGATCCCGTTACCGTCAGGTTCCTCCACTATGGCCGTTACCTGCCGATGCCAAATGCTGGGAAGCTCATTGTGAAGCTTGATTAGCCAGCGCGGTTTTCGACTCGTTCCACACGCTATCGATTCCCATTCATAGATGCGCAAGCCAACGTTTGTACCGCACCAGAATAAGCGGCCATCTCTACTAAATCCGATGCAGCCCGGTTGTTCAATCCCAACAACATTTGCAATGGCCACGCGGGAATTTCCGCCAACATAGAAGTCGCGTTTGTATGGATCGCCATTCAAACAGGAAATACGGAGGAGGTCTCCACTCGCCACGACCCACTTTCCAGACGGATGTATCGCTAATTCCCTTGGATTCCGATGAGCAAATGCATGTAGCTGACGACCAGTTTCGACTTCTGTAATAACAACATTTTGTGCGGCAGCGTATGCGAGCACATCGCGCTGGGGCGAAACGATCGCTCCGCGCAGATTTTCAATTTTCGGAAATTCTCGCGGTGATTTTCTGCCGTCAACAATATGTATTGACTGGCCAGTTCTGACCAGCGACAGGTGTCCATTTATATCACCCATCAGCTCAGCGAGATGGCTCGGGAATTCAACCGGACTCGGTTGCACTTCGTTCCAAGGTGACCTATGCGCGCCGATCTGATGCTCGCCTTGGTAAAAGTTTGACCATCCCAGGAGAAAGCCGCCTTCATAGGCGCACCCAACTCCTAGGACTGTGAACTCCTTACGCTCCTCGGCATACAGCAGCACACCTGCGCGCCGCAATTTCGATCGTATTGTTTTAGCAGTCGCGCGAATTGACTTCGGTTCTTTGACCTCAGGGGGGATAGCTTCAAACTTCCGCCAGCCCTTTACCTCGGCTCGTTCGCCGCTTTGCAGATATTCATAAGCAGTAATTGCATTAGAGATGCCCAAGACCTTCGCAAGTTTGGCGAGCCGCTCGCTTTCAAATGTGTACTGCTCATCGCGATTTAATACGGCCGCCAAGCGATTCGCGTAATCGCCGATGATTGGACGAAACTGGTCCGGGTCACCCCGGCGTTTGTCGTCTTCCTGACGATTCTCTTCGCCGATGGCTCCGGGGTTTGAGCAGTAGGAATCTACCAATTTGCGATTTCGCCAAAGCCAGTAGAACAGGACGTCATCATCATGCACCAGCAGGTACAGAACGTCGCAGGGAAGGTGTTGCGCCACAGTATCCCCGAAGCTAGGGTCCTGCCCATTGCTTTCGGGGTAGATAGCTACCCAACCGTTAATTTCCGGACCGATCAGGCACTTGATGGACCTCTGTTTGGCCATGAGTTCTGCGGCGGTTTTGACGGCTGCCCAATTCGTCGTTCGTGCCTGCACCGATGCGTAGAATCCTCCCATAGAACGACTCCTATTTCGGTGAATGTTAACGCCACGCCCATGGCGTAGCCTAGGTGGGGACAAGATAGCGCAAAATCGTTCGAGATTCGAACGACCCAGTGCGGGTTCTATAGAATCTGCTGGTGGACATTGCACTGGTAGGGTTTACGGGTAGTTACAACGACTTGCGGTGGCTGGAGATGGCCGGTGCGTGGGTGGCGGCACATGAACCGGCAATGCCATGGGCGTCAGCGAAGAAGGCGGTCTTTGATCTGCGGGGAGAGAACGGCCAAAATTTTCTCAATGACGATGGCGAGTACGATGCCGTCGTTCTCTTTGCGATCTACAACCCGCCGAGCGAGAGCCGGGAATTTCGACGAGCCGTCGGCCGTCGTCGTGGACAGACGTCGCTGGCACCTAATCATTCACGCGAGACCTGGGCCAATCGACTGTCTCGGACGAGAGCGAAATATCTCTTCGTATTTCGGCGAGATGATTCGGTGGATGGCCAATGGCTTGGCGAGATTGATCAGTACCACAAGCTGCCCGAGCAACCGGGTGTGTTTGGGGTGTCGATCTATATACGGAGTCCGTAACTTGGACGGACTGGAAGACCAATGGCTTGTAAATGAAGTCTAGTTGATGGAGACCTTTACTATTTCTGTTTTTTTTCCCAAATTCTCCCGGGATTCCGGATGGCTTTGCTGTTGAAGACCGCAGGATGGCCATCCTGCGGCTTTGCCGGGGAGGGGCGTTGGGCTGCAGCGGGTGGGGGCTGTCCAATTAATTAGTATTGGCTCGGGAGGCCAGGCTTCTACGACTTTGTATGGGGCATTTTGCGAAATCATTTCGCCATTGAATGCAACGTAAGCAGGTTCACTTCATCCCATGACCGGCCGGAGGGGTGTTCCGCCTTGGGCGTTTCGAGAATTTTGGGGATATTAGCGAACGCATCATCCCGCACGATGGGAATAAAACCCTCGCGCCCGATCTTGCCCAGGCCGATGTGGTCGTGGCGATCCACCCGGCTGCCCAGGTCTTTTTTCGAATCGTTGAGATGCAGCACCTTCACGCGCTTGAGGCCCAGGATTTTGTCCAGCTCGCGGCGAAAGGCGGCATAGCGCCGGCCGCGGAAATCGTAACCGGCGGCAAAAAGATGGGCCGTATCCAGACAAGCGCCCAGCCGCTGGGAATTTTTCGACAGCGAGATCATCTCCGCCAGATGCTCCAGCCGATATCCCAGCGATGAGCCTTGTCCGGCGGTGATTTCCAGGCAGGTGATCACATCCGGGGTATTGGCGGCCGAGTAACAGCGATCCAGCCCCTCGGCTACGCGCTTCAGGCCCGCTTCCTCGCCGGACCCCACATGCGCGCCGGGATGCGTCACCAGATAAGGAATCCCCAGCGTCTGGCATCGCGACAGCTCTTCGATGAACAAAGCGATGCTGGCGTTCCACAACCGATCATCCGGCGACGCGAGGTTGATCAGGTAGCTGTCATGGCTGACCGTTTTGTGGAACTTCAACCGCTTCAGGTGCGTATTCCACGGATCGATCGCCTCGGGCGTCAGCGGTTTGCATTTCCACTGCTGCTGATTCTTGGTGAAAACCTGGACGGTGTCGCACCCCAGCGCCTCGGCGGCGATGAGCGCATTGTGGAGGCCGCCGGCGATGGAAAGGTGCGATCCAAACATGCGATCTGAACTGTTCCTCTACGGTTGCTGCTGCTGTTTTTGCATGCTGTCGTTAATGAGTTTATGCGCCTCGGGAAGATTGTTGAATTCAACATGGCCGTCGGCAAACAACATATTCATTCCGTCGTGACCGTGATTGCCCTCTTTCTCATAACAAACAACGATGGTCGGGTCGGCTCCCATTTTCAAGCTGGAGCCGATGTAAATGTAATCCGAGTTTTTGTTGACCCAGTCGGCCGTCTGATCCGGCGTTAAATCGGACGGCGGTTTTGTATTCGTGTCCGGGCAACAGAATACCTGCGCGGTGATATCCTCGGTCTTGATCAGCGTGCCGAGGTCCGGCGGATATGCACCCTTGTTGTCGTTGCTGTAGAGCAGAATCGCCTGCCCGATCTGCCGCAGATTGCTGGCGCACTTTACACGATTGGCGGTCTCACGCGCCCGGTTCAGGCTGGGCAGAAGAACGCTCATCATCATCGCTTCCTCGCCCAACATTCCGCTGGCCAGGCCCTGCATTGATCCGATCCCAGCGGCGCCGGGGAAGGGTTCGATCGATTTCATATGAAAACCCGCATCGTCGCTCCACGACACGCTGCCCGCGGGTTCGGTTTCCGCCAGCAATTTTGATAACGTCGGCAGCACCAGCGGCGGCGACTGCATATTGGCCATATCGCCCATCCCAAGATACAGCCGCGAGATCATCAAACACGATTGATATGCATCGGGCATGGTCTTGGGCAAGTCGATAAAACCAAAGCTGGAATATTGCGACGGAGCACCCAGCGCCTGCATCACGCCCTGGAAGGATGGATTGTCCTTGATCGACTTCGAGCCCGTCGGGCGGGAAAACGCGCTGTCCACCACCTGCGGGTAGAATCCGATATACAGCGTGCCGTCCTTGATCGCCCATGCCGGCGTGATGAACGGCGTGGCCGCGAAATGCAGCGTCGTTCCATCCACGGTTGCCTGGCGAATCTGGACCGTCAACTTCATATCGCTTTGGGCAAACTGCTGATTGATGATTCCATTGAGAAGATTCTCAAGCTGGCCCAGCGAGTTTTGAAATTGATCCGCATTTCGCAATCGGTTGATGAACACCATGCCCATCGGCCCGGTGCCGGCAACCGCCGGGTCTTCGTAATATCCCCACTGCGCGCCCAGCGCCGCCAGAAAATCCTTCTGAATATCAAATCCCAGCGTCTGGTTGATCTGGCCTAAAATCTGATGGAACTGGTTTCCCTGATCGGGCGCGAACTGCGTGACCGCCTGATCGATTTGCGTGAACAGGGCGCTCAGATCGCATGAACCCGCGCCGGCGAACGTGGCGGTGTCGGGAATCAGCGCCAGCAGATCGTCGGCCAGCGGCTGCACATCCCCCATGGCCAGCAGTCCCTTACGCGGCGAAGGCGCGCTCATGAACGCCTGGCCGGACCAGTTTTTTCCGTCGAATCCCGCCGTGGCCGCGAAAGATTTCACGCCCGCGATCCCCAGCGCATCGCGCGCCTGCGGCCACATCTGCTGCACCTGCGGCGGCGCCAACTGGTTGATCAGCGCATCCACGGTGCTCACCAGCGCCGGGGCATTGACATAAACCGCCACCGACGGGTCTTTGCCGAGCGTCCCCATTGCCGACTGAAAATCGGCGTTTTGCGCCAGGGGATGCTCAACCTGATCGGGATAAACAAAATCGGAAATAACGATCAGCGTGTCGACGCGGCGAATGGTGATGAGCCCCGGCATCGGTGCGTTCTGAAGCAGGCCGCGAATTTGCCGCTCCACCTTTGCCGCGTCTTCGCCGCCATCGCAGACAATCGCCATCTTGGGCAGGGGCGGGCCACCGGCGTCGACGGACGAAAGCCCGCCGAAATAAATTGCCGTGGGATGCTCCACCATCGCGCTCAGCACATTGTAAAACTGCCGGGCCTTGCGGCCGGCTTCGGGATTTTGCGTGTCGATCTGGCGGAACAGCCGAGGCACCGAATCATGGAAGAACTGCGAAAGCTGCGAAGAATCCAGCACAGCCTTCCAGTGCGATTGATCGAAACCCGCGCCCGGCGCGTCCATTCCGTTCCAGCCAATATAAATCTGCGCATCGTCCGGCACACGATCGGCGAGCGGCTGCGCAGCGAGCATCGCCGGCAGGGACAGCAGCGCAATAATCGAACACATCAGGTTTCTCATGGTTCCTCCGATGATTTGACGGTCGGAAAGCTGACCGGGCATTTTCGCGCGCATCGCCGTTCAACGCAAACGCAGGCAGCCATTTATTTGCCGATGCAGAATTTCGAAAAGATTTTCCCGATGATGTCATCGGGCGAGACGATGCCCAGAATCTGCCCAAGGCAGTCCAGGGCCGAGCGCATTTCGGCGGCGAGAAGCTCCGGAAAAGCGAGCACACTTTTTGCGCGGGCAAGTGCGGTCATCGCCTCATCGAGCGCCTGGCGGTGCCGGCTGGTCAGACCAAGCGACGCCCCCGCGGCGTCTGAGCCGAACGCGATGCGGTCCAGGGCGTTCCGAAGTTCGACCATCCCCGCGCCGGTGATCGCGCTGAGATTGATTGAATCTTCTGCCTGCGGCGGACTGTCGCACAAATCGATTTTGGAAATTACCCGCAGGTCGGGCGCTCGCGGCACCGGGATTTCCTCGCGCGGGTCGCCCGCTTCGCGAACGAGCACCAGCACGTCCGCCTGCCGCATGGCTTGCCAGGCCGCATTCTGCATCTGCTGGTCGATTTCTTCCGTCGGAGCGGATTGCTGTCCGGAGATTCCCGCGATATCGATCAGGCGCGCGGCGCCGCGCGGCAATGAAATTTCGACCGAAAGCGCATCCCGCGTCGTGCCCGCCTGCGCGGACACAATCGACCGGTTTTGGCCGGCCAGCGCATTGGTCAGCGTGCTCTTGCCGGCATTGGGCCGGCCGGCCAGCACGATTGTCGGTTCATGCGTGAGCTTCTCCAGCCGCCGGCTTTGTAGAGTGAGAGATTTGAGCTGATCGAGAATCGCATCGATTCGCTCCGCAATTTGCCGCTGAGCGATAAATTCCATTTGTTCCTCGGAAAAGTCGATCCCCGCCTCGATCAGCGCCAGGGTTTCAGCCAGCAAATCCATCGTCGGCTGGATGCGCTGCGCCAGTTCACCGGCCATAAGCCGCCGGGCCGCCAGAAGCTGCAGATCGCCTTGGGCGGCAATCGCGGTGGCGATGCCTTCCGCCTGGGAGAGATCAAGCTTGCCGTTGAAAAATGCCCGAGCGGTAAATTCACCCGCATCGGCGAGGCGCGCGCCGCGGACGACGAGCCAGTCGAGCAGCATCCTCGCCAGCAGCGGATTGCCCGGGATATGCAGCTCGACCAGATTTTCGCCGGTGAAACTGCGGGGGGAAACGAATTGATAGATCCACGCCGGGCACGACAAATCCGAGAATTGCAAATTGCCGCGGCGAACCGATGCACCGGCCGTCGCGGCAACGCCGAGATCTTCAGCCAGCGCCAGCGCTGCGGGACCGCTGATTCGCACGATCATCCGGGCCGCCGGGCCCGTGGCGGAGCTGATCGCCGCGATGGTGTCGCCGTGATGCAAGGCTCACCGCTTGGATTTTCGCTCGGCTTCGCGGCGGATTTCTTCGGCGCGTTCCTGCAGATTGGCCCAGGCGCTGCCCAGGCATCCGGATTTGGAAGCCTGCGCCACCGGCTCCTGTTTCGCCTTTTGCTTCCCCTGGCGAGTGGGCTTGGCGTCCACGATCACGCGGCCGGCCTTTTCGCGCGCCTCGCGCTCCTTGATGTGGTCGCGAATGATCTTGCTCTCAAAGATCGCGATCGTCGAGCTGGTAAGGATATAGAGATTCAACCCGCTGGGCATCCAGTAAAAGAAGAGCGAAAACGCCAGCGACATGTAGCGCATCATCTTCTGCTGCGATTCCTGCTCGGGCGTGAGACTCGGTGCCTGCGGCTGCATCTTCTGCTGGATGAACATCACGGTGGCGACCACCAGCGGCAGAATGTTCAACGACACCAGCTTCATTCCAAAAAACGGCACGGTGAAAGGATGGGCGTCCCAGTGGATGAGCCGATCGGGCCGGGCCAGGTCGTGAATCCAGGTAAAACCCCAGAGAAACGGCGCTTGCCGCAGCGCGATATCGGTCTGCAGCGCCGAATAGAGCGCGATCCAGATCGGCATCTGCAGGAACATCGGCAGGCAGCCGAGAAATGGCGTGATGCCCATTTCCTTGTGCATTTCCATCTGGGCCTTGCTGAGCGCTTCCTTGTCGTCGCCGTATTTTTTCTTGAGGCGCTCCATCTCCGGCCCCATTTTCTGGAGCTTAAGCATCGAGACCTGCGAGCTTTTGGCGATGGGGTGCAAAATCACGCGGACCAGCACCACCAGGCCGATGATCGCCAGTCCCCAGTCGCGGAAGACGAAATGGAATGCGCGGAGCAGATCGATCAGCGCGTCGATCAGCCAGGGAAGCGCGCAAATTCCACAGAAGCCGCTGGAACTGGTGAGAAGTTGATTGTAAAGGCGGGGATATACGCCGTAATAATCACCTTCGAACTGCGCGCGAATTTTGGGGCCAAAAAAGACGCTCATGGGAATGTTGGCCGAGGCGCCGGTGGCCAGGGGCATGTCGGCAGTCTGGAGATTCAGCGCCACGATCGGGTCTTCCCCCACCGCGTCCGGGTTGAGGCGACTGAGCTGCGCGCTGCCCAGCAGACCCACCTTGTCGGGCTGAATGATCGCCGCGAAATAGTTGCTGTGGGCGCCGACCCACAACATGTTCTGATTTTTGTATGTCGAGATGTCTTTCTGCTCGGCGCCGGGTTTGAATGCGGCAAGGTAATCGCGGGTGAGATCGATGCTGCCGTCGCCCTTATCGTAACCGGCGACAAACTGGCGATCGTCAAACCGCTCCATATCGCGCTGCGGCATCGTGGGGCCGTCGAAATTCAGATGCGCGCTTTTGAGCGCATGCCCCGAAACGTTCGTCAGTTGATAATTAACCGCGACCTCATAACCCCCGGTGGTGTTGTTGATATTTTTAGTCGGGCGATCCTGAAGCTGAAAGGTTTTATCGATATGCAGCAGCGGCTTATGGTCGGATGAAAAGATATCCAGGCCGAACGTGGCCGAAGCGGGGGTTTTGCCCGGTTCAAGCTGCCAGTTGGCATTGGAGAGATCGATCGTTTGCCCGTCAACGGTCACGGAGCGCGTCGCCATCGAGGCGTAATCGGTGGAATCGATCGGCTCCTGGTAGACGTACAGCCCGTTCATGTCGGCATTTTTGTAGGAATTGATGGTGACGGAATCGAGCTTCGCCGCCTGCGGATCGATCTGCATTCCCAGGGCATAGGTGGGGTCGCCCGGCTGGTTGGAACCAATGGAAACCGGCGGCCCGGCCGGCTGTGTGGAAACAACCGCGATTGTTGTCGCTGTCGCGGGTCCCGTCGATGCGCTGAACGTCGGCGACGATGAATTCTCGGCAACGGCCGCGGGCTGGCTCGCGGGCGGGGGCTGGTTCAGCGTGTTGTTGTAATCCCAATTCGGATGGCTCGGATAAACACGAAGGACCAGGAACAACCAATACCCCATGCAGAGCAGAAACAGCGCCACCATCCCGATGATCGTATTTTTATTCTCCATGCGGTATCGCTTTATTTCCCATCGAGAGATTTATCTTCCATCGAGCAAACGGCTTCCAAGAAAATCGTCCAGCTCGTCGATGGCTTCCACCTTCTTCACGGTCGTATCGACGTCATACACGAGGCGAACGAATTCGATGTATGTGTCGGCCACGACGACAAAGCTCGTGCGCGGATCGCGGTCGCGCGGCTGGCCGACCGAGCCGACGTTGATGATCGCTTTCTCATTGGTCAGATCAAACTTGTAATCCAGCTCGTCGGGACTGTAAAAATCCGGACCTTCCAGAAACACTCCCGGCACATGCGTGTGACCGACAAAGCAAAGCCGGTCGAACCGCTCGAAGATGCTCACGAACTTGCCGGGGTTGGTGTAAATATCATCGGGGAAAATATATTCATTGATCGGCCGCCTGGGCGAGGCGTGGACCGCGACAAAATCGTTGGTCCGCAGCCGCACGGGCAGATTCCCCAGGAATTTCCACCGGGCGGCGCGGCGCTGGGCGTCGGGGTCCTGCTCGAAACATTTGCGCGTCCAGTAGCAGGCCTGTTCGGCGCCCTGGTTGAAATTGAACGGCTCGTAAAAAACCGCGAAATCGTGGTTGCCCATCAGAGAAGCCCGGCAACGGACCGTGACCAGGTCGAGACACTCCATCGGATTGGGTCCGTAACCGACGATATCGCCCAGGCAAACGATGTGCTGAATGCCGCGCCGCTCGATCTCCGCGAGCACGGTGGTGAAGGCTTCGAGGTTGCCATGGATATCACTGACAATGGCGAACATGCCGAACGTCCCTTGTCCGGCCAGAGCCGGCCCCGCGCCGCCATGCATCCGTGCATCCGTGCGCCGAGGCATGCCCGCGGACAATCAGACGATGTTAGAGACCCCCGCACCCGCCGTCAAACGCCTCTGAATCGCCATCATCCGATCTACAGTATCTGAATGATCTTATCGTCGGATTTTGTTCGCCGCCGCCGGTGGAGTATTCTTCGCCATCGCCGGCGGCTCGCGCCGGCCGCCAATGACACCAGATTCGCTTCAAGCCGCGTTGCAATTGCATCGGTCGGGACAGCTCGATCGGGCGGAGCCGTTGTACCGGCAGATTCTCGCGGCCGAGCCGCAAAATCCCGATGCCCTTCACTTTCTGGGTGTCCTGATGATTCAGCGCGGGCAGTCGCTCCAGGGGTCGGCGATGATTCGTCAGGCGATATCGCTGCGGCCCGATGCCGTCGATTATCACGTCAGCCTCACCGAATATTTCATTCAATCCGGTCAATGGAAGGAAGTGGATGAATCGATCCACCGGATCGTGTCCTTCGGACCGAAGAACCACGCGCTGCTGATTCAACTCGGCAGGCGCCTTTCGCAATTTGGCCGGCAATCCGGGGCAGTCGATCTGATCAAACTGGCAATATCGGCGCAGCCGCAAAATCCGGAATACCGCGGCATGCTCGCAGCGCTGTACTGCAACATCGGTCGAACCGACCTCGCCATCGAAGTATTGCGCGAAGGCGTCAAGCGGCATCCGGGCGATGCGCGCTTCTGGCACAACCTGGGCGCGCTGCTGTGCAGTTCCGACCAGATCGATGAGGGGCTGCAAGCCATCAACGAAGCGCTGAAATTGAAGCCGGATTTGGTCGGGGCGCTGGCCAATCGCGCCGTGGCGCTTCGGCGGTTGGGCCGGCATGCCGAAGCGATGGAGGATCTGCGCCGCGGAATCGAGATCGATCCCCGCGCTCCGCAATTGCAGAACAATCTCGGGGCCCTGCTCTATGACCAGGGGAGGTGGGAAGAGGCGCTTGCGGCGTGGAAGCTCGCCGTCGAGCAGGCGCCCAATTCTCCGATGGAGCATTGGAATTATGGCCGTCTTCTCCTGCTGCTTGGGTATTTCGAAAGGGGATGGGAAGAGTTCGAATGGCGATTGAAATTGCCCGGATTGAGGCTCAATCGAAATTTCAAACAGCCGCAATGGGATGGCTCCGATCCGACCGGCAAGACAATTCTGCTCTTCACCGAGGGCGGATTCGGCGATGCGATTCATTTCATCCGGCTCGTACCCGACATCATCGCGCGCGGGGGTAAATGGTATCTGGAATGCCAACCCGCGCTGGTTTCTCTGTTCGAAGGAATGCCGGGCATCGAGCGGATCATTCCCCGCGGCGAAGAGCTGCCGGAATTTGACATGCAGATTCCGCTGCAAAGCCTGCCGCGGATCGCCGGCATTCGCCTGGAAGATATTCCGAATAAAGTCCCGTATCTGAATGCGCCGCGGGATCGCGTCCAGCGATGGGCGGATCGACTGGCGAATGATCCGCATCCGCGCGTGGGCTTGGTCTGGGCAGGCAGCAATGTCGGTCAGGGCGATTCGCGCACGCGATCGCTCTCAACATTCGCGCCCCTGGCGGCGGTGAGGAATGTCAGGTTCTACAGCCTGCAAAAAGGAACCGAATCGCAGCAAACTCCGCCCGGGCAATTGGACTGGGTGGATTTTACGGCCGAGCTGCATGATTTCGCCGACACGGCCGCGCTGGTACAGAACCTCGACCTGATCATCAGTGTTGACACCTCCATCGTGCATCTTGCCGGGGCGCTGGCCAAGCCGGTCTGGGTGCTGATTCCGTTTCAAAGCGATTTCCGCTGGCTCACCGATCGCACGGATTCGCCGTGGTATCCAACAATGCGGCTGTTTCGCCAGCCGTCGAATCAGGACGTCGCCACCCCTATCGCGCAAATGGTGGAAGCGCTGAGGGAATTTCACCCATGACCACCGCCGATGCCATCAACCTGGCGATGCAGCGCCTGTCCGAAGGCCGGCTCGATGAGGCGCAGCGACTTTGTGAATCGGCCACGGCGCAAGATTCTTCGTCGGCGGCGGTGTGGAATCTGATGGCGATGATCGCCTTCAGGCGCGGAAATGACGAGCTGGCCGCTCAGCACATCGAGCGGGCGATTGCCCTTGAGCCGGCTTCCGCGGCTCTTTACGCGAATCTCGGCGAGCTGAAAAAAAAGATGGGGCGCATGGATGAATCGCTTGCCGCTTTTGAAAAGGCCGTCGAGCTGGAGCCTTCATCCGCCATCATGCGCAACAAGCTGGGAATCGCGCTGCGTTTGAACGGAAAACTGGCAGATGCCGTGTCGGAATTCGACCGCGCGATCGCCGCGGATGCGAATTATGCCGATCTGCACAACAACCGTGGAAATGCCCTGCGCGACCTTGGCCGGTTGAACGAGGCGATGGAATCCTATCGGCGAGCGATCGCGCTGAAGCCGAATCTAACCCCGGCGCACGCCAATCTCGGCAACGTGCTCGGCGATCTCGGGCGGTTTGAGCCGGCGCTGGTGGAGTATCAAATCGCGCTCCATTTGCAGCCGAGATATCCCGAGGCGCTCCTGGGCCGGGCCAGTGCCCTGCGGCAATTGAAACGATTCGACGAGGCGCTCGCCGACTGCAAAACGGCGATCGAACTCGGCGCGATCGGCGAAGGTGAAAATATTCTTGGAAGCATCTTTTACGATTTGCGGCGGTTTGATGAAGCCATCGCGGCGTTCAGGCGCTCCATCGAGCTCGATCATTCCAGCGCGATCAAGCGCAACAACCTGGCGATGGCGCTCGACGCGGTCGGCGACGTCGAGGAAGCGATCGCCGCCGTCAGTGCCGCCGTCGATTTGAAACCGAATTACGCCGAGGGATTCAACACGCTGGGCACTATCCTGGCCGACCAGGGCCAATACGATGCGGCCGCCGCGGCATTTGGACGGGCCATCCGGCTCTTTCCCGATTACGCTCTGGCGCACTGGAATCTATCGCTGATTTTGCTTCTGCGCGGCGATTTTACCGCCGGCTGGGCCGAGCACGAATGGCGGAAACAAACCACCGTCGAATCGCGCCCGCGCGATTTTCAGCGGCCGCGATGGGATGGCGGCGACCTGGCCGGCAAGACGATCCTCCTCCATCACGAGCAGGGCTTTGGCGACATGCTTCAATTCGTGCGATACGCACCGCTGGTGGCACAGCGCGGCGGGCGCGTGATTGTCCGCAGCGCGCCGGAATTAACGCGGCTGCTGCGCGAGATGCCGCAAATCTCAAAAGTCGTCGATGACGGCACGCTGCCGGATTTTGATTGCCATTGTCCCATTCTCAGTTTGCCGTTCGTTTTCAAAACCCAGCTCGATTCGATTCCGGCCAGTATCCCCTATCTGAAAGCTCCGGCGAATGTGGCCGCCCGTTGGCGGGAAATTCTCCCAAAGAAAAATGATCAATTGCGCATCGGTCTGGTCTGGGCGGGCAATCCCGGGCGAAAACTCGACCAGCGACGATCGCTGCAACTGGAGCAACTCGCCCCGCTGTTTGAACTGAACGGCGCCGAATTTTTCAGCCTTCAAAGAGGAAACGCCGCGTCCACGATTTCCAGTGTTCCGCGGGTAAACGATCTCTCCGGGAAATTGACCGATTTCGCCGAAACCGCCGCGGCGATTGAGAACCTCGATCTGATCATCAGCGTGGACACTGCCGTGGCGCATCTCGCCGGGGCGCTGGGCAAGCCCATATGGGTGCTTCTGGGATTCGTGCCCGCATGGCGGTGGATGCTGGACCGCGCTGACTCGCCCTGGTATCCGACGATGCGGCTTTTTCGGCAGCCGGCCATGGGGGATTGGAACACCCCCATCGGGCAGATCGTAATCTCCTTGCGGGAAATGATCGGCAGGTGAAATACATGGGTGTCCGGGAAACGATGAACATGGCGTGCGAGAAGTTGCGCGGCGGGCAATTTCTCGAGGCGGAAAAACTGTTCCGCGACGTGCTGGCGGAGATGCCGGCGCTGCCCGATGCGCTGCATCTGCTGGGGTGCACGCTGAGCAAGCTCAATCGCCCGCAGGAGGCGACGGACCTCATCCGCCGGGCAACCGTCCTCGATCCAAAGCAATTCATCTTCTTCAGCAACCTGGGGCTGACCTGGCTGATGCTGGCCAATAAGCGCGAGGCGATCGCGGCGTTCAATCAGTCGCTGGCGCTGCAGCCCAATCAGCCGGGCACGCTCCTCACGCTGTCCAACACCCTTACGGAAGTGGGGGAACTCGACCAGGCGATCGTCCGGCTGACCCAGGCGATCCAGCTTCAGCCCAACGACAGTCGTTTTTTTTACAATCTTGGAAATTGCTTCCTGCGAAAAGTGGCGAACCACGTCGGGCCGCTGAATCCCCCGGCGGAGCATGATCTGCAAAAAGCGGTGGAATGTTTTCAACGGGCGCTGGCCATCACGCCGAGATATCTGGACGCGGGCAACAATCTTGGCAACGCGCTGCGGATGCTTGGCAGGATGGACGAAGCCATCGCCTCGTGGCGGCGCACGACCAATACAGGCCAGCACGCGCTGGCATCGTACAACCTCGGCCGGGCGCTCTACGAAAGGGACCTGCTGGATGATGCGCAGTACGCCATGCAGGATGCGATTCGCCTGAGCCCCCAGTATCCTGAAGCGTACAACAATTACGGAAATCTCCTGCGGCAAAGCGGGAAGATCGAGCAGGCAATCGAGCAATTCGATCAGGCGCTGCGGATCGATCCCGACAGGCCCCTGGCCAACAGCAATCGGCTCTACACGCTTTATTATCATCCGCGGCTCAGCGCCAGGGAGATCCTTCGCGAGCATCAGCTTTGGAACCAGCGCATCGCCCCGCTGCTGGCAAGCCGGCGCATCCCGCTCGATCGTGACCGCGATCCGGATCGCCGGCTGAAGATCGGCTATGTTTCGCCGAATTTCTCCATCCATTGCCAGTGCCTGTTCATGCCGGCGCTTTTGTCCAATCATGATCACAAACAGTTCGAGATTTTCTGCTACTCGGATGTGAAAGCGCCCGATGCGGTCACCGAGCGATTGCGCGGATATGCCGATGCCTGGCGCAACATCGCCGGGACGACCGACGATCAGGCCGCGGAGATGATCCGCGCCGACCGCATCGATATTCTGGTCGATCTCACGCTGCACATGGCGGAAAACCGCATCCTGCTTTTCGCCCGCAAGCCCGCGCCCGTGCAGGTCACGTGGCTGGGATATCCGGGCACCACCGGCCTGGAGACGATGGATTATCGCCTGACCGATCCGTATCTCGATCCTCCGGGCCAATTCGACGACGATTACACCGAAAAATCCGTGCGCTTGCCCGCAACGTTCTGGTGCCTGGATCGGGCGGCGCTGGAATCGGCGGATGTGCCGCCGGTGAACGATCTACCGGCTACCACTGCGGGGCATATCACCTTTGGATGCTTCAACAATTTCTGCAAGTTCAATCAGCCGCTGCTGGATTTGTGGAAGCGGGCGCTCGATGCCGTGCCCGGATCACGAATGATCCTTCTGGCGCCCCACGGCTCGTGCCAGTCATGGGTGCGGCAAACACTGGGCGACCGCGTCAGTTTCGTCGCCCGCGAGAATCGGCCGCAATATCTCAAGTATTACCACCGCATCGACATTGGTCTGGATACGTTGCCGTACAACGGCCATACCACGACGCTCGATTCGCTGTGGATGGGCGTGCCGGTGGTGACGATGATCGGCCAAACCGTCGTCGGCCGCGCGGGGTTGAGCCAACTGTCGAATCTGAATCTCACCGATCTGATCACGAAATCGCCGCAGGAGTTCGTCGATTGCGCCGCGCATCTGGCCGGCGATATTCCGCGTCTCACCGACCTTCGCCGCACGCTGCGCGACCGGATGCGCGCGTCGCCGCTGCTGGACGGCCGGCGATTCGCGCGGGATGTCGAAGAGGCCTATCATTCGATCTGGAAAACCTGGTGCACGGCGTAAATCATCGCTTCGCAAAGTTCACATGAAGCCATAGCGAATCGGCCGTAATTTTCGCGTCGATTTTCCCCAGCAGTGCCGGCAAAAGAATAGTGTCGCCGGCCGCAAATGAGGTCGAGCCGATTTCACCGCTTCCGCTGATGATCATGAGAATAATCGGTTCGCCGCCAGGGATGGGCAGGATTTCGCCTTTCTGCGCCTCAACTTTGCGAATTGAAAATTGCTCGCATTTGGCCAGCTCCGGGCCGGGAGATTTCTCCGGCGGACCCTGCGAGAAGTCGATGCACTCCATGGCTTTCTGAACGTGGAGCGTTCGCAATTTGCCGGTGGAGGGATCAATGCGGTTGAAATCATGCACGCGATAGGTCGTGTCGCTGGGCGTCTGCACTTCCGCGGCGAGGATTCCAGCCCCCAGCGCGTGAACGGTGCCGCTGGGAAGGTAAAAACAATCGCCGGGTTTCACGGTGATGGATTCGATCGCCGATTCCATCGAATTCTTCTCAACTGCCTGGGCGAACCGCTGACGCGTGATGCCCGGCTTCAAGCCCTTCAGAATGCGCGAGCCGGCATCCGCCTGCACGATAAACCACGCCTCGTTTTTCAGGTGCGCGCCCGGGTTGGCTTTGGCGTAAGCCTCGTCCGGATGCACCTGGACGGACAGATCCTCCCGCGCATCGAGAAATTTGATCAGCAGGGGAAACTGCCCGTGCGGCGGCAGCGGCGCCACGTCGCCGAGCAATTCGCGGCCGGAGTTCGTGATCAGCTCGTGCAGTGTTTTCCCGGCGAGAGGGCCGTTTGCGACCTCGCTGCTGATCCAATCGGTCGATCCATCCACCACCCCAGGCGGGAAATCGTAAATCTCCCAGCTCTCGCCAATCGAGCCCGGCGGCAGGGATTTGTGCAAAATCGTCGCCAGCTTCCTTCCGCCCCACATTTTCTGAACATAGCGCGGCTTGAATTTCAACGGATACATCGCCATAACTGCAGTGTGCCATAGATAAACGGCGGATGCACTCCACCGGAGTGCGGTTGGAATGGAGTCAAACGGAATGGATTCTTAACATGAGTAAAACAAACGGCCACGTGAAGACTTTTGTCGTCGATACCAACGTCCTGCTGCACAATCCCAACGCGCTTTTCATGTTCGCCGACAACGAGGTGATCATTCCCCTCGACGTGATCGAGGAATTGGATACGTTCAAAACCAACAGCGACGACCTGGGTCGAAACGCGCGCACGGTGATTCGCCATCTCGATTCGCTGCGGCTGCAGGGAAATCTTTCCGAAGGGGTGGCCATTCCGCAATCCGGCGGGCATATCCGTGTGATCCTGGAGCAGGACCAGAAGCTCTGCCCGGGCCTGACCGCCAACACGCCGGACAATCGCATCATCTGCTGCGCATTTTCGCTGCTGCAGGAGGGCCGGCGGGTTGTTTTCATCACCAAGGACATCAACGCCCGCATCAAGAGCGATGCGATGGGCCTTCCCGCGGAGGATTTCGAGGCCCAGAAGGTGGATTTCGAGCGGCTGTACACCGGCTGGCGCGAGATGGCCGTGCCGGCTGACACGATCAACAAGCTTTTTTCCGAAAAACAGATTCACATCGAGCTGGAAGATTCCCATCAGAACGAATTCGTGCTGATGAAGGATCAGCAGGACCCGAATCACACCGCGATCGCCCGGGTTCGGGGCGATGGGATGCTGGCGCCGGTGCGGCCGCGGCGCGGGCCGATCTTTGGAATCATGCCGCGAAATCTTCAGCAGACGATGGCGCTGGATCTGCTTCTGGATGATTCTGTGAAGCTGGTGTCGCTGATCGGCTCGGCCGGGACGGGAAAAACGCTGCTGGCGCTGGCGGCGGGACTGGCCAAGACGCTCAACGAGGAGGTCTACCAGAAAATGCTGTGCGCCCGGCCTATCATGCCGCTGGGCCGGGATATCGGATATCTCCCCGGCGACAAGGATGAAAAGCTCACCGCCTGGATGCAGCCGATTTTCGACAACATCGCGTACCTGATGTCCAACCGCCTGACGCAGGATGGGAACAACCATCCGCAGCACACGTCGCCATCGAGCGTCGAGCAGCGGATTTCGCAGTTGCTGGATACGGGGCAGGTGGTGCTCGAGCCTCTGACCTACATTCGCGGGCGGAGCATTCCCCACCAGTTTATGATCGTGGACGAGGCACAGAATTTGACGCCGCATGAGGTGAAGACCATCGCCAGCCGCGTGGGTGAGGGAACCAAGCTGGTTCTCACCGGCGACGCGACGCAGATCGACAATCCGTATCTCGACAGCAGCAGCAATGGATTGTCGTATCTCGTGGAACGGCTCAAGGGAAAGGCGATCGTCGGGCATATCACGCTGGCCAAGAGCGAGCGGTCGGAGCTGGCCAGCCTGGTCACGGCGGAATTGTAATGAAGAAAAACAACGGAAAAATCGGCAGCACAACTGTTCGAATCGGCCTCACACAGATGGCGTGCGCGGCCGACCCGGACACCAATCTGAAAAATCAGCTCACGCTGATCGAGCGGGCGGCAAAAGGGGGCGCGAAAATCATCTGCACGCAGGAGCTTTTCCGGTCGCAATATTTCTGCCAGTGCGAGGACCACCGATTTTTCAAGCTGGCAGAGAAAATCCCTGGGCCGACGACCGATGCGATTGCGAAACTGGCTAAAAAGCATCGCGCGGTGATCGTCGCATCCCTGTTCGAGAAGCGGGCGGCAGGCGTTTATCACAACACGGCGGTAATTTTCGACGCCGATGGGTCGATCCTCGGCATCTATCGCAAGATGCACATTCCCGACGATCCGCTTTATTACGAGAAATTCTATTTCACGCCGGGCGACACGGGCTTTTGCGCCTGGCAGACGAAATATGCGAAAATCGGCGTGTTGATCTGCTGGGACCAGTGGTTTCCCGAGGCGGCCCGGCTCACCGCGCTTCAGGGGGCGCAGATTCTTTTTTATCCGACAGCCATCGGCTGGCATCCTAGCGAAAAACGGGAATTCGGCGATGCCCAGCACGAAAGCTGGGAGATGATTCAGCGCAGCCACGCCCTGGCCAACGGATGTTTCGTCTGCGCGCCCAATCGCGTCGGCATCGAGAAAATCCTGGGCGCGGATGGCAAGCCGGTGAGCGAAGAGGGAATCGAATTCTGGGGCAGATCCTTCGTCGCTGGCCCCGATGGGCAGATCATCGCCAAGGCTCACACCGGGCGGGAAGAGGTGCTGATCACGGATTGCGATCTGGAAAAAGTAGAGTTCAGCCGCACGCATTGGCCGTTTTTGAGGGATCGGCGGATTGATGCGTATGGGGATTTGTCCAATAGATTTATGGAATCCTCACCCGCAAGGCTTAAACGGCGCCGTTAAACATGCAAAAGTTGAAGGTTTTTCAAAAGAACCCTGCAGCACTGGGCTATTCATTTCCACCCGAATGGGCCCCCCACTCGGCGACATGGTTCAGTTGGCCGCGGCCCGAGGGGATTTCGTTTCCGGACAAATATCATACCGTTCCGGAAAATCTCGCCCGGATTTTCAGCGAGATCGCTCCGCGCGAGAAGGTGAACATCAATGTTCCCAACGGAAACTATCAGCGGCTGGTTTCGGAACAACTCAAATCCTGCGGCTGTTCGCTGAAGAATATATTTTTCCACCACATCGCGACCAATGAAAGCTGGTGCCGGGATCACGGGCCGGCGTTCGTCAAAAAAGGGCGGTCGCTGGCGGTGGTGGATTGGAAATTCAACGCCTGGGGCGGAAAATATCCGCCGTATGATGCGGACGACGCCGTGCCGACGCGCATCGCCGAAATTCTTCGCCTGCCGGTGTTTTATCCGGGGATCGTGATGGAAGGCGGGGCCGTGGATTTTAACGGCGAAGGGACCGTGCTCACCACCATCGATTGCCTGCTGAACAAAAATCGCAATCCCAAGCTGGGCAAAACCAAAATCGAGCAATACCTGAAAGATTATTACGGCCAGAAAAAAATCTGCTGGCTCACCGGCGGCATCGTGGGGGATGATACGGACGGTCATGTCGATGATCTGGCGAGATTCATCTCACCGCGGAAAATCGTCATCGGCATCGAAGCCGACCCACGCGATGAAAACCATGCCGTGCTTCGCGACGCCCGGCGGCAGCTTACGCTTCTCACCGATCAGAAAAACCGGTCATTTGAAATTGTCGAAATCCCCATGCCCCATCCTGTCGTTTACGACGGCCAGCGACTGCCGGCAACCTACGTCAATTTCTATTTCATCAACGGCGCCCTGCTGGTTCCCACCTACCGCGACCGCAAAAATGATCGGCGGGCGCTGTCGATCCTGCAGAGCCACCTCCCCCGCCATAAAATCATTGGCATCGACTGCGTTGAACTGATCTGGGGCCTGGGCGCGATTCACTGCCTCACCCAGCAGCAGCCGCGGTGAAGTTTCAGATCATTCGGCTCGGGGGTTTTACGTTCCGCCCATGCGATCGGAAATGGTTTTCTCGGGATTCGGCTTGTCCGCGACAGGGGCGGCGACCGTGGCGTTTTCGATTGCAGGTTTTTCTGTCCCGTTGCCGCTCTTATCGAGAATGAAGACGACCGCGGAGATGACGCTGGTCCACAGGCCGCTTTTGTCTCCCTCGGCGGTCTGGACCACGGCGCGGGTTTTGAAAATTTCGCCGCTCATCTTGTACTGCTGCTCGCGCTCGTCCCAGTTTTTGTCGGCATCGAATGGAATGCCCAGCGTGGTGGCGAGCATGGTGGCGGCGAGGTCTTCGCAGAGATCCTCGGTTTTTTTCTCGGTCATGCCGTAGCCGTGATGCTCGGCGATATAGCCGTGAGCATGGTTCCGCGGAATCGCCAGCCCGATGCCGGCGCAGATGAGGCGGTTGGGCTCATCGGTGGCCGCCTCGGCGAGCACGACGAAGGTGATCTGCCCCGGCTTAAGCTTGGGTTGCCCCTCTTTGATCGGTGTGATCTTGCAGCTTGTCGGGTAGATGGATGAAACGCGAACCAGATTTTGCTTTTCGATCCCCGCATCCCTCAGCGCCAATTCAAAACTCATCAGCTTTTGAGCATGCCGTCCAACGCCCTTGGTGAAAAAACAC
>Ga0302325_10004266_pt1 | contig 33107 bp, 33 predicted proteins | sample Palsa_T0_2_FD_201948 | JGI IMG/M metagenome (GOLD analysis project Ga0302325, IMG submission 201948) | Peat permafrost microbial communities from Stordalen Mire near Abisko, Sweden - Palsa_T0_2 | ecosystem: Environmental > Terrestrial > Soil > Palsa > Peat permafrost | place: Sweden: Abisko... | reverse complement strand
CATTCGGTCTCCTCGGAAAATCTAGTTGCTCGTCACAACCAGCTTCTCTTGTTCAGATCGAATGGACAACCTATTGCAACATCACACCTATTCCCTTCAAGGCTCTAAGATAAAAACATGAGCCTGAAAGGAAAAATCGTTTTCATCACCGGCGCCAGCTCCGGCATTGGCGCGGCGACCGCATTGGCCTTTGCCGCCGAGGGAGCACGACTGCTGCTGGCCGCGCGGCGTGCGGGAAAACTGGCAGAAGTGGCCTCGCTTGCTCTGGAGCGGGGCGCACCCGCTGTCCACTCCATCGATCTCGATGTGCGCAACTACCGCGCGGTTCAGGACGCCATCGACGCACTCCCGGAAGAGTGGGCAGCGATCGACATTCTGGTCAACAACGCCGGCCTCAGCCGCGGACTCGACAAGCTCTACACCGGCAAAGTTGAGGACTGGGACGAGATGATCGACACCAACGTGAAGGGTTTGCTGTACGTGTCGCGCGCGGTGGTTCCGGGCATGGTGGTGCGCGGCCGCGGCCACATCGTCAACATGGGGTCTACTGCCGGCGAGATCAGCTATCCCAATGGTGCGGTTTATTGCGGCAGCAAGGCGGCCGAGCGCGCCATCAACGACGGTCTGCGCGAGGACCTGCTGGGGACGCCGGTGCGCGTGACCAGCATCGACCCAGGAATGGTAGAAACCGATTTCAGCCTGGTGCGTTTTCACGGCGACGAGGAACGCGCCGCCAAGGTTTACAAGGGACTGACGCCGCTGACGCCAGAGGACATTGCCGATGCCATTGTGTGGGCTGCCAGCCGCCCGGCGCACGTGAACATCGCGCGCGTGAGCATGACATCCATTCACCAGGCCAACTCGCTGCTATTTCACCGCGAGGGTTAGGGCCGCCCAGCGAGCGCTTCCTTCGGGCCGAATCGCGTGCCGCAGCCATCCCAAAAGCAGGTCCCCTTCGACTTCGCTCAGGGCGGGCTTTCGACTCCGCTGAAGTACGCTTCGCTCAGGATGACAGGTCATTCTTTCGATCTGAGCATTAGAGGCCGGAGGCTAAGGCGAACTTCGGAACGCCCCACTCCTACTTCAACGCCTCGATCTGCGCCTCAATCTGCGCCAACGCTGCTTCCAGCGCCGATCGCCTCGCCGGGCTCGAGGTCCGCTGCGAAAGTATGTTCTCCCGCTGCAATTGGAGCGCCTGCATCTGCCGTTCCTTCACGGTGCGCGCCTGATCTGCCGCCCGCCGCTGGTCCTCGGTTACAAATTCGTTCACAGACCCGCTGCCGGCTTTCGCCACCGGTTCCTGCAGTGCATTTGCCATCTGCTCCTCCACCGATTTACTTTCCCATCCACGAGCCATATCTTCATTCTACGGGGCCTTGTTCGAAATGCGCCCCTTGAGTTCGAAGTTGATGCCCCGGTAACCTGGAGGACTTTGCATGCGTGTTTGGCAGATCTCATCGTTCGGCATTGATTCTTTGGAGTTTGTGGAGCGCCCCATCCCTGCGCCGGAAGCCGGCGAAGTGCTCGTCAGGGTGCGCGCAATTTCTTTCAATTATCGCGATCTGCTGGTCGTCAAGGGACTCTACAACCCCAAACTCAAGCTTCCCCGTATCCCAGTGTCTGACGGCGCAGGAGAAGTGGTCACAGTAGGTGAAGGCGTTACGCTGTGGAAGGCCGGCGACCGCGTAGCCGCCATCTTCATGCAGAACTGGCTCGACGGTCCGCCCACCGCAGCAAAATCCCGCAACGCCCTGGGGGGCGACATTGACGGCATGCTGGCCGAGTACGTCGTCCTCAAAGAGAACGGCCTGGTAAGCATTCCCGAGCACCTCAGCTTCCAGGAAGCCGCGACCCTTCCCTGCGCCGCCGTCACCGCATGGAACGCGCTTTCGGTTGGCGATCTCAAGCCCGGATCAACGGTCCTGATCCAAGGCACCGGCGGGGTCTCCATCTTTGCCCTGCAACTGGCCCGCCTGCGCGGAGCCCGCGTTCTGGGAATTTCCTCCAGTTTCGCAAAACTGGAGCGCGCCTACTCCCTGGGCCTCGACGCCGGCCTGGACTACAAGGAAAACCCCGAATGGGATCGCTGGGCGCTGGATGAAACCGGCGGCCATGGCGTCGATTTGGTGGTCGAGGTTGGCGGCATTGCCACATTGCCCCGTTCGCTGCGCGCCCTGCGCATCGGCGGAGCCATCGCCCAGGTCGGCGTCCTCAGCGGGACCACCGATCCGGTAGCCTTCCCCATCAGCACCATCCTGCACAAGCAGGTCCGCCTGCAGGGCATCTACGTCGGCTCCCGCGCGGACTTTGAGGACCTGAACAAAGCAATTACCCTGGCCGTGCTCCGGCCCGTCGGCGAGAACTTCCACTGGTCGCAAGCCCGCGAAGCGTTGGCCCGCATGGAAGAAGGCTCTCACTTTGGCAAACTGGTGCTGACCGTCGGATAGTCAGACCAGCGCCTTTATATGCGTTATCTCTCTCATCTCCAACACCGCCCGGACGAAAGTTGCATAACGGAATTCGATTCAAGGGATTGTCACATTTTGGGCCTGCGGGTGTCTTATAAAGTATAGGAAGGCTTTGCGGCATCTAAACTGGAACAAGCCCTAGAGGCCTGAGTCAAAAGTTTAGTGTACAAGTTCCGAAGTGCAACCGCAGATCCTTCGACTCCGCTGAGGTACGCTTCGCTCAGGATGACAGGTAAATTTGTTGTGGGAACTTCAGGCTCAGGGCACTAGAAGCATTGAGGAAAGAACCGCAGTTTTGCCGATCGGCGCACAACTCGCAGCCGGCCGTCCGCGCCCAGTGCGGAGTCGTCCGCATCTGTGTGTCCCGCCTCGGCGCTTGAACAAGCTGCCGCTTCGGATCGCAGCTTTTCTGCTCCCACCCGTCTTGATCGCCATGGCCGGCTGCGGCGTTGGACAAGTCAACGCCAACCCCACTAATGCCAGCTTCAGCATCACCCCCGGCACCGACTTCATCGATACCAACTGCACCGGCTGCAACGCCACCAGCACCAAGGGAAGCTCCGTGGAGCAATTCAGCGCCACGCTCACCGGTGGAGGCGCGGCTCAAGTCACCTGGTCGCTCTCTGGTGGAGACGCCAACAGCGGACCCGGCACCATCACCGCCTCCGGTCAATACACCCCGCCCAGCTACCTCACCGCCGATCGCGCGCAGGTGGTGGTCACAGCCACGCTCAACGCAACCACCACCACGGCAACCGCCGTTCTCACAGTGACGCCGGGGTTTCTGCAACCGCTTACACCGGAGAACGCCGCCCTGGGCGCAAACGGCCAGGTTACGATCACCGGATTTCTGGCTGAGGCAGGCGGAGAAGCCGGCATTGCATTTGCACTCTCCAACTCCGCCACCGGCTCAACCGGCGGCCAGGGCACGCTGGGCTCAACCAGTTGCGTGCGCAGCACCACGGCCTTCACGTCCTGCACGGTCAGCTATTCCGCGCCGTCTGCGATCACAGCTGCTGGCGTGACGTACGTTGTGGCCACCGTGGGTAGCTCGTCCTCCAGAGCTGCCGCCGACCTGCTGCTGAATCCCGCCGGCGTTTCCAGCAATCCCGCCTCGCACCAGGCGCAACTCCTGAGCCCCGCCCAGCTTGGCGCCTCCGGCAGCAACAACACCGACTACGACACCCAGGGCAACCAGATTGCCGATTGCTGCGGTGGCACTCTTGGCTCGCTCATCCAGGACAGCAACGGCCACCAGTACCTGCTCAGCAACAACCATGTGCTGGCGCGCAGCGACCAGGCCGCCGTGGGCGACGCCATCGTCCAGCCCGGCCTGATTGACAACAACTGCGTGCCTTACGGCGACGGTCCCGGCACCACGCCTGTGGCCACGCTCACCGGCTGGCTGGCGCTCAGTTCCAGTGCCACCAATGCCGATGCTGCTATCGCCCAGGTGGCTTCCGGCGCAGTCGACCCCGCAGGCGGCATCCTCGAGCTTGGCAATCGGCAGGCTGACGGCACGCTGGGCGCAGCGCCTCCGGGCGTGTCTTCCTCCGCTGGCAAGGGCGAGACCGCGGGCCTGGGAATGACCGTGGCCAAAAGCGGGCGCACCACCGGGCTCACCTGCGCCGCCATTTCGGCGCTCAATGTTGACGTCAACGTCGACTACTTCACCGATTGCGCCGAGACCAAGCCTTACCTCACCAAGACCTACACCAATCAGCTGGCCATCACCGGCAACCAGTTCAGCGATGCCGGCGACTCCGGGTCGCTGGTCGTGGATACAGCTGACGCCGAGCCTGTCGGCCTGTTCTTTGCCGGCGGCACAGACGCAGCGGGCGTGAGCCAGGGTATAGCCAACCCAGCGCCCGACGTGCTCACCGAGTTGAGCGCGCAGCTGGGTGCGGGAGCCAGTTATTCCTTTGTGGGAACCGCCGACCACGGCGTCAGTTGCCTCAATTACGGCGACAGCACCGTTGCCCTGGCGCAGGCCCGCACGCTGAGCGATGCTGAAATCTCGCGCGCTCAGCAGGCGCTGGCGCAGGCCCGGTTGCTGGTCAATCCTTCCGCGGGCATTCTGGGCGTGGCCACCGGCAAAAGCAGCGATCATCCCGGCGAAGGCGCAATTCTCGTTTATGTCGACGAAAACGCGGCCGCAATCGTCCCGCCAACGATAGAAGGCGTGCGTACCCTGGTCATTCCCACCAATGCCCATGCGGTCGCCGTAGGCTCAGCCCCGCAAACGCCGTTTGAAACCAGTTCCGCATCTACCCAGAATCTACCGGCAGCCGTCCTCAGCCAGGCCATTGCCGTCAAGCAGAGGACGGCGCACAATCTGATGCTGCAGAACCCTGCCTTCTTCGGCGTGGGTGTAGGTCAAAGTCTCGACAACCCGAAAGAAGCAGCGCTGGTGATTTACGTGGATCGCAAGAAAGTTCCTGCGCAGCTGCCGGCGATTGTGAACGGCCTTCGCACCCGCTACGTCCTGATGGACCGCCTGCATGTCACGCGGTCGTACGCGGCGCCAATTCAGTCGAAGCTACACTGCGTTCCGCACAAAGCAGCCGCCGGAACCAAGCCATTCGATCCACTGAGCCTGACCGGACCACAAGCCCTCAAGCTGAATTGATTCGCGGATTCCCTCAACGGCAGGGTGCCCCATCTGGGTGCCCTCTGGGCACGACGGATTTGTTTTTGTCGCAAGGGTGGGAAACCTCGATCTTCATCTGAGCTTTTCATTGGGATCTTGCAGCAACGACCCGATCCGTACTACCCCGCCACCTGCCCGTGGCCCAGATACCGCCGCAAGTACGCCGCCTGACCCACGTGATAAGACTCGTGATTCGCCATGAAGCTGATCGTCCCGCTCAGTTTTCCATCAAAACTCGGCACGCGCTCCGGGCCCGGCCCGTTCAGCTTTTCAGCAGACGCGTTTTCGAGGGCCCCATCCAGAACCGCCTTCACCTCGTTCCACGCCGCAAGAATCTCCTCAGAGGAGGGACAATCGCCAGCCTCGGCCTGCTTCGAGCCGCGCGAAAACATGGGCAGCCACGGCTTCGACCACTCCGTGCCCAGCATCCACACAACTCTTGACCGCGCCCACACGATATGCGCCGTGATCCAAAGCAACGCGTTCGAAGATTCACTCGGACACTTCTGCCATTCTTCGGCGCTCAGCCCTTCAAGGCTCTTTTCAAGCAAACCCGCGTTGAAGCGAAAGCTTCCAGCGGCGTTGGCAATTTCCGTTGCAATTGGCATGTTCTGGATTCTCCTCGAGTCGGCTTGAGATTCGCAGAACGGTCCCCACTTGTCAACCGGATCTTGGACAGTCTGCATTCCAAGCAGTTTCCCAACAAAATGAAGGGGCAAAGCGGTCAACCCCGCCCCGCCCCTTTTTTTCATTATTGTATCGAGTCTTCGTCTATCTATTCCACCGGCTTGGCCTTCCCGTTGTGCAGGCTGTCGAGAATGATCACTTTGATCTTGCCGTCGGCTTCCTCGGCGATCCTTCCTTGCTCTTCGCCCAGGCGTCCTTGCTCTTCGCCAAGCTTGCCCTGCTGCTCGCCGAGCTTGCCCTGCATCTCTCCCAGTTGCCCTTGCTGCTCTCCGACCTTCCCTTCCATTTCGCCCAGCCGGCCCTGGAGATCGCCGATCTTGCCTTCAATATCCGCCAACTGATCCTGGCTCACCGTGCTTCCCTTCTTGGCATTCAGCTTGGCCACGGCTTCATTTAACTCGGCCATTTCTTTTGAAATATCCGGAGTAGGAATGGTGGCCTGCTCCTGTTTGCGGCCCAGTTCTTCCTGCTGCTTGCCAAGCGCCTCTTGCTGCTTGCCAAGTTCCTCTTGCTTGCGGCCCAGCTCCTCCATCGGTTTGTACATGGCCTCAATCTGGCCGATGATCGATGCGTCGTCGATGAAGTACGATTTGCCGTCGTGCTTGAACCACAGGAACTTCCCGCTGGTCAGCTCGCGCACCTTGTTGATGCTCTCGCGCGTGCTGTCGTGCCAATCGCCGGAGAATCTGACGCGGTCGCTTGGATCAGTCACCAGCACCCACGTATCGCCGTTGCGGGAGTAGGAGTAAGAATAGCCGTGGCCCGTTCCACTGCTATGCGATCCGCTCGCCGCGTACTCCTGGGCGATAACACGCGCTTCCGCCGTCCTCAGCTTCGCCGCGTCGGCCAGCATCATGGCCCGGCTTGCTTCGTCCTTCTTTAATGTGAGGACCTTTCCATCCTGAATAAGCACCATGTCCCCGCTCCTGGAAAGCACAAGAGAAGCGGGAGGAGGAGGAGGCATATCCGGTGCGGCAGGCGCCAAAGCCGCCGGAGCTTGATCGCTGGACGGCGCCAGAATCGTCGGGATCTGCGGCGCAGGCGGCATTACGGCATCGGCCGGACTGCCCGGCAGGAGCTCCATTGCAGTAGGCGCTTGAGCCGCAATCGGCGCGGAAGGCGTATTCGGCGCACCGGCCGGAACCGGTCCCGCAGCCGGATCAAGCAGCGGAGCCGGACTTGGCGCCGCCGCTGGACTGGGCGCTGGCGGTGGAGCGGGCGGCGCGACCTGCGCTGCTTCCACGCGAACAAAGGCTGTGGCCGCGAACAGCGCCACGGGCACCAGCACAACTGCAAGAAATACGCGGCGCCGCGTACCAGCAAACGCCTGCCGGAAGCTGCTCTCATTGAGCAGCCGTTCAATGCGATCGGAGAGATTCCTGCTGCGTGCCATAGCGACTCCTATTCTGGATAAGTTCATTTGTGCGGGACGCGGCATGGCCGCAAATTCGAGCAAAACCTGGGCGTAGCTTGCGCGGTTCGCCGCTTCTTCGAGGCCGGCGTGGTCGCTCATCGCCTCGCCCAGGTCGGAGAGTTTATCCATGAGCCACCACCCCAGCGGGCTGAACCAGAACACAGCTGCGTAAAGGCCGGCCAGCAGTTGCAGATAGAAGTCCCCCTGGCGGACATGCGCCCGCTCGTGCGCCAGCACCATGCGCAGTTTCTCCGCGTCCCACTCCAGGCACTCATAGGGAAGCAGCACGCCTGATCCGATCGTCACCGGCGAAGAAACCGCCCGGCTGAAACGCATGCGCAAACCATACCCCGGATCGTCCTCGGGATACGGCACGAATATCTCCGCCGACTGCCACAGCTTCAACGCCTTGTCGAGCCCATACGCGATGCGGAACAGCAGCACCGCGCAAACCGCCAGGTAGAGGAAGCCGGCGATTCTTTCCAGCTGATGAATCTCAATCCTTCCAGCCAGGCCGCGCGCCCTCGCGAGGAATGTCTCGTCCCGTGGCTGGCTGACAATGGCCGGAGTAACGATGGGCGCAACCTGAATCGGCGCTTCGTATTGAATTACGTCCTGCTTCGGCAGCCGTTTACTCTTGGCAGCCGCCGGCTTTGCGGCAAGCTTCGCACGCATCGGAACAGGCGCGACCTCTTCTTGTATCACTTCATTTTTCGTTGCTGGCTGAATATCGCGAGCCGGCGAAGCCTCCGCATTCGTCCGCCAAATCGAAGCGGGCAACCGCATGGTCAACGACGCCGGCAGAAGTTCCCAACGCATCACCAGCGGCATGGCAACGGCGCAAACCAGCACCAGTCCCCAGGCAGTCTTCTGCGCCGGCACATTGCTCACGCGGAAGAGGCGCAGCCCGGCCCAAACGGTGAGCGCCACCAGCATGGCCCGCAGCGCGGCTTCAATCAAAACTGGAATCATCGTCTCCCCCCTTTTTCCCGCCCCACGGGGTCATTGGATTCAGCGGCATTCTTCTGCGCCACCGCAATCCGTTCCGCCAGGCGCTGCAGCTCGGCCCGGTCCAGCACCTTCGAATCCACCATCCCCACCAGCAGCGCCTCCACCGATCCTTCGCAGAACCAGTCGACAATGCGCTTGGCGGCGCGCCCGGCAACCCGCTGCCGCGTCTGCGCCGGCCGGTAGACAAAGGTGCGATCCTCCACCGAATGCGCCAGGTAGCCTTTTTCTTCAAGCCGGCGCAAGACGGTGCGAATGGTTGAGTCCTTCAGCGGCCTGCCCAGTTCCTCGCGCACCTGTTCTGCGTTGATCTTGGCCTTGCGCCAGACAATGGAAAGGATGCTGCGCTCCAGTTCCCCCAACTCCGCCGGATCGTGCCCAGTTCGAGTGTTACGGTTCATAGTGTTACTGACTGTAACACATAAGAAAGGTGAGCGCGCAAGTTCTTTTTTGGAATTTTTTATTGGAGTGTGGCCGCCGACCGTCTACTGGGTGGTCTGGGACTGCTGAGATTCGAGTTTGGCCAGGCGGCGATCCACATCGAGCAGTTCCCTCACCCGGACGATTTCTTTTTCAAGTGAGGCAAACTTGATGTCGCTGCTCTTCTCAAGGGACACTAGCTTGGTGTCAACGGCCTCGAATCGAGCATCCATGATCTTGAAAAGAGCGTCGAACCTCTGGTCAACTGCATCGAAGCGCTTATCGATCGCATCGAAGCGAGCCGTGACGGCTCTCAATTCCGGTGCGAGGAATTCCTGAAGGACTTTTCGGATGTCTTCGACGGTTCCCATACTCGTGAGTCTAGGCGCGTGCTTTGGCCGAAGTCAAACACAACTCCCAACTTCACGCCTCCGATCGAGCCGCATTCGGAGCGGGAGCCGCGAGTTCCGGACTGTCCGGAATGAAGATCGCAAACACCGTCCCTGAGGCATGCCCATTCTGCGCCGTGCGGCTGCGCACACGCACCAGCCCGCGATGCTTCATGATGATCTCGTGGCTCACCCACAGGCCAAGCCCGGTCCCGGTCACTTCCTTAGTGGTGAAAAACGCTTCGAAGATGCGTTCGCGCACCACCGGCTCCATGCCCGCCCCGGTGTCGGCGACAGCGAACCGGACACCCGCCTGGTCCGGCTGTTTCCAGTTGCGCGAGCGCCGCGCGCGAACCATCAGCCGCCCTCCGGCCAAGGTTGCGTCAATGGCGTTGCCTACCACGTTGGCAAAAACCTGCCGCAGCTCTCCAGAGAAGCAGAACAGATCCATCTCCGCATCGAAATCGCGAACCACCTGGATGTTGAGCGCGTTCAAGCGTCCCCGGTAAAGAGTCAGCACAGAGTCCAGCAATTCGCCCATGCTGGCGCGCGTGGGCAGCGTCGACTGGCGATAGAAGCGCAGCGTCTGCTGGGTAATTTCGGCGATGCGCTGCGCCTCGTGCTCCGCCATCACCACGTAATTCAGCGCCGGCTCCTCAATCTGGCAGAAATTGCGCAGCAGGAAAAGGAGGTTGGTAATGGCCTCCAGCGGATTGTTGATCTCGTGAGCGATGGAAGCGGCCAGTCTGCCAGTCGCAGCCAGCTTTTCCGTCTTGCGCAGGGCTTCTTCGCTGCGTTTGCGGTCGCTGGCGTCCAGCACTATGACACCCACCCAGCGCACCTGCTGTGGCGTGGTGCGCACCGGATATGCTGAAGCCAGCCAGGTCCATGGCCGGCTGAGTTTGCCGCCCTGCCCGCTCAGTTCCAGGTTGCGCACCGGCTCCTCTGAGGAGAAAACCCGCAGCACCGTGTCTTCCAGTTCCTGTGCCACCGGCTGTGGCAACAGTTCCGGGAGCGTTCGTCCCAGGTGCCGGCTCAGAGTCACTCCGGTCATGTCTGCGAAGACCTGGTTGATGCGCACGATCCGGCAGCGCCGGTCGAAGAATGCCAGCCCGATGGGAGCGTTGGCCAGCATGGAATCGAGCAGCGACAGGGTATCGTTGAGCCCCGAGCGCTGCTCGGCAATTGAGGCCACCATGCGGTTGAACGCGTCGATGAGCTCGCCAATCTCGTTGTGCACTGAAACCGGGAGAGGAAAATTGCTGTTCTCCTCGGGCGAGTTCATCAGAGCGCGGGTGCCGCGATGCAGAACCGCCAGCGGCCTGGATATGGAACGGGCCATCACCATCACCAGCAATGCCGATGCCGCTATCCAGATGATCCCGAAGATGATCGTGCTGCTCACAATCGAATGCAACTGCTCATAGTCCCAGACGCGATCTGTTTCGACCCAGCTAAATCCGCGCAGGTCTGTGCCGGTCATGATCGGCACAGCGCCTTCCCATCGACCTTGCCCGAAGTCGAATACCAGCGGTTTGTCCGGCTTGAGAAGGGGAATCTGCGCGCGCTCCTTTGGATCGAGCGTCAATCCCTCCGGCTCTCCCGCGCTGACATAAAGAATATTTCCTGCCGGATCGGTGACTTTGGCAAAGGCCACGCTCGGCGCCTCGCCCATCATCTTCACTGATAACCCAACCCATTCCGGCCGCTGCTGCTGCAAGGCCTCCGCGGCCTGCAGCGCCATTGAAGTCGCCTGGTGCTCAAGCCGGTGCATCATCCGCTCATGCACTTCGTGGGCCTGCTGGCGCACCAGCAGAGCCGCAAACAGTCCGATCGAGAGCACCTCGAGCAGCACCAGCCCTGCCAGCATCTGCCATCGAATCGATCGCGGCCACCAGCGCATAGAATTGCTCCCTGTCTCCACCGGAAGGGCGCCTGCCCCAACCGCCCTCACGACTACCGGCGTATCGAGTTATCCCCTCAATTTCGATGCCAGCGCGCGGGCAATCTGCCGTCCGTGGAATCTCCCATTCTCAATAAATATCTCATTGGTGCGCGAGCCGGCCACGATCACCCCGGCAAGATAGATTCCCGGCACATTGCTCTCCAGCGTCTCCGCATCGCAGACCGGCAGCCGGTCTTCGCCCTCGAACCGAATCCCCAGCCGCTCCAGGAAATCAAAGTCGGGATGGTAGCCGGTCATGGCGAAGACGAAGTCGTTCTTCAGTGTCTGGCGGCCCTGCGGCGTCTCCACGATCACAGCGTCCTCGGTGATCTCTACCACCCGCGAGTTGAACAGAGCCTTCACCTCGCCGTTCTTGATGCGGTTTTCAATGTCCGGCTTGATCCAGTACTTCACGTGCGGCTGAACTCCCGGGCCGCGATGCACCAGCGTCACCCGCGCGCCGCTACGCCACAGTTCAAGCGCCGCAATCGCTGCCGAGTTCTTGCCGCCGATCACCACCACATCCATCTCGAAATACGGGTGCGGATCGATGTAATAATGATGCACTTTGCTTAGATTCTCACCCGGAATATGCAGGTAAACGGGCAGATCGTAGTAGCCCGTCGAAATCGCCAGCTTCCGTGCCTTGATCGCGCCCGGTCGCCCAAACCTGTCCTCGGTGTGCACCGTAAACTCCCCATCCGATCCCGTGACCCGCTCCACGCGATGATACTGGCGCACGTCCAGCTTGTAATACGCCGCCACCAGCCGGTAATACTGCAGCGCCTCGTTGCGGCTCGGCTTGGGGTTGGGGCTGGGAAACGGAATGTCGCCAATCTCCAGCAGCTCCGGCGTGGTGAAAAACGTCATGTGCGCCGGATAGTGAAACAGCGAGTTGCAAACGCAACCCTTGTCCACCAGCACCGAGCGGAACCCTGCCTTCTGCGCATCAATCGCGCAAGCCAGCCCAGTCGGACCGGCGCCAATGACCAGAAAGTCGAAGATTTCGTCCTGAGCCGCCGTCTTCTCGGCATTGAACTCGTTCATAGGTCTAGATTAGGCTATCGCGGGGGTCGAGCGCAGCCAGCCGGCTTAGCCGAACTTTGACGCGCAAAAGGTAGAATGGTAGAATAAGATGGTAGAAAGGTAGTAAATGAGCCTCAACATCAAGAATCAAGAAGCCACACGCCTGGTTCGCGAGCTGGCTGATCTAAAAGGCGTCAGCCTGGTTGTCGCCGTCACCGAGGCCGTCAGGCAGACGCTCGAAAAGGAGAAGCTGGAGCGGGAAGCCGCGAAACCGGCCAAGAGCCGTTATGACCTCCTGATGTCTTTTGCGGACGAATACTCGAAAGGCGTCAAGAGTCCGATCCACTCCTGGGAAATCGATTCTGAGCTCTACGACGAAGACGGGCTGCCGAAATGATCGTGGATTCATCGGCATTAGTGGCCATCTTCAACAAGGAGCAGGATGGTCCGCTTTTCGCCCGGAAGATCGACGGTGCAGCCAGCGTCTCAATCTCTGCGGCCACATATTTAGAGACCGCCATTGTCCTGGAACGAGACCGCGACCCGGTTCTCAGTGCAAGATTCGATGATCTGATCCTCGATCTGGAGATGGTTATCGAGCCAGTGACAGCCGTGCAGGCGCGAATCGCCCGCCAGGCCTATCGCGATTACGGCAAAGGCTCGGGGCACCCGGCCAACCTCAACTACGGCGACTGCTTCAGCTACGCTCTGGCCCGCGACAAACGCGAACCTCTTCTCTACAAAGGCGACGAATTCACACACACTGATCTGCGACCGGCATAATCCGCTGGGCCTTGCATCTGCTCATGCGCATTACTTCAACTCCAGACACGGGCCATCGGGAGCCGGAACCCGGTGACCGGACTAGTCCCTTCAATCGTCTCCGGACGATTGAGCACCACGGGGTCCGCCCCTTCGGAGTAGATCGCGACTGTGCCTCCGAACGGATCGATTCGCCAAGCGAGGCGAACGCCATTCTCGATCCACTGCCGCATCTTGGCATCAAGTTCCGGAAGAGAGTCAGAGGGAGAAAGAATCTCAACGAGGAAATCGGGCGCGAAGGGCAGGAATCGCTCCCGCTCGTCGTCGCTCAGTGGCGCCACGCGGCTCGATTCGACCCAACCGGCATCGGGGCTCAGCGTGGAACCATCGGGCAGATTGAAGCCGGCATTGGAACTGAAGACCTCTCCACGCCCGTCGGCCTCGGCCCATTCAAAAAGCTCATGCACGACGAATGCCTCGCGGAGGTTGTTCTTGTAACAACTCGGAGTCATCACCAGAATCTCTCCAGACGCCAGACGCTCCACCTTGCAGGGCTCGTTGGCTTTCGAGAAAGCCATCAGCTCATCGTCCGTCAAAGGCACAGCCGGGCGCAAACGCGCCGGCAGAGCTACGTTCTGAAGAACAACCTGCATGGCTTCCTGATCTCCTGTCGATTCGGCGCCGCAGCCCCATGAGCTTCTAGAAACAGTGTAGACCGGTCACCGCTCGGATGCCAGCAAGCAAAAAATCCCTTCATTGCTCCAGCGACTGCATATCCATTACCTCGCGGAACGGCGTCCTGATCATGAAGTACTCATTGATCGGCCGATCGTCGCTCAGTGCCGGCATCGCCGGATCCAGAGCGATCAGATCATCGAGTGTCGTCTGGTGATCGAGCAGCAGATTCAACTGCTCCCGAGGCGTCGCCGCCGGTCCCCACTCCATCATGTCGGCTACCGCGGCCGGCGGCATTCTCGCAATCAACTCGTCGGCCGCGCGCACCGGAATGGGCCGGTCGCTGGCCAGGAAATGCCACCCCCCGCCCTCGAAACCCGCATACACACGCACGAACGGAAACGAATTCTTGAGCGCCCGCGCAACCGCCGCCTTGGTCGCAAGGTCGGCCGCAGGCAGCCACTGCTGCAAAATCCCTCCCGGCTGCAGCCGCTGCTTCGCCACCGTATAGAAATCCTGCGAATACAGCAGACTCGAACCGGCCGTCTGCACCGGCGGCGGCGGGTCCAGAATGATCGCGTCGTATTTGGCTGGAGTGCGCTCCAGGTACCGCCTTCCATCGTCGATCACCACATGCGCAAACGGCAGCGCCATCACCTGTGCCGCATCGGCGTGGTAAAAGCTGAACACCCGCGGCACACTCGGCACCAGTTCCACCGCAGTACTCGAAATGCCCCACGACGTGACCGAGCGAAACGTGGTTCCCATGCCAAAGCAGATCACCAGCGCGCTGTGCGGCGTGTGGTCCAGCGATGCCAACGTCATGTGCGCCATCATCTTGGTCATCGGCGTCAGGTAAGTCATCCCCATTCCATTCACCAGCAGCCGCCGCTGCTTTCCCACGCCACACGCGATCACCGTGGCCGTCGAATCGCGCAACACTCGGCGCACCGGAAACTGCGCCTGAAAATCTCTCGTCGCCAGCAGGATGCAAAGCGCTGCTACAGGCAACACATAAGCAAAGGTTCGCCGGAAGATTTTGCGCCCACGCCCGAAGCGCGCGAAGAGAGCCATGCCGAACCAAGGCAGCGCCAGCACAAACACCGCCCAGCGCTCGCCCAGCAGCGGCAGCAGCACAAATCCGCACACCAGCGGACCCAGAATGCAGCCCACCACGTTAACCGCATACGCCCGCCCAGCTCGGTCAGGATCGCCGCCCGACCAGCGGTCGACCAGCATCGGCGTGAGGAACCCGGTCATCCCCGCGAATGGCATCACCCCCAGAAACACGCGCGCCACCAGGTGCAGTGGAACGCGCGTGTCTGCCGTGAGCAGTGGCAGCGCTCCGAGCAGCGCCAGCGAAATCCATGTAAGCCGACTTTCAACGCTATGCTTACGGCTCCATCGCCGGTAAACCTGCGAGCCTACATACGTCGCCAGCAAGTATCCGACAAGAATCATCCCAAACGAATAGACCACCGGCCCCACATACGGCGTGAACAGCCTGATCCAGATCAGTTCCATGCCCATGGTGGCCAGGCCGGTAGTAAACAGCAGCGCCAGAATTCCCTGGTGATTGTCAGGCGCGCCGTACAATGCACCAGACTCGCCGGGCACCTGAACCGGGCGGGCTTTGAACGAAACCAGAAACGCCGCAATGGCAATCGTCAGATTGAAAGCCGCGCCAACCTCGAGCGTCCGTTGAAAGCCGAGTGGCTCAATCAGCAGCAGCGGCAAAAACGACCCCACCACCGCGCCCAGCACATTGGCCAGATACAGAAAACTGAAAGAGCGATTGTCGCCTTTCTTCTGCAGGCAGCGGATGGCAAACATGGCCACGGGAATGGTAGCGCCCATGCAGGCGCAAAACGGAATCATGGTCGCCGAAAGCCACGCTCCCGCAATCAGGTAATACGCAGCCGAAGAAACCGCGGCATGGTCTGCCAGCGCCTCCAGCAACCTGTGCCCCCAGATCAATTCCGTAGGCACCACTACCGCCGACAATCCGATAAAAAGCTCAAGCAGTCCATACAGACGCAGCGGATGAGCGCGAATGCGGTCCCGATACCGCCGCAGCAAGGCCCCCGAGCACCACGCCCCCACACCCAGCCCCGCCATGAATACGGAGAGCACAATCGAAGTGAGCGCAGTGGTCACCCCAAACTGCGCCATCGACAATCGCAACCAGATCAGCTCGCACAGAACGCTGCAGAATCCTGACAACAGGAAAAACCAGAAGAACCAGCCCATACCCCGCCTTGATATTGGATTTTCGTGCTTGGCCTCAAGCATCGGAGCCGCATGCTGCGTCCGGTTGCGCCCTTATTCTGCAGGTGAAATTGCAGCCTACAGATCATACATGGATAGACACGTACAGGAGCGATTGGATTACCCTAGAGAGTCAAGGTGTGAAATGAAAAGAGTGGATGTTGTCGTCGCAATTACCTGTTTGGCATGCTTGATAATCCCGTTCATGCATGGGGGGAGTTTACTTGCAATGGCTGAAGATGGCCCCCGCTTGACAGCAGGGCAGGCGATCGCTGCGGCTCGCCGCGATGCCAATGCGAAGACGGACAGCAAATTTACGGTCCTTCGGGAGATCGTCGCGAATGCGGACACGCGACGAATTGGCGACCAGGCGCTTGAACAGGCACAGGCGCACAAGATCGAGCTCTACGAGAACGGAATTCTCGTCAATATTTTGCGGTCCGGCGGTTACCTCCTGGCAGAAAGTAATCCGCAAACGAACAACGTGGTCGCTACGCACCTCGTCTTGATGGAGGCCGGTGGCGCTGTGAAAGACGTACAGACGGAGTGCCACGGTGTTGTCAAACTAGCCGACGCAGGGGAACTGGTCAAGGACACCGCCGAGCTTGTCAAGCAGATGTACTCCACTCCCTCAACCGAGGTATCGTCTCTGGCAAGCAGATTCTACGGTGGCAACTTCCCCGACGCCGACCAATTCCCGGACTCTTTGTTTACGATCCCTGATTCCCTGCGAAAGCCAGGCGCCAAACCAAACGAGGTCCGGCAAGCGGCAGCACTGTTTTGGGGGTATCTTTCCTGGCCGACCCGTTCTGCACTTTCCATGCCCGCTTTCGCCGCTAGCCCAGCCGCGGCGGGAGACGCGGCTGAGATGGAGCGGGATACGCTGAAGGCGGAATTTCTGCAAAACAACAAACTGGATCCCAACATCAACCTTGTTGACTTTGACAATATACAAAATGAGAGGCAGCTCCAGGAACGCATTGAATTGCTCACAAGGTTGGATAGGTTCTTGGAAGATTCCCTTAGGAAGGAAGCTGATCCGGCCCTTGTCACACCGAATCTTTCCATTCTTACGATGCCGCTAAGGGTAGATGTGTACCTAAACCATGAAGGCGAATTTGTGTCTACCTCGCCGCCAAAGTCGCTGTTCCTCTGGCATCGCCTCGCGACGGGTGGCTTCGCGGTCAAAGAGATCACTTGGGATTGGTGATCAGCGTGTGATAGCTTCCCATAGGGTTCAGAGGAGTTTCTCCATGACTGTCATCCGCCAGGAAGATTTCATCTCGAGCGTCGCAGGCGCGTTGCAATACATCAGCTATTACCACCCGGTGGATTACATCACCAGTCTGGCCAAGGCCTATGAACGCGAGCAGTCCCACGCCGCCAAAGACGCCATCGCGCAGATCCTTATCAACAGCCGCATGTGCTTTGAGGGCCATCGCCCCATCTGCCAGGACACCGGCATCGTCAACGCCTTCGTAAAAATCGGCATGGACGTCCGCTTCGCCGCAGACCCCGGCGAAGAAGCCCTCGACCTTCAGCAGATGGTAGATGCCGGCGTCCGCCGCGCCTATCTCGATCCTGACAACAAGCTCCGCGCCTCGCTCCAGTCCGATCCCGCCGGCGCGCGCAAAAACACCAAAGACAATACGCCGGCCGTCGTCAACGTTGAACTCGTCAAGGGAAACACCGTCGAAGTCACCGTAGCTGCCAAAGGCGGAGGGTCCGAGGCCAAATCCAAATTCGTCATGCTCAATCCTTCCGACTCAGTAGTCGAGTGGGTGCTCAAAACCGTCCCCACCATGGGCGCCGGCTGGTGCCCGCCCGGCATGCTCGGCATCGGCATCGGTGGCACGGCAGAGAAGGCCATGCTGCTGGCCAAGCAGGCGCTCATGGACCCCATCGACATTCAGGACCTGATCGCCCGCGGCCCCGTCACCACCGCCGAAAAGCTGCGCGTCGAGCTCTACGACAAAGTCAATCGCCTCGGCATCGGCGCGCAGGGCCTCGGCGGTCTCACCACCGTGCTCGACGTCAAGGTGCTCGACACCCCGGCCCACGCCGCCAATCTGCCTGTGGCCATGATCCCCAACTGCGCCGCCACCCGCCACGCTCACATCGTCCTCGACGGCTCGGGTCCCGTTTACCTCGATCCGCCCAATCTCGAAGATTGGCCCAAGCTCACCTATGACGTAAGCGGAGCCCGCCGCGTGAACCTCGACACCGTTACCCGCGCCGAAGCCGCCACCTGGAAGCCGGGCGAAGTGCTGCTGCTCACCGGCAAGCTGCTCACCGGCCGCGACGCCGCCCACAAGCGCATGACTGACATGCTCAGCCGCGGCGAAAAGCTTCCCGTCGACTTCCGTGACCGCTTCATCTATTACGTGGGCCCCGTTGATCCCGTGCGCGAAGAGGTAGTCGGCCCCGCCGGGCCCACCACCGCCACGCGCATGGACAAGTTCACCCGCCAGATGCTGGCCGAAACCGGCCTGCTCGGCATGGTTGGCAAAGCCGAGCGCGGTCCCGCTGCCATCGAAGCCATCCGCGAGTTCGGCGCAGTCTATCTCATGGCCGTGGGCGGCGCGGCCTACCTCGTCTCGAAAGCCATCACCGCCTCGCGCCTCATGGCCTTCGAAGACCTGGGCATGGAAGCCATCTTCGAATTCGACGTGAAGGATATGCCGGTAACGGTAGCCGTAGATTCAAAGGGAACAAGCGTCCATAACACTGGCCCCGCCGAGTGGCAGCAGCGCATCGCCGGAATTCCGATTTTGCAGTGAGATTCCGGCGTATACTTGGGTCCAGCATGTCCTCCACTCTCGACACCGTCCGCGAAGCCTTGCGGGCAGCATTGTTGCCCAAGCTCACTGCGATCGAAAAGGACCTACAGGCATTCCGCGCCGAAGTCGCACAAAGCAATCAGGAATTACGCGCGGAGGGCATCGAGAACTACCAGGAACTACGCTCAGAGATAGGTGGACTGCGCGCGGAGGTGAAGCAGGACATTCAAGGACTGCGCGCCGAGATGAAGCAGGACAATCAGGAATTGCGCGCGGAGCTCGAATTGAAGTTCTCTATCCTGCTCAACGAAATTCAGAAGATTGGAATCCGCACCGAACTGACGGCCGAAAAGTTCAAGGCGGAAACGGAGACCTACGTTCATCGCAGTATTACGCCGCTGGCGGAACGGGTTGCCGTTCTGGAAATGTCCTTCCGCAACCTGAAAGAGAAATTGGAGAAAGCCTCGTAGTCCACGATTCAAGCAGACATCGGCGATTCCCTATGTCCCTAGTCGCTAGTCCCTACTTCTGCTTCCCCACCCTTACCACCAGCCCAATCGTATACCCCAGATTGTTCTGAACGGTGGATCCGAATCCGGTTGCGTAATACTCCGGCGCAACCCTGATTCCAACATTCGGCGCCAGGTTGTACTCGACAAAGATGCTGGCGCTGGCGGCAAACGTCGACGCGTCCGGATAGAGTACGCCCAGGGTGCCATAGCCGTTGGTGTCGCCGGTGAAGTTGCCCCGAGCGTACCCCGCCATCACGCGCCCGGAGACGGAGTACTTCGGCTGCAGGTAGAAGCGGTAAGTAGGTCCAATCAGTGCTGCGTACTGGCTGATGGCGGGCTTGTCCAGCCGCACGCTGCCCGCTGGCGGGTTGCCCTCTTGCGGCTCAATGAACGGGGTCCCGTAGTACCCGCGGCCATCGACCGTCACGCCAAGCCTCTCGTTGAAATAGCGCGTAAAGCCGCCATTCCAGTCATATTCGTTCACGCGCTGCAAGATCGCACCCGGCGTAAACCGCAGGTACCCCGCGCCGACATACCCCTCATAAAGATGACCGTAGGCCTCATGGATAGCATCTGCGCGCCTCTTCTCGCGGCGAGCCCGGATGCGCGCCTGCACGCTCAACTGCTGGGGAGTCTGGGCTTGCGGCTGCGCTGCGGGCGCCGTCTGCTGGTCGGCTGGCGCTGGGTTGCTGCTCGATGTCGAGCTTTGGGCCTGAACTACAGGTAAGGCTGCAGACGCGAGCGCCAGCAAAAAGGCAAGACGGCGAAAAGAATACATCGGGTTCGGGTTACCTCCATGGGATTACGGAAGCACACCGCCGCTCGCGCGACCGCGCTCCCCCCAGTTGGTATTAAAACATCTTGGGGGAGCCTTGTGCTTGCACCTGTACTGCTTTGGACGCACAGCAAAGACTTTTGCCCCGGATTCAGCCCAACAATCGCGATGCAGCGGCTCTCTGCGCCCGGGCGAACAAAACACCGCGGGCGCACCCCCCGGAAGCGACTCCAATACACTAGGATGAGGGTCAAAGGAGTCCCTTCACGTATGGGCAAATTTCTGCTGGGAATCATCCTCGGAGTCATCCTGGTGCCGCTCGGCGTGCTGGCATGGCTTCATTTTGGCCACCCACCCGTGGCCGTTGCAGACAAGCCGTTTCCCATGGAGAGCAAGATCGTCCACGGTCCGCTCAACGCGCGCATTGACAAGGAACTGATCAAGACGCCGCCCATTCAGCCCGATGAGGGCAACCTGGTGGCCGGCGCGCAAATCTATCATGACCAATGCGCCTCCTGCCATGGCCTTCCCGGCAAACCGTCCGCGTTCGGCCCGCACATGTATCCCGACGCGCCGCCTTTGTGGGAGATGCACCACCACGGCTCTGAAACCATGATGGGCGTAACCGACGACCCGCCCGGCGAAACCTATTGGAAGGTGGCCAACGGCATCCGCCTCACCGGCATGCCGTCGTTCAAAGATGTCCTGACAGAAACACAGATGTGGCAAGTAAGCCAGCTTCTGGCCAACGCCGATAAGCCGTTGCCACCAGCCGCGATCGGGATCCTGCACAGCGAGACGCCCGCTGCCATGACGGCTCCGCCGCCGTCAGCCAGTAAATGAGCCGTTCAGGAACTGCCGAGCTGAAGGGATCCGATGCTATGCAGGGCGCGGCGAAAAGGAAAGAGTGGAAATATTGACCGTCCTCGACTCACTGCGCAAGGGCTTCGGCTTTGTCCTGATGAGTTTCGGCGTCTCCAGCCCGGCCAAAAAAGCCAAGCCCACGCCAAAGCCCGTGTCGAAGAACCCCAAAGATCAGACCTAGCAGAACCCGAAATGATCGGAATGCGTAGGCAACAATATGCAGGTACTCCTCGAAATGCTAGCCGAACTTGTTTTCGGCCTCATTTGCGAATTGCTTCCCGAGTTTTTTGGTGGCTTACTTGACCTTCGCAGCCACTCTCTATTGGCCGAGCCACTGGGCCTTTTGCGAGTCCAGAATGGTCCGACACCTTCTTAAATCGCGAGACATCCGAAAAAGATACAGCAACCTAAGCACCCCGCGCTCCTCTAACTAACAGAGCGATCAGTAATCCACGAAGCTGGGTCGCGGAGATTCTTCCCCATGGCCATCGAAAAGAAGAAAAGCGTTTTTCGTGCGTTCTGGGACTTCTTCGTCCTCTTCAGCGGCATCTCAACCGCCTCGAATCTTTCGCGCACGCAGCCCCGCCCCGTGCGGAATCGTGGGTTGTTCCTGTTCCGCTCACGAGCCGAAAAGCAGAGAGATCGCAATATCGATCCGCACTGACTCGCCCTTGAAACGCGCGAGTTGCTAGAATCGAGATAGCATGAGCATCACGCGCCAGCAGGCACTCGACCACTTCAACTCCCCTGACCTGATCGGTCTGGGCTTCGAGGCTGATGCGGTGCGCCGCCGCCTGCATCCCGAGGGAGTGGTCAGCTACATCATCGATCGCAATATCAACTACACAAACTTCTGCACCGAGTACTGCAATTTCTGCGCCTTCTACCGCCCGCTCAAGGGCCCCAGAGCGAAAGAAGGCTACATTCTCGAGTTTGAAAAAATCTACGAGAAGATCGCCGAGACCCTGGAGATGGGCGGCACGGGCGTACTGATGCAGGGCGGCATCCATCCCGACCTCAAGATCGATTGGTTCGAGCGCCTCTTCACCGGCATCAAGCAGCGCTTTCCGCAAATCTGGCTGCATTGCCTGTCGGCGTCAGAAGTCCTAGCCATCGCCGAATATTCTGACTTGAGCCTGCGCGACACCATCATCCGCCTGCGCGATGCCGGCCTCGATTCCATCCCCGGCGGCGGCGCCGAAATTCTCGACGACGACGTCCGCTTCCGCATCGCGCGTCTCAAGTGCCGCACCGAAGACTGGGTCAGCGTCCACCGGACAGCACATGAGCTTGGAATGCGTACTACTGCGACAATGATGTTCGGCGTAGGCGAGACATTCGAGCAGCGGATAAATCATTTTGAAGTAGTGCGGCAATTGCAGGAAGAAACCGGCGGATTCACAGCCTTCATCCCGTGGAGCTTCCAGCCGGGTAACACCGCCCTGGGGGGCCGCGGCTGGGAAGAAGCAACCAGCGTCGAATATCTAAAGGTCCTAGCTATCTCAAGGTTATATCTCGATAACATCGAAAACGTGCAAGCCAGTTGGGTAACTCAAGGATTGAAGGTATTAGAAGTAGGCCTCCACTTCGGCGGTAACGATGTAGGCAGCGTGATGCTAGAAGAAAATGTAGTGAAGGCGGCAGGCACCAGTAACTGCACCACCGAAGAAGAGTTGCGCAGAATCATTAGAGACGCCGGCTTCAAGCCCGTGCAGAGAGATACGCTGTATCGCACGATGTACCTGAATTGACGGGCAGGACGGATTTTTTGTTGATCGACTGGAACTTCGCGAAAACAAGGTAAATGAACTTGGTCTTCCTAATCGGATGCGATCATAAAGCGGCACAGACCTATCCCGAGGACAGCGGGCTGGACGATCCGAAAAACGAAACGCAGAAGAAATTTAGAGAACTGCTGATTAGATCGATCAAAATTTATGCTCCGAGCCTGATCGCCGAAGAAAGCCATCTGGATGCACTTAGATCACTGAAACGTCGGTCGGTTGCGTTTGAGGTTGCCAGACAACAGCAGCTACGGCATATTTTTTGCGATCCGTATGGCGGGGAGAGAGATTCATTGGAAATCTCCGACGGACCGCCGGGTATTCCTCATGAATTCGACAGCCGAAGGCGAATGCAGAAGTACTTCTCATGCGAATGGCCCATCCGTGAAGAGTTTTGGATCAGAAAATTGGGTGAGGACATTTACCGGCGAGTTCTTTTTGTCTGCGGTGCGGGCCACAGGGAGACATTAAGAAGACGGATCGAGAGTAGAGCCATTCAAGTAAAAATAATCGAGAAACGGTTTGGAGTCTTTAATATATGGAACGGCGATTTTCCAGCGTACAAGGCCGCATATCGCGATCTTCGCCGAAATGGCTTTCTGCCAGTGTCTTAATGTCCGTGCATCAGCCCTCCGGATCAGATTTCAGCTTGTAGCTTTTATGCTACACTTACTCGTGATTGAGCTCCTCCACTACCGGGAAGCCAACGGACGACACCCGTTCAGAGAGTGGGTCGCGACGGTCCGAGACGAGATGGCGAAAGCTCGAATCGTCTTTCGGCTTGCACAAGTCGAAAATGGAAACCTGGGAGACTGGAAGCCGGTTGGCGAGGGCGTGGTGGAATTGAGAATCCGCGTCGGAGCCGGATACCGGGTGTATTGCGGGAGGCACGGCCAGCAATACGTCATCCTTCTGTGCGGCGGGGACAAGGGAGGTCAGTCGAAAGACATCGCACGCGCAAAAGCATTTTGGGCAGATTGGAAACGGAGGCAACCATGAAGAAACTTGTTGGAGCGAGCTCTCATCACGAATGGGAAGTTAAAGAACTGCGTGAGGACCGAAAGTTTGCCATCGCGCTTTTGCAAATTGCCATGGAATCGCTCGACAACCCCAAGGAGCGCGGCGGCGCTCTTCTGTCCATACGCGCGGTCGCCGAGGCCTACGGTGGTCTAGGCGCAGTGGCAGCCCAAGCCGGCATCAGTCGGGAGTCCCTCTATCGCTCGCTATCACCAAAAGGCAATCCAACTCTCAAAACGCTGGTCGCCGTCTTGAAGACTCTGGGCCTTCGCCTCTCCGTTGCCGAGAAGCAACAGGCTGAATCGAAGCAAGGCGACGACTGTGCCGCTGCCTGACTGCGGTTGTCTATGCCATCCGCGATTGATCAAGCTTGCCGAAGAGATCCGCGAGATTCAACCGGACCGGTGTACCCGGAATCTCGAATTCCACAGTCTCTCGCCATCCGTCGGAAATCGACGCCTGTCCGCTGCGGGTCCCAGGATCGATCAGCCATATATTTTCGATACCCATTCTTCGGTAGTCCTGCGCCTTTTCCCAGGTCTTTGAATACGTGTCATCGGGAGACAGGATCTCAATCACGCATAGCGGCGGCACAGTCAGAACGTCCTCATTCAAGGCGCCAGGACGAACCAGCGTCACGTCGGGAATGCGTACACGTTCCGCCGCAACCATTACGCGCTGTTCGGTTGTAACCAGCGCGCCCCATTCAGCTTCATGAGCGACAAACCAAGCCGCCAGCAGCGCCTGCACACGTGCATGATCCGTTTTGCCCACGTTTCGCTCCTGCAACTCCCCGTCAACGTACTCCCTGTCCGGGCGGTAGCTGGTCCGTAGGTATTCGCTGAGCGCAATTTGAGTTGTGGTTGCCATCGTCTCTTCCTCAATCCTCTTGCCGCAGCCGACACCTTTACGTTAAACCACAATCGCGAGAGAGACAATCGATTCAAAGTCTATTCGTAAGCCAGCGCGTCGATCGGGTCTTTCCGCGCCGCCATCCATGCCGGATAGAGCGCGCCGCACATCGCTCCCACAAACGCAATGCCCGCTCCCTTTGCAATCCACATCGCGGTAATCTCGAAATGCTGCATGGGGAACACGTGCACCATAAGCAACTGGACCCCGAACGTACCTGCGATCCCCAGCACAACGCCGGCCAGCGCCATCGCCGCGGTCTCGCGCAGTATCACGTCCACTATCGTCATCTTCGATGCGCCCATCGACTTGAGAATGCCGATCTCCCGCGTCCGCTCCAGCACTGCTGTATACATCGATTGAAAAATCGCCAGGAATCCCACCACCACGGCGATAAACGTGACCACATTGAGAGCAATATTGAAGCCAGGGATCTTGTCCGGAGTCATCTGATTCATCCAGTCGTCGACGCTCTCAACCGGATACTCCTCCAGCCCGTGCGTCGCATGAATCTCCTGGACGACAAGGTCGTCGTTGCGGGAATCGTCCAATTTGATAAAAAACGCCGAAGCCTTGCCTTCGGCATCGGTAATCTGTCCCATGGTGTCAAGCGGCATCATTCTACGCGCGCCCTTGCCGCGTTTCACAATTCCCGAAATGCGAAATGGGTGATTGAGAATCTGAATCGTATCGCCCACATGATAGCCCTTGTCGGAGTTTGCAAATAGATCATCGACAATTACATCGTTGGGTCCTTGAAACGGCCCGCCGGCAACAAATTCAAACGGCCTCATGGCGGCGAAGCTGTCGTAGTCGATCCCATAAAGGATCTCGATCTTGCCGGCCGTGCTGAACTTCTGGTTTACCGGCGAAGCCACAGCCACATGAGGCAGCTTGCGGATTACATCCACAATTTTTATCGGCATCGGCGCGCCACTCATCCCCGCAAAGATGCTGGAACCCGGCGGCCGCATCATAAGATCCGCGCCAATGCCATTGGTGCGCTGCTTGGTGTCGTTCAACATGCCCATGAAGACACCCGCGATCGACAGAATCATGATCACTTCAATGGCCACCGCCAGCACGCTGATAATCGAGCGGACCGGGCGGTGTACCAAGTTGGCAAAGATGAGCTTATTCATTTCTCGAGTCTGGCTCCGAGGGCGTAACAGCCATGACGACCCTCGCCTTTCAGGGTATCAGTCCGGCGCATCCGACCGTCTGCGACAGGATAAGTACCGGTTTTGCACAGGCTTGGGCAACCATCCGTGACCAATGGCACATCCGAGTCTAGACGGGGAGTGTCTAGTTCATTAATAGTCCCGAACCGACGTAACCATCCCAGAATGAAGAAAACAAAGGGAGAACCTCGTTTTTTCTTTGACGAGACAGACAACTCTCTGTATTGTGGAAAAAGAAACTTTAGGGTACGTTACTCGTTTTCAGGTCGAACATGGGCAACTTTGGTGAAGACCTGCGCATGGAGCGGCTTTCCCGCGGCGTTGCGCTTGAGGACATTACCGCAGTTACCAAAATCAGCCAGCGCCACCTGGTGGCCCTGGAGCAGGAGAGGTTCCGTCTGCTTCCCGGGGGCATACTCTCCAAAGGCATTGTCCGTGGATATACCGGAGCCCTGGGGCTTGACCAGCAGGACTGGACGGAGCGATTTCTCAACGCCTATCGCGCCTCCGGGCAGGTCACCGATGACGACAGCGGCTGGACAGCGTTTGCGGCGAATGTGGGCAAAGCCCGCATGCTGCGCCGCGATGCGATTGAACTCCGTTTGCGCTGGGCGGGGACTATCCTGCTGATGCTTCTGGTCGCCGCCGGCGCCTTCCTCACGGTGCGCTACCTGGGCATCCGGGCTGGCTGGTGGTCCACGCTTCTGCCCGCGCACCAGGCTGCCGCGCTCGACGGAGTTGTCTCCTCAGCCCACCATCTGGTCTCACGCGCTCTTTCCATTCTTGGCCGATAGGGTCGGGCTATAACGGGCAGTAGGAAATACCGAGCCGCTGCAATAGCCTTGCTGCCTCAGGATGCGCCGACGCCTGCGCGGTTCAAACGGCAATCAGCCCTCTTGAGCCGCCGCTATTCCCCATTCGCTGTTCTGCTTTGCCCGCGACCCCCTCTTGCATTTACCATAGAGCGAAAGACAAGCGGCAATTCGATAATTTATCTCCCTTCAATGGGAAGGAGTTTTGATTTGAGCGATCGCTTTTTGTTTACCTCTGAGTCAGTCACTGAAGGTCATCCCGACAAGATTGCCGACCAGGTCTCTGACGCCATTCTGGACGCGTGCCTGGAACAGGACCCCTACAGCCGCGTCGCCGCAGAAACCCTCACCGCAACTGGCCTGGTAGTCATTGCCGGTGAAATCACCACCAAGGCCTACGTCGATTTCCAGAGCCTGGTCCGCGGCGTGGTTGCCTCCATCGGCTACGACAACGCCCTCTACGGCTTCGACTCCAACACCTGCGCGGTGATCTCGTCCATCAACAAGCAGTCAGGCGACATCGCCCAGGGCGTTGACACCGGCGGCGCCGGCGACCAGGGAATGATGTTCGGCTACGCCTCCAACGAAACCCCGGAGTTGATGCCTGCCGCCATTTCGCTGGCCCACAAGCTCACCCGTCAGCTCACCGCCGTTCGCAAGTCCGGCAAGCTGCCCTACCTGCGGCCCGACGGCAAAAGCCAGGTCACGGTGGAGTACGACGAGAACCACAAGCCCTCGCGCATTGACGCCGTGGTCATCAGCAGCCAGCACTCCGAGAGCGTCAGCAATGAAGACTTGCACGCCGACATCCTCAAGCACGTCATCCAGGCGGTGCTCCCTGCCGAGTGGCTCGATGAACACACCAAGTACCACATCAACCCCACTGGCCGCTTCGTCATAGGTGGTCCCATGGGCGACACCGGCCTCACCGGCCGCAAGATCATCGTGGACACCTACGGCGGCGCAGGCCGTCACGGCGGCGGCGCTTTCTCAGGCAAAGACCCGACCAAGGTCGATCGCTCAGCGGCTTACATGGCCCGGTACATCGCCAAGAACATCGTAGCCGCAGGATTGGCAGATCGCGCCGAAGTCCAGCTCGCCTACGCCATCGGCGTGGCCGAGCCGGTCAGCGTGCGCATCGACACCTTCGGCACTGGCAAGGTGGGCGAAGCCAAGCTGACCGAACTGGTCCGCAAGAACTTCTCGCTCACGCCCAAGGGGATCATCGAGAGCCTCAACCTGCGCCGTCCCATCTACCGTCAAACGGCAGCCTACGGCCACTTCGGCCGCACCGAGCCGGATTTCACCTGGGAAGCCACCGACAAGGCCGCAGCCTTGGCCGAGCAAGCGGGAATCACGGCAACCGCAGCCAAGTAACCGCGGCCTTCACACACTCGTTCGTTGAAAGCAAGTTCGGGCCTCTGCCTCCGCGCAGAGGCCCGAAATGTTTGTGGGGCCAATGAATCCGCTCGGCTGAGTTTTAGAATAGTGCTCTTCCACGCTTAGCCCATCTTCCGTGGCATCGCGCACATTCCAAGAGAGCACTTTGGAATCATCCCCGTCCTCGCTGGTTTGGAGTTAAACTTGTTTTCTAAAATCTGTTCAGGAATCGAATGCGATCCACAGATGGGAATGCGTATGGCTAGCGTCAAGATCACCTCTGCCATCATCACCATTGCGCTCACCTTCAGCCTCGCAAGCCTGACCGGGTGCGGCGACGGGTCCACTGCAAGCACTCCGGTCCAGCCATCCCAGCCTGTCACTCCAACCGGACCCGCATCCGGCTCAGAGTTTATCTATAGCATTAACTTCGCTAGCGAGCTCCAGGTGGCCCCTTTGAATCCAACCACGGGAGAAATCGGCGCCGCGGTGGTTGCGACCCAAAACATCCTTGAGCTCCCCGAAGAAGCCGTGGCAGCCCAATTTGGAAATTTCATCTACCTTGTGGGGTTCGACCAGTATCAAGCAACAACGGCTGTCTGGATTCTTTCTATCAGTGGCGCAAGCGGTGAGTTGACCTTAATCGACGGCTCCCCGTTTCACATCGCCGGGGCTGCCAATCCCTACTACAACCTCCTGATGGACAGCCAGCATGGACGCTTCTTCACAGCTGGCATGGCTCAGGGGCCGGATGGCTTCGTTGACGTATTTCAGATCAATCAATACTCCATCAATCCCGGCAATGGCGAACTGAACGATGCGAATCAGCTGGTGCTGGCCACCACTACCCAGGGGTGGATTATTGACCCAGTCATCGACCCACTTGGAAAGTTCATCTACGCGGACGGATCAAGTCCTGAGGGGTCGGGTATCTTTGCTTTCACGATCGACCCAACCGCAGGGGATATCTCCCAAATCGCGGGTTCGCCATTCCCTGCGGCCACCTCATCCGCCACTTCCGATTCAAACGTCCAGCTTCTCACCAGCCCATCGGGAAACTCTCTGAATGTGATTACAGCCGGCGATACCTATGTGTTCGCTATCGACCCGAACAGTGGCGCGCTCACAGCCATTCCGGGTTCGCCTTTTCCCAACAACGACACCCTTGGGACGCCTGCTGTGATGACGCCGAACAACGAATTCATGTTTGTGGGTGCGGAACTGCCACTCGCTTCGGGCGGATATTCGCCAATTATCCAGACGTTCGCTGTGGACTCAGGAAACGGAACTATTGGCACAACACCACTTTCCGATCCAACTTCTGCTGGAGTAGCTAACGAATTCATGCAAATCGATCCCACGGGAAGAGTGTTGATCGCGCCCGACATACCCAGCGTCTGGAGTTTTACCATCAACCAATCCGCCGGCGCACTCACTTCAGTCGCCGGATCGCCTTTTACTTTGCCGGGCGACCCTTTCGGTGCGCAGCAGACCCTCATTGTCAAAATTCCATAGAACCCTGAGCCGAGCGCCCCGCCCTCGATCAGCCGCAAGCGGAGGGTGCCCCATCCTCCTCGCGTTCTCTGCGAAAAGGGTGGGAAGCCACGAACCTTAACTCACAGGGTTATTCTTTATCACATCGGACGCGAAGAAAAGATTAGGAACCTAAGCTGCGAGGGACGTGCGTTCAATGCAACTTCTGCCCTTGTTCAACAAATTTGCGGCCGTTCAATGTGGCCCTTCGCCCTCGCAGGGACTTTGGAAGGAGATGAGCAATGACGGAGTCGATTCCGGGCACCGGCGCAACTCCCGATTGCGATCCTCGGCCTGAAGCCGCGCAGCAGCCCGTTCGATGGAGCCTGCCGACCCGCATCGCGTTCCGTTTTTGCTTTTGCTACCTGTTGCCCTTCGGCGTGACGGGTCTGTACATGTTTGCGGGATTCATGTTCCTGATGACGAATTCTCCGTTTTGGAATTTCGACCGCATCGACCCCTGGAGAGCCGCGCTGTCCTGGATCTGTGCGCATATCTTCCGCATCCATAGAAAGCTCTTCATCTATCCCGACGCCGATTATCTTTCCGGCTATCTTCAGCATCTCGTCGAGTTGATTGTGGCCCTCGCCGCCACCGTCGTCTGGTCCATCCTCGATAGGAAGCGGAGCGATTACCGCCGGCTCTATGGATGGTTCACCATCTTTCTCCGCTTTTCGCTGGCCATCGTTCTCTTCAGCTATGGCTTTGACAAGGTCTTCCCCATGCAGTTCGGCGAGCTCACTCCAAGCCGCCTTTCGCAGCAGGTGGGAGGCATGGACATGTTCAACATGCTGTGGGTCTTCATGGCCTCCTCGCAGCCCTATGCCATTATCAGCGGCGCAATGGAAGTGCTGGCCGGGTTGTTGCTCCTTGCTCCGCGCCTGGAGACGCTGGGAGCCCTTCTCGCGGTGCCGGTCCTGACCAATATCTTCCTCCTGAACATGGACTACGGCGTGCCGGTCAAAATCGTCTCATCGCATCTGCTGCTGGTAACCATCTTCCTCGCCGCGCCGGCCTTGCTCGGAATCGTGCGACTCGTGGCGCTCCGCAAGCCTGTGCCGCCGATTGTTTCTCCTGAGATTTCCTCGCGACGAACAGTGGATCGAGCCATTCGAGCCGGCGTGGCGGCATTTGGCGTCGTTCTATGCTTGATGAGCTGCACCGCGTCGCACACACAATATAAAAAAAGACTGGCCGCCGCGGCGGAAACGCAAAAGTCGCGGTACTCCGGCCTCTGGATCGCCGATACCTTCACGGTTCCGGCCGCCGGACCGCAATCGCTCTTTACCTCGAAGCTGCAGCAGGAATATCGCGTCGGCCCCGGAACCGATCACTGGCTTTCCATGTCCATGGAATCGACGAAGCGCATGAACCTCGGACTCCGCGACGGTGTGCAGGACGGACTCGATCTCACGCTCGATTCCAAGACCGGCGTCGCCGAGCTGAGCGACAGCGACGATCCCGCTTGGAAGGCCCGGCTGACGTTTCGGAACACCGGCAGCGACCTTCTGACGGTCGATGGAACGGTCAACGGCGTTCCCATCTCCTCCACCTGGCACCGCAAGCAGCTTTCCGGATTTCGACTGGTGCAGGAGAAATTCATGTGGATCCAGCCGGACTTTAACTGACCCCGCCCGGCAGGCCAACAAATGCCTTAGAATGCTTTCTGGCGCGCTGCGCGTCCGTTCTGTAGAGGAGGGATTCGGGCATGAACCGTTTCGAAAGACTGGAGCGCAGAGCCCGCAATTCGCTCTTTATCTGTGTAGGGCTATGGATCGCTCTGCCTCTTGCGCTCTGGGCACTGCATGTCAAGATAGTCCCACTTGTGGTGCTCGGATTCGGCCTTTTGTTTCTGGCCATTTTCGCCTCTAGCATTGTGTTTGTGGCCGCCCGCTTCCTTTGGAAGAAGCCCTGGAAAAACCCTTGGCCCTTGTCCCTCCTGAATGACGAGCCGATCGAGCCCGCAAGTGGACATACCGAAGGCGAAATCCGACCACCATTATGACTGCAATGCCGTCTATCCCGTAGAATCCTTTCGGAGGCAGAGGGAATAGAGTGTCGAATCGATCTGCAAATCTGCTGCTCGTCGTGTGCCTCGTTGTGTCGGGGCCGATTGTGAGTCTAGCGCAAACCACCCCGCCGCCCACTGGCGCACCCTGGGATTACCTGGGCAAGCGCGGCGAGCTCGCCTGGGGCAAACTCGATCCTGCATACAAGGCCTGCTCGGAGGGCCATGAGCAGTCGCCTATCGACATTCGCGGCGCAAAGCTCAACAAGACGCTTCAGCCCATCGAGTTCCACTACATCTCAACCGCTGTCACGCTGGTCAACACCGGCCACACTGTCCAGGTCCGCCCCGACCCGGGCAGCTACATCGTCGTGGGCGGGGTGCGCTACAACCTGATCCAGTTCCACTTCCACCACCCCGGCGAGGAGGCGGTCAAGGGCAAGCTCACCGACATGAACATCCACCTGGTGCACCAGAGCGCCGACGGCAAAACTGTGGTGATCGCCATTCGCCTCGTCGAGGACATCACCACGCCGCCCAACGCAGTGCTGGCCGCGTTATGGCCTCACCTGCCCACAAAGGCCGGCGATTCGGAAAAAGTCACGGATATGGTGAATCCCGGCGGCCTGCTCCCCGCCGACCGCGGCTATTGGACCTATATGGGCTCGCTCACCGCGCCGCCCTGCACCGAGGGGGTTCGCTGGTTTGTGTTCGAACAAGAGATGACCATCAGCCGCAGCCAGTTGCGCGCGTTTGCCGCTCTCTATCCAGTGAACTCCCGCCGCCTGCAGGATGCGCACGGACGCCGCATCGAGGCAGACGAATAACCGGTCAGGCAGCCAGCGTCTTGAATTTGAGCTGCAATCCTTCGTCGCCCGGTAAGATCGAGACTTCGACTCCGGTCAGGTCAGCGATCAGATAGTGCGCCGCGGCCAGCGATTCGACGGAATGCGAAAACGGCGTCGCCACCACGGTGCATCCCGCGGCCCGCGCAGACTTGGTTCCAGAAGCTGCATCCTCAAACACCACGCAATCCTCGGGTGCGAAACCAAGCAGCGCCGCCCCCGCCAGATAGGGCGCCGGATGCGGCTTGCCTTCACTCACGTCATCCGCAGTCACGATCCGATCCGGAACCGGAATGCCTCCGGCAGCAAGGCGCACCCGCGCCAGCGGCCCCGTGGCGCTGGTTACCACCGTCCACCTGTTTCTGGGCAACTTCGCCAGCAACTCCAGCACCCCCGGCAGCACCGCAACGCCATCCTTGTCCTCGATCTCCAGATTTTCGATGATCACGTTTTCCGTCGCCGCATCCAGGTCAGGCCGGAGGATGGCGACCGTCTCAATGCTGCGCCGGCCATGCACCATGCCCAGCGCGTATGTTGGGTCAACGCCGCGCATCAAAGCCCACTTCGTCCAACTGCGCTCCACCGATCCAATGGAAGAGATCAGGATGCCGTCCATGTCGAAGAGAATGCCCTTGCATTGGATCACTACAGGGGAAGAACTTGAAGATAAAGCCATACGTTCATTCTATCGGGAGGGCAATCCGTATCGAAACCAGATATCAGCGCTTCGCCTGCGCTTCACGCGGTGCGGCAAGGCTAACCTTCGGCGGATTGCCAAACGCAAGCGTGCCTTCAACCGCGCGCTTTTGCGAACCCTGCTGAACTTCATTTTTCTTCAGGGCTATTTTCCCATCGGCAATATCAGCGTCCGCGGTCCATCGGTCAAACCGGGTCAGCGCGGGAGGAACGGCGTCCATCGGAGATGAGGACTCCGGCTGTTCAGCCATCACCCCACGCCGCCAGTCAAAATGGAGGGTTCCCTTCGCCGAGGC
>Ga0302325_10004265_pt1 | contig 33114 bp, 33 predicted proteins | sample Palsa_T0_2_FD_201948 | JGI IMG/M metagenome (GOLD analysis project Ga0302325, IMG submission 201948) | Peat permafrost microbial communities from Stordalen Mire near Abisko, Sweden - Palsa_T0_2 | ecosystem: Environmental > Terrestrial > Soil > Palsa > Peat permafrost | place: Sweden: Abisko... | reverse complement strand
GAATGGCGGGGGCGGCTTCGGCTGCCCCATAAAAATCAGACCCGCCAGTCTATAACTTATTGAACCCGAATTTTGGTCTTGACAATGGGGTCCACTTTACGGTCCGCCATTTTCGTCGCGACAACCGCAACGTTTGATGAGGCGCACGCCACCGTTCATTATCCGCCGGATCGTGGCTTGCGCATCTGGATTCGTCCCTCGTTCCTGATTGCCGCTATTGGGCTGGTGTTGCTCCCCGTGCTCGCGTGGATTGAGCTTCTCTTGTTTGGGCTTCCTCATATTCCACCTGTCCCGCAGATCGTTCGGAGCGGCTATGCCCGCCCGCAATGGCTTTCCGCTATGGGTGCGTTACTGCCACTTCTTCAACTTTGTCTTCTTGATGATGCTGATCCGGAGCGGTCTCTCGATGCTATTGGGCTTCTGTGGCTATGCTGCCTTCGCGCTGACCATGGCCGCCACTCCGCCTGTCAGTACGCACCCCGGGATCGATGGTCCAACAGTACTGGCCGCCGCTCTCGCGCTCTCGGCTACGGGCGCATTCATGGTTCTGTTTCGGGTGAGCTATCCGCCGGCGGGGGCGACTACTCTCATTGTTTCGCATGGTGGTCCAGCTTCCGCGCCAAAGCGCCCTTCTAGTTGTTGGGATTGCCCTCGCCTCCGCTGCGTCTTTCGGCAGATCCCCCGACGTCGGCGCGATGGGCTTTGGCGGCGGCCTTCTCAATTTCCGAGTTGGCCTCGCCGCCGATGAAGATAGCCGCGCCTGTGAAATATAGCCACAGCAGAAGAGTAACCGCCGCATTCAGGCCTCCGTAGATTCTTTGAGAACTGAAGTGATTCTCGTAGACTCGAAACAGCAGCGCAGAACCAATCCATAACGTTGCTGCGACGGCCGCACCAGGGATACTCCATTGCCACCGCCGATCCTTTAAGTTCGGCCCGAAGCGATAAAGGAGAGCGAACGAGAAGAGCAGCAGCACCGCTGTCACCGGCCACTGTATGACGCGCCAGGGAAACGGCGAGTGGGTATGAATGCCAAAATCCCAGTCCTGGCTGCCATAAAGCATTGCCCAGAGCGCAACCAGGCCCATGATGCCCAGCGCAATCGTCAGGGCGAAGGCAATGCTAAGAACCTTCCACCAGGGACGCTCTTCTTCGACCTCATATGCCTTATTCAGGCCGGTCATCATGGCCCAAGTCCCGTTCAAGGCGCCCCAAGCCGAACCCAACCCCGCGGCCACGGCTCCCGCGCCGATAACGGCTCCGGCATTCAATTCAACAACGGTTTTCGCTATGAGAGCCGAGGCTTGGCGCGGAAGGATCTGGTGAAACGCGCCCAGGAGCGTGTCTCGCAAATTAGATCCCGTGCCGGCGAGTTTATCGAACAAAATTAGCAACAATAACAGGACTGGAAACAGGCTGAGGAAATAATAGAACGCCAGCCGGGCTGCCTGTCCGAAGACCTCGTCGTCCCAGCTTTTACGGATTGTGCGTTTCGCCAACTCCCGCCAGGAGAGACCTTTCACGCTCCATAGCTGCGCCATAGTTCCACTGTAAGCGTAAGTGCGCCGGTTCAGTTGCACGGCGGGCGCAGCAGCCACGGAAACCCGCCGGCCGGATTGATTTTCGACGCCGTTTTGACAACGATACCCTTACAGTGAAACTTGCTGGCCATCCGCGGGTCCTACGATGAGTGAGGGTGGCGCAAGCCGCGTGCCGGTTGCCACGCGCTCCCTAACCATGTGGTGGTCCAAACGAAACATCCATCCGCGGCTCGATTGGTTTGTGACGCCAGTGCGGGGCGATGTTGCCCTGAGGCCGCTGGTTTTGTGGCTCGCCGCAATTGGCGTCGGAATTGTCGCCGGGTTGGGCGCTGTGGCGTTCCGCGCATTGATTGCCTTTTTCCACAGCCTTTTCTTCCTGGCTCAATTCTCGATCTCCTACGACGCCAATGCCCATACGCCTCCCGGCCCTTGGGGACCGTTCATCATTCTTGCGCCCGTAGTGGGAGCCTTGTGCGTGGCTGTACTCGTGAAGAATTTCGCGCCGGAGGCCAAGGGCCACGGGGTGCCGGAAGTGATGGATGCGATCTACTACGACAAGGGCGTGATCCGGCCCATTGTGGCGCTGGTGAAATCCGTTGCCTCCGCGATGTCTATAGGCAGTGGGGGCTCGGTGGGACGGGAAGGACCGATCATTCAGATTGGCGCCGGCTTTGGTTCCACCTTGGGGCAAGTACTGCGGTTGTCCCTGTGGCAGCGCATTACTTTGATCGCGGCCGGCACTGGCGGGGGGATCGCCGCCACTTTCAATACGCCGGTTGGCGGGGTGTTATTTGCCCTCGAGATCACAATGAGCGAGGTCAGCGCCAGGACCCTGGTTCCAGTTGCGATAGCGACTGCAACCGCCACTTACATCGGACAACTGTTCTTCGGCCCGCACCCGTCGTTTGTGATTCCGGCCTTCGAAACGGCCTTCTTCCAACTCACCAAACCATGGGTCTTGGTCTCCTACGCCGGGCTCGGAGTGCTGATGGGACTTGTCTCGGCACTTTTTATCGTTTCGCTTTACGGCACTGAAAAGTTCTTCGAGACGCGAATCAAAGGCGGTTACTACGTCCAACATCCGCTCGGGATGCTGGCCGTAGGCGTGATGATGTACGCCATGCTGGTGTGCTTCGGCCATTACTATATTGAGGGCGTCGGCTACGCGACCATTCAGGACATTCTTTCGAGCGGACAGTCCTCTTTATATCTGCTTGTACTTCTGTTCGCTCTGAAACTGGTTGCCACGTCTCTCACCTTGGGATCCGGAGCATCCGGCGGAGTCTTCTCTCCGGCTCTCTTTCTCGGCGCGACATTGGGCGGCGCGTACGGAATGGTTCTCAATCGTTTCTTCCCTTCCCTGGGCATCAGCGCTGCCGGCTTCGCGGTTGCCGCGATGGGCGGCGTCGTCGGTGGCACGACGGGCGCGGCCCTGGCTGCGATCGTGATGATCTACGAGATGACCATGGACTACCGGGTCATCATTCCGTTAACAATTACCGTGGCGCTCAGCTACGGGGTTAGACGCATGTTGATCCGGGACAGCATCTATGCGCGGAAACTCACGCTACGCGGTCATAACGTGCCCGAGGCCCTGCATACGAATTTTCATTTCCTTCGTTGCGCGAGCGGAATTATGGACAAACATTTCGCCGTAGCCAAAGGCTCCGAAACCATCGGCCAGTTTGCCAGCATGTTTTCTGGCGAAGCTTCCCCGGCATTGGTCGTGACCGACGGAGGAGAAAACATTGTCGGCGTCGTCATTTTGGACTAATGCGGCCGGGACAAATGCGGAGAAACCAGTCCGTTCAGCGCCAGCGCCAGCCTCGAATCGATTGCGAGAACCGATTATGTGATGGTGAGCCTGCAAGCTCCTTACCCGGACATTCTTTCCGCGATGCGTGCGAAGCAAGCTTCTGTGGCACTCGTGGCGGCGACGAGCGATCTTCGACACGCGTCGAAAATCGAGGGAGTGATCACGGAACACCGGCTTGTGGAATCTTTGGAAGAAGGCCTGGATATGTACAGCTAGCCTCGCGCTACAAGTCTTGCCGCCAATCTCGAAGCTTTCGCTTCCGACTAATTTTTGACACCGTTTTGACGACGATTCCCCTACAGTGAACTTGTCAAGGGCGATTTTAGGACGTTGCGAGCTACTCACGCCAGACGGGCTAGTGAAGGAACTGAAATGGTGCAGAAATTCATTCTTGGTCTTGTCGTCGGAATCGTCCTACTCCCTGCGGCGGCGTTTTTGTACGTTTGGTTTGGATTTGCGCCGGTTGCAACGTCGGCTTCGCCGCTTCCGTTCGAACGAACAATCGCGGGGATGGCCCTCGACGCGCGGGTTGCCAAGGAAGCGCCGAAACAATCGCCGGTTCCGCCCAGTGACGAAAATCTGCTGGCTGGCACCCCATCTATCGTGAAAACTGCGCGATCTGCCACGGCACGGCCGGCGAACCGAAAACCGCGTTTGCAAAGGGCATGTATCCTCCTCCTCCCCAATTTCTTAAAGGCAAAGGCGTGACCGATGACCCGGTTCGCGTCACGTTCTGGAAGGTGACGAACGGCATCCGCCTGACCGGAATGCCCGCTTTCGAGGATTCGCTCAAAGACCCGCAACGCTGGCAGGTAAGTGAACTTCTGGCGAACGCAGACAAATTATCGCAGATCGTGAAGGACGTTCTAGAGCGACCCACTGCCGCTAAAGCCCTAGTTCGAAGAACCGAGGGTTACGAATTACACCCTTGAGCAATGGCATCAGAGGGAACAGGCTCGCTCTCGGCGAACCGCTGATTCGTTGCTGTCGCGCATCCGGGGATCGAGCTGCGAAGCGGACTCGTACATGCACAACGGAAGGACACGCAAACCCCGCGCCGTCACTCCTTTTTGACACCGTTTTGACAACGATTCCCCTACAGTTGAATTTGTCGGCCAGCTTTTCGGGAGGGGAGCACGACGATGTCAACTGTTTCGATTGAGAGAATCCGAGACCTGAATGGAGAGAAACCGCGGGTGTTCGCCGAGTTGGAAGAAACGATCGACAAGATTCAACAACTGGCATTTAGCCTTTTCGAGAAGCGCGGCGAGCGTCCGGGCATGGACTTGGAAGACTGGCTCCTTGCTGAGCATGAGGTGTTCGGGACGTCATTGGCAGAGCTTGTGGAAAGCCCCAAGGACTGGAAGCTCAAGGTTATCGTGCCGGGCGTCGAGTCGAACGACGTAACCGTTACTGCCACCGCTGAAAGCCTGATAGTACAAGCGCATTGGAGCCAGCGTCACTCAGATGCCAATGGTGAGATTCGGTTCTGCGAATTTAGCCGGGAGGCATTGTGCCGTCAATTCGGCCTGGCATCGCCGATCGACGTTAACTCGGTTTCGGCGTCGCTGGACAAAGGCGTGCTAAACGTCGTCGCGGCGAAAGCGGCTAAATCGAAGGCCAAGTGAAACCGGTGGAAGCAGCCAAGCCCTGGAAGGAAATGTTCACGTGACCGTTTGGCCGTTGGTTGTCTATTTCGTTGCGGTGATCCTGGTTGTGACAGGCATGCTGGCCGTTTCTTCTGTTTTGGGACAGCGGCATCGGGAACCGGCCACGGGAGCGCCGTATGAATCAGGGATTCTTTCGGAAGGTTCAGCGCATGTGCGGTTGTCAGCCAAATTCTACCTGATCGCGATGTTCTTCGTCATTTTCGATCTGGAGGCCGTATTCATCTTTCTTTGGGCGATCGCGGGTCGCGAACTGGGCTGGGCTGGTTACTGTGAAGAGCTGATCTTCATTGGAGTGTTGGTTGCCACGCTGGCTTATCTGTGGAGAGTGGGAGCGCTCGACTGGTTTCCCGCGGGCCCCCGAGGGGAGGAGAATATCTGATGCCATCGCCGCTCAGCCAGCGGAATTCGTTCCAGGAACTGGTCCGTCCCGGCGAAAGTCCAGCCGAAAACGCCGTACGGCAGAGCGTGATCTTCTCGCGCCTCCAGGATCTCGTGGCGTGGGGCCGGAAGAACTCGATTTGGCCATTCAATTTCGGCCTCTCGTGCTGTTACGTGGAGATGGCGACCAGCTTGACGAGTAAGTACGACATTGCCCGGTTCGGCGCGGAAGTCATACGGGGAACGCCACGGGAGGCCGACCTCATGGTGATCGCCGGCACGGTGTTCATCAAGATGGCGCCCGTGATCCTCCGGCTGTACGAGCAGATGATGGAGCCGCGTTGGGTAATCTCCATGGGATCGTGCGCTAATTCTGGCGGCATGTATGACATCTACAGTGTGGTGCAGGGCGTCGATAAGTTTCTTCCAGTGGATGTATACGTACCGGGCTGTCCGCCACGGCCCGACGCCTTTGAGGAAGGCTTGTTGCTACTGCAAAAGGCAATCGCCGCCGAGCGACGGCCCTTGAGCTGGGTGGCTGGCTCGCAGGAAACGTCGGGTCCTTCGCTGCCTTCACTGCGCGATCTCAACCGAGCGGGACGGCAGCGCGCCTCGGTGCTCAGAAGTAATGACGAAGTCTGAAGACCATGGTTGCGACCACCAATATCGTTGACCAGTTGCGGCATAAGCTAGGCGAACATGTACTAAAGCTGCAACAAACAGCGGACGGAATCACGACCTGCTGGATCGCCCGGCAGAATTTCCACGATGCTCTCCGTTTCCTGAAGGACGAAGTCGACCAGCCGTACCGCATGCTGTACGACCTAACCGCCATCGACGAGCGTATGCGGATGCATCGGGAGGGGCAGCCGGCCGGCGACTTCACTATGGTGTATCACTTGCTGTCGTTTGATCGGAACGAATATCTCCGCGTCAAAGTAGCTCTCAAGCAAGATCAGCCGCCCATTGACACAGCCACAGACCTTTGGCCCGCTGCGAATTGGTATGAACGGGAAGTCTGGGACATGTTCGGGATCCGTTTTCAGGGCCACCCACACATGGAACGAATCCTGATGCCCAAAACGTGGGTAGGACATCCTTTGTTGAAGGATCACCCCGCGCGAGCCACCGAAATGGGGCCCTTCCAACTGCCCGACGAGAAGGAAGAAGTGGAACAGGAAGCGTTGCGTTTTCGGCCCGAAGATTGGGGCATGCGACCGGGCCGCGACGGGACGGATTTCATGTTCCTCAACGTCGGTCCGCAGCATCCTGGCACGCACGGAGTATTGCGCGTAGCTTTACAATTGGACGGCGAAGAGATCGTTGACGCCGTGCCGGAGATCGGATTTCATCACCGAGGCGCCGAAAAGATGGGCGAGCGGCAGTCCTGGCACACCTACATCCCCTACACCGATCGTATCGATTATCTCGGCGGCGTAATGAACAACATGGCGTATCTGATGGCCGTGGAGAAGCTGGCTGCGATCGAAGTGCCGCCGCGAGCACAGGTCATTCGGGTGATGCTGGCGGAGCTGTTTCGGATCATCAGTCACCTGGTTTGGTACGGAACTTTCGCCCAGGATCTGGGTCAGCTATCACCGGTCTTCTATACATTCAATGACCGCGAACGCGCTTTCGGCATCATTGAGGCGATTTGCGGAGCGCGTATGCATCCCAACTGGTTCCGCATCGGGGGCGTAGCGGAGGATCTGCCCAAGGGCTGGGAAGCCTTGGTCCGCGATTTTGTGAAGTATTTACCACCGCGCTTGATCGAATACGACAAAGAAGTGATGCGAAACCGGATCTTCAAAGCACGCACCCAGGGAGTGGGCGCCTTCACCACCGAGGAGGCAATCGATTGGGGCGTCACGGGCCCCAACCTGCGCGCCTGCGGCTTCGAGTGGGACTTCCGCAAGAAACAACCTTATTCCGGTTATGAACAGTTCGAATTCGACATTCCCACGGGCCGAAACGGCGACTGCTACGACCGCGGCATGGTGCGCATCGAGGAAATGCGCCAGAGCCTGCGTATCGTCGAACAGTGTGTGAACAACATGCCCGAGGGCCCGTATAAATCGGCTCAGCCCCTGGCCTGCCCGCCGCTGAAGGAGAGGACCATGCACGACATCGAAACCCTGATCACGCATTTCGTCGGCGTAAGCTGGGGTCCGGTGATTCCGCCGGGCGAGGCGCTCGGGGCAATTGAAGGGACCAAGGGAAATAACGGCTATTACTTAGTGAGTGACGGCGGCGGCATGTCCTACCGCACGCGCATCCGGACGCCATCGTTCGCACACATGCAGATGGTGCCGCTACTGTCCCGCGGCCGGATGATCCCCGACCTGTTCGCCATCCTGGGTGCGATGGATTTCGTGCTCGCGGACGTAGATCGATAAGGAATCGAACAAATGTTGACGGCTGAGGAGCGACAGGAGATCGAAGCGGAGCTGGCGCAGTATCCCACCAAGGAAGCTGTACGCATCGGCGCCATGAAGATTGTGCAGCGCCACCGGGGCTGGGTGTGCGACGAAAGCATCCGCGATATTAGCGAGCTGCTCAATGCGACGCCTGCGGATCTTGACAGCCTGGCGACTTTCTACAACTTGATCTTCCGCAAGCCGGTGGGACGCCACGTGATTATGCTTTGCGACAGCGTAAGCTGCTGGATCATGGGCTACGACCGCGTGCGCGAGCACCTGGCCGGGCATCTGGGGATTGGATTCGGGGAAACCACCGCCGACAACCGGTTCACTCTGCTGCCCATCGTTTGCCTGGGAGCGTGCGAACAGGCGCCGGCCATGATCCTGGACAACAATCTTCATGGGAATCTCGATCCAGCCAAAATCGACAGCCTCTTAGAGGAGTGCAGGTAGACATGACGGTGGAGAAGCCGCTGACCAAAGACATTCCGGCTGACGGCCAGGCTCTCGACCTCCCCGGTTATGAGCGGGCGGGTGGGTATCAAGCGCTTCGCAAGGCCGTTCGCGACATGACGCCTCAGCAAGTTCAGGAGGAAGTCAAGAATTCCGGCTTGCGCGGCCGGGGAGGCGCCGGCTTCCCGACCGGCGTCAAGTGGAGTTCCACGCCGATGGGCTCGGATGCTCCGCGGCCCAAGTACGTGATCGCCAACGCCGACGAGATGGAGCCGGGCACCTTCAAGGATCGCTTCCTCATGGAAGGCAATCCCCACCAGCTCATCGAGGGACTGATCCTGGCGGGCTACGCCAACCAGGCGGACGTAGCCTACATCTTCATCCGCGGCGAATACAAGTTGTCGCAGGAGAGACTCGCACGGGCGCTCGCCGAAGCTTACTCCGCGGGATACCTGGGCAAAAACGTCCTGAACTCGGGGTACGGGTTGGAGATGTATCTGCACATCAGCGCCGGCCGGTATATGTGCGGCGAGGAGACGGGACTGCTCAATGCGCTCGAGGGGAAGCGTGCCAATCCACGCGCCAAGCCGCCCTATCCGCAGGTGTCCGGACTATGGGGTAAGCCGACCATCGTGAACAATGTGGAGAGCCTGGCGAACGTGCCCCACATCATTGATCACGGCGCTGAGTGGTTTAAAGGTTTGAGCCTTACCAAAGATGCTGGAACCAAGCTTTACGGCGCCAGCGGAAAAGTGAAGCGGCCCGGATTATGGGAACTCCCGATGGGCACCCCCGCGCGCGAAATCCTGGAAGAACACGCGGGAGGAATGCGCGACGGGCTGCGCTTTCGTGGTTTGCTGCCGGGCGGCGCCTCCACCGACTTTCTGGTGGAAGAGCATCTCGACGTGCCCATGGATTTCACTGAAGTGGAAAAAGCAGGGAGCCGGCTGGGGACGGGCACCATGGTGATTCTCGACGATCAGACCTGCCCGGTGGGCATGACTTCGAACCTGATCCACTTTTTTTCCCGGGAATCCTGCGGCTGGTGTACGCCGTGCTGGAGCGGGCTCAACTGGGCGGAACGAATTCTGAAAGCGATGGAGGAAGGCAAAGGAAAACCCGAGGATTTGGAGAAGTTGGAATTTCAGACCAAGTTCTTGGGTCCCGGCCACACCTACTGCACGCTGGCGCCGGGTGCCGCGGAGCCTTTACAAAGCGCACTGAAGTATTTCCGGGAAGATTTCGAGCGCCACATCCGTGAGCAGCGGTGTAGTTTCCAAAAGTGATGGGACGAACCTGATGGGAACCATTTACGTAGACGGAAAACCGTACGAAGCGGATCCACAGCAGGATTTGCTGCAGGCCTGTCTCTCCCTGGGATTCGACCTGCCATACTTCTGCTGGCACGCCGCTCTGGGTTCGGTGGGCGCGTGCCGCCAGTGCGCCGTCAAAGAGTTCAAGGACGAGAAAGACGAAAAGGACGTCAAGGGCAAAATTGTAATGGCGTGCATGACGCCGGCCAAGGAAGAGACGCGGATTTCCATTCACGATCCGGAAGTTGTCGCCTTCCGCGCGTCCATCGTCGAAGGCATGATGTTGAATCATCCGCACGATTGCCCGGTATGCGACGTAGGCGGGGAATGCCATCTCCAGGACATGACGGTCATGACCGGCCACGACTATCGCCGCACCCGCTTTGAGAAGCGGACATTTCGCAACCAATACCTCGGCCCTTTCCTCTTTCACGAGATGAACCGTTGCATCCAGTGCTATCGCTGCGTACGGTTCTATCGCGAATATGCCGGCGGAAACGATTTCAATGTGTTCGGCATCAAGAACGCCGTTTACTTCGGCCGCAGCGAAGACGGGGTCCTCGAAAACGAATTCGCGGGCAATCTGGTGGAAGTATGCCCGACGGGTGTTTTCACCGATGCCACGCTGCGGCGTCACTACACACGCAAGTGGGACTTGACGATGGCTCCATCCATCTGCGTCCACTGCTCGGCCGGCTGCAATATCACCATCGGCGAGCGCTACGGTTTGCTGCGCCGGGTGTTGACGCGATTCAACAGCTCGGTGAACGGCTACTTCCTTTGCGACCGCGGGCGCTACGGCTACGAGTTCGTCAATAGCGATCGCAGAATTCGCGGCGCGCGGCTGAACGGGCAGGCGATTTCCCCGGATGAAGCGGGACAGAAATTGCGGTCTTTCGTTTCGACGGGTGAGAAGGCGATCGGCATCGCCTCGCCCCGGGCGTCGCTGGAGGCCAACTTCGCGCTCCGCCAACTGGTGGGGAAGGATCGTTTTTTTTCGGGCGTTGCGGACGACCAGTGGCGAATGGTCACGGCAATGCTGGATATTCTGCGAACGGGGCCGGCCCGATCGCCGTCCCTGCATGAGATTGAGCTGTCTGATGCTGTGCTGATCCTGGGCGAAGATGTCACGAATTCGGCGCCCCGGATGGCGCTCAGCCTGCGCCAGTCCGTGCGCCAACAGCCGCTGGAAATCGCGGCCAAACTAAAAATCCATTCCTGGATGAATGATGCCGTTCGCACAGCCGTGCAGGATGCAAAGGGCCCCCTCTTCATCGCTGCGCCGGGCGCTACTCGTCTGGATGACGTCGCCACCCGAACTTACCGGGCGGCGCCGGACGACGTGGCCCGGCTCGGATTCGCCGTCGCGCATGAGATCGATCCGGAAGCACCGGAAGTTCCGTCTTTGTGCGAGGAGATTCGAGAGCTGGCTCGGATTATCGCCGGCGCGTTGAAAAGCGCGAAGCGCCCTCTCGTGATTTCAGGATTCAGTTGTCGCAGCGAGCCTGTGATTCAATCCGCTGCGAATGTGGCGAAAGCTCTGCGCGATGCCGGCCATCCATCCGCGCTGAGCTTCATCCCGCCCGAGTGCAACAGCTTCGGTCTGGCGCTGATGGGAGCTCGTCCGCTCAGTGAGGCCTTCCGCGTGGCCGAGGAAGGTGGGGCCGATACGATCGTCATTCTGGAGAACGACCTCTATCGCCAGATCCCCGCGAAGTTGCTGGACGACTTTCTGCACTCCGCGGAGCACGTTGTGGTGCTCGATCATCTCGCAAACCAGACAACCGAGCAGGCCGACCTGCTTCTGCCAGCCGGTACGTTTGCCGAATCCGACGGCACACTGCTAAGCAACGAAGGGCGAGCGCAACGATTTTTCCCGGTGTTCGCGCCCCGGGAGGGGGACGTAAGGGAAAGCTGGCGGTGGCTGGGCGATCCCAAGTGGACCACGCTCGATGATCCCTTGGCGGCGATGGCGCAGGAACTTCCGCAGCTGGCTCCCGCCGTGGCAGCGGCTCCTTCCTCGAAGTTTCGTATGGCGGGTGCTAAGATTCCGCGCGAGTCCCATCGCTATAGCGGGCTCACCTCCATCCACGCCAATATCAGCGTCGTGGAACCCAAACCGCCCAATGATCCCGACTCCGCTCTCGCCTATTCCATGGAGGGATCTCATATCCAGCCGCCAGCTGCACTACAGCCCTTCTTCTGGTCTCCTGGTTGGAATTCCATCCAGGCAGTCAACAAATTTCAAAGCGAGATCGGTGGTGCGCTCAGAGGCGGCGATCCAGGAGTCCGCTTGTTCGAGCCGTCGCACAAAGGCGCGTACTTCACCTCCATCCCCGCTGCCTTCGCGCGGCGCGCAGCCCAGTGGCTCATCCTACCGATCGAACACATTTTCGGCTCCGACGAACTGAGCTTGCAATCGCCGGCGGTTGCCTCACTCGCTCCCGCTCCGTACCTGGCCCTCAACGCCGCCGACGCGGCCAGCCTCCACGTGGAAGAACAGGCCGGAGAAGTTGAAATCGAACTTGGAGGAGCCAAGCACCGTCTGCCCCTGAAGGTGCTGCCGGAGCTGCCAGAGGGGATCGCGGGAATCCCGGCCGGCTTGTCTACAGCAAACGGTGAGGTGCTTCCGGCCTGGCGCCCGATCCTGCGAGTATCATGACGAGCCCTCACCCCATCGCGGCGATTGTGGGCATTCTGCTCGTGGTGCTCAGCCTGTCGGCCATGCTCATTTGGGTAGAACGCCGGCTTCTGGCACTCTGGCAGGACCGCTACGGGCCGAATCGCGTGGGGCCGTTCGGCCTGCTGCAAGTGCTCGCCGACATGATCAAGATCTTCACTAAGGAGGACTGGATACCGCCGTTCGCGGACAAGGCTGTTTTCGTGATCGCGCCGACGATCGTGATGGTGACGGTGCTCTTGTCTTTCGCCGTGGTGCCCTTCGCTCCAGGCATCATCGTCGCGGACCTCAACATCGCCCTGCTGTTTTTTCTGGGAATGTCCTCGCTCGGCGTCTACAGCATCGTGCTCGCCGGCTGGGCTTCGGACAGCAAATATTCCCTGCTAGGAGGGCTGCGCGCGGCCGCGCAAATGATCAGCTACGAAGTTTTTATGAGCCTGTCGTTGATGGGTGTGGTGTTGCTCGCCGGTTCCTTCAGCCTGACCGCCATTGTCGAGGCGCAAAAGGGGTTGTGGTTCGTGGTTCCCCAATTCCTGGGCTTCGCGTTGTTTCTCATCGCCGGGGTGGCCGAAGCGCGTCGGTTGCCTTTCGACCTCCCGGAGGCCGAGGCGGAACTCGTGGCCGGTTTCCATTCCGAGTATTCAGGCATGAAGTTCGGAATGTTCTTCGTGGGCGAATACCTGGGCCTGATTCTGATCTCATCCATGATCACGGTGTTGTTTTTCGGCGGCTGGCTGGGTCCGTGGCTGCCTCCGATCGTGTGGTTCGCAATCAAGATGTTTGCTTTCATCTGTTTCTTTATTCTGCTGCGGGCGTCGCTTCCAAGGTTGCGTTTCGATCAGCTCATGTCCTGGGGCTGGAAAACGATGCTTCCATTGGCGCTCGTCAATTTGTTGGTAACGGGCGCCGTCGTGGTGGCATGGAAGCGATAAGCGGGACAGTGCGATGAGGGGAGGCGAGTTGAGATGTGGAGTTTGATCATAACGATTTGGAATGTGCTTCTGCACACTTTCCACAAACGGGTCACGATCCAGTATCCCGAGGAGAAGGCCTACCTGGCCCCGCGCACCAGGGGGCGCATTATTCTTTCGCGAGATCCGGACGGCGGCGAGCGATGTGTTGCCTGCTATCTGTGCGCGGTGGCGTGTCCGGTGGACTGTATCGCGCTTCAGGCGACTGAAGACGCAAACGAGCGCCGCTATCCGGAGTTTTTCCGCATTAACTTCTCGCGCTGTATTTTCTGCGGGTACTGTGAAGATGCGTGTCCGACATACGCCATCCAGCTCACGCCGGATTTCGAAATGGCCGAATACAATCGCCAGAACCTGGTGTATGAGAAGGAGGACCTGCTCATCGACGGGCCCGGCAAGTATCCGGGCTACAATTACTGGCGCGTTTGCGGGGAACGGCTCGCCGGCCAGGGCCAAGGCGAAGCGGAAAACCAAGAGCCTCCGGTGGATCTGCGCAGCCTGATGCCCTAGTTTTATGGAGACCGCATTCTATATCGCCGGGGCGGTGGCCATCATTTCCACGGTGTTTACTATCACCAGGCTGAATGCCGTGCATGCATTGCTCTACCTGGTGGTTTCGCTCCTGGCCGTGGCCGTGGCTTTTTATACCATGGGCGCGCCGCTAGTGGCTGCGCTCGAAGTGATCATCTACGCGGGCGCGATCATGGTTCTTTTTGTTTTTGTTGTGATGATGCTGAACCTAGGCAGGCGCGCCGTCGAAAGCGAACGGCGATTGATGCAGGGAACCATTTGGGTGGGTCCGTCCGTTCTTTCCGCTCTCCTGATTGTAGAAGTGGTGTATTTAATCGCACGCGTGGGGTTGCCGGGATTGCCGCCCGGCTCCGGAAGCGGCATGCTTGCACCGAAGCAGGTAGGGATCGCTCTGTATGGCCCCTACGTGATTGGCGTGGAACTGGCTTCCATGTTGCTGCTGGGCGCCCTGGTGGGAGCTTGCCACCTGGGCCGGCCCGTATCCGAGAAAGCTGAGGCTCGTTATGACGGGAATTCCGATGGGTCACGCGCTCGTTCTGGCGGGAGTGTTGTTCGCGCTGGGGTTGGCCGGAGTGCTGATGCGCCGTGATCTGATCTTCATTCTGATATCGGTTGAGATCATGCTGAACGGCGCGGGGGTCGCGTTCGTCGCGGCGGGATCGCGCTGGGGCCAGCCTGACGGCCAGATCATGTTTCTCTTCATCCTGGCCATGGCGGCGGCGGAGGTTGCCATCGGCTTGGCATTGGTCCTTCGGCTCTATCACCACCGCCATACCCTGGATGCCGACGCCATCAGCGACATGAGAGGTTGAGCGTGCTGGGCCTTCTCTGGCTGATCCCCGCGATTCCATTTGCGAGTGCGCTCGCACTGGCTGTGCTGCGCATTCCACGAAAACTGGTGGCGTGGATTGCAGCCGGCGCGACAGCCGCCTCCGCTGTGGTTGCCCTGCTTGTGACCTTCTCTTTTCTGGGCGCTCCGCCCGCCGCCAACGCTTACACGCAGGTCCTGTGGACATGGTTCGACGTCGGCGGGCTGCGGCCGGAAATCGCCTTCTATCTCGACCCTATCTCGCTCATCATGACTCTGGTGGTGGCCTTCGTCGGCTTCCTCATCCACCTCTATTCCACCGAATTCATGATCGACGATGAGGGCTACAGCCGGTTCTTCGCTTACATGAACTTATTTTTCGCTTCGATGCTGACCCTGCTTCTGGCGAACAATCTATTGCTGCTCTATCTGGGGTGGGAAGGCGTCGGACTGTGCAGTTATTTGCTGATCGGGTTCTGGTATCGCGATCCGGCCAACGGACGCGCCGGACGCAAAGCGTTCATCGTGACGCGCATTGGCGACACTGCCCTGGTGATCGGGCTGTTCTTTCTATTTCATGATTTGGGCACGCTGCGGATTCAGGAGCTCATGCAGCGCGCCACCGAGCACTGGCCGGTTGGCTCGTCCGCCGCCGTTGCCGCAGCGCTGCTTCTGCTGGGGGGTGCCGTGGGGAAGTCCGCGCAACTGCCGTTGCAGACGTGGCTCCCCGATGCCATGGCAGGACCGACTCCGGTGAGCGCTTTGCTCCACGCGGCCACCATGGTGACGGCCGGCGTTTACTTGATCGCCCGCATGCACGTGTTATATTCGCTTGCGCCACTGGCGCAGACCGCGGTCGCGGTGATCGGCGCAGCAACTCTTCTGATTGCGGGCTTCAGCGCACTCACGCGATGGGATATCAAGCGCGTATTGGCCTACTCCACCATGAGCCAGATCGGTTATATGTTTCTGGCTCTTGGCGTGGGAGCCTGGCCGGCCGCTATCTTCCATTTCATGACGCATGCATTCTTCAAGGCGCTGCTGTTTCTTGCGGCCGGCATCATCATCAACGCCGTCGATGACGAGCACAACATCTTCCGCATGGGCGGGTTACGCACGCGTCTTCCGTTTGCCTTCTGGACGTTCCTCATCGCAGGATGTTCGCTGGCCGGATTGCCGCTGGTCACCGCGGGCGCCTTCAGCAAGGATTGGATCATTTGGGGCGCCTTGAGCGCCTCCAATGGGTCGCCGGAATTTTGGATCGTCGGTCTGGTGGGCGTTCTGCTGACGTCTTTATACACATTTCGCGTGATCTTCCTGGTCTTTTTCGGGGAAGCGCATAGCGAAGTGACGAAGAGGCCCGGCTACGCCATGCTCATTCCGTGTTTCGTACTGGCCTTTCTCTCGATCGTGGGCGGATATCTGAAAACGCCGTTTGGCCGATTCGTCGAAACGGCCCTGCCCTGGACCGACGGGACGCGCGTGGCGCCGGTCACCGATCTTGTTTCCGAGGGCATCTCCGCATTCGTATTCTTGCTGGGACTGTACCTGGCCTACATCTTTTTCTTGCGCAAGAAATCGTACGCGACAGCGCTTGCCTCCAATCCGGCCGGCGATCTACTGCACCGCTTCTGGTTTTCAGATTGGGGAATGGACTGGCTGTATGACCGGGTGTTCGTGCAGCCGCTGGTGTGGTTTGCGCGCGTCGATAAAGGCGATTTCATCGACGGTTTCTATACTGGCGTGGCCCGGCTGAACGAATTCGCATGGCGCCTCCTCAGGCGCACCGAGACCGGACGCCTGCGCTGGTACGCCGCTGGTATCGCGGCGGGGGCCGTGGTTTTCGTAGCGGTGGTGTTGTTTCTATGATCCTGCTCTGGCTGATCGTCGTTCTTCTCGCCGGCGGAGTCTTGGCCTGGCTGGCGGCGCGCACCAATCCACTGCTGTGCCGCTGGATTTCGCTGGCCGCCATCTCCCTGGACTTCGTTCTGGTCCTGGGTCTGGGGATCCGCAACTTCAAGGCCAGTGGCATTCAGGTCAGTGTCACTGGCACGAACAACTGGTTTGAACAGGTGGACTGGAGCTGGATCCCCCAGTTTGGTATTCATTTTCACTTGGCGATGGATGGCCTCAGTCTGCTGCTCGTACTGCTGACCATGTTCCTGGGAATCGCGTCTGTGCTGGCTTCCTGGACCGAAATCACCACGGGCGTGGGCTTCTTTCACTTCAACGTGCTGTGGATTCTCGCGGGAATCACCGGCGTCTTTCTTGCACTTGACCTTTTCCTTTTCTATTTTGCGTGGGAGCTCATGCTGGTCCCGATGTATTTTCTGATCGCGATCTGGGGCCATGAACGCCGCATATACGCGGCGGTGAAGTTTTTCCTTTTTACGCAGCTGAGCGGCCTGCTGATGCTGATCGCGATTCTGGCGCTGTATTTCGCTCATTACCGCGGCACGGGCGTCTACACGTTTGAGTACGCGGACCTGTTGCATACGACCCTCGATCCGCACACGGCAATGTGGATCATGCTGGGCTTTTTCATTGCGTTTGCGGTAAAGCTGCCGATGGTCCCTTTCCATACCTGGCTTGCGGATGCGCACACTGAGGCTCCCACGGCAGGCAGCATCATCCTGGCCGGACTGCTACTCAAGACCGGCGCGTATGGCCTGATCCGCTTCGTGGTCCCGCTATTTCCAGGCGCTGCCCGCCAGTTCGCTCCAGTCGCGATGACGCTGGCAGTGGTGGGGATTCTCTATGGTGCCATCCTCGCCTTTGGCCAAACCGATCTGAAGCGCTTGGTGGCTTATACCAGCATCAGCCACCTCGGCTTCGTGCTTCTGGGTGTTTTCGCCGCGAACGCTCTGGCGCTCCAGGGTGCGTTGATGACGATGATCTGCCACGGGATCAGCACCGGGGCGCTCTTCATTGTGGTTGGAGCGCTGCAGCAGCGCATGCACACGCGGCAAATGGACGCCATGGGCGGCCTGTGGGCTACCATTCCCCGAATGAGCGGCGCCGCTTTGTTCTTCGCGCTCGCGTCGCTGGGACTGCCGGGGCTGGGCGACTTCATCGGTGAATTCCTGGTTCTGGTGGGTACTTACCAAGTGAATGTCGCAATGGCTGCCGTGGCCGCTGTTGGCGTTCTTACAGCAACCTTCTATGCGCTCCGATTTGTGCAGCGGGCCTTTCAAGGGCCCAACAGCCATGCGTGGCAACTGCGGGACCTGGTGGTTCGCGAAGGACTGCTGCTAGGCGTAATGATGGCTTTGCTGCTGTGGCTGGGGCTCTACCCGCAACCCGTGTTCCGGTTGTTTGCACAAGCTGTAAACCAATTTCCCGCGATCTGGAGATGAGCCATGACTGCTAGTGACTTGCTCGCGCTCTTGCCTCTTCTGCTGGTCGCCGCGACCTCTGTCATTGTGATGTTGGCTGCCGCGGTGCACCGTAGCCACGCGCTTGCCTTTGGATTGACACTGGCCGGCATGGCGGGGGCCTTCCTTTCGGTTTTCTTCGGGCATTTACGCCAGGTAACGGCGCTGCTCGTCATCGACAGCTACGCGCTATTCTTCATGGGACTGATCGTCGCAGCCAGCTTTATGGTAGCCTTGCTCGCCTACGGCTATCTGGCCGCGCGGGAAGGCAACCGCGAAGAGTTCTATGTCCTGATTTCGGTAGCCACCTTTGGAGCGATGGTCCTGGCTGCCAGCACCCACTTCGTATCGTTCTTTCTCGGGCTCGAAATCCTCAGTGTGGCGCTCTACGCTCTCATCTCCTACTTGCACGGCCGCGCGCTTCCGGTGGAGGCCGGTATCAAGTACCTGGTTTTGGCCGCCGCATCCGCCGCTTTCCTTCTCTTTGGGATGGCCCTGATCTACGCCGACCTCGGAACCATGGACTTCGCCCGCATGGCGCAACTGCTGGCCTCCAGAGTTGCAGTGAATCCGGCCTTGCTATTGCCCGGTATCATTCTGATCTTCACCGGCATCGGCTTCAAGCTGGCACTCGTGCCCTTCCACATGTGGACCCCGGACGTTTACGAGGGCGCTCCCGCTCCGGTGACGGCATTCGTAGCAACGGTTTCCAAGGGCGGGATGTTCGCACTACTCCTGCGCTACTTCCATCAATCGGGTGCGCACAGCTTTTCACCCGTGTTTTTAGTGATCTCGATTATAGCCGTCGCTTCCATGTTCGCCGGCAATCTGCTCGCGCTGTTGCAGAACAACGTGAAGCGGATTCTGGCATATTCTTCGATCGCGCACATGGGTTACTTGCTGGTGGCATTTCAAATTGGAGGTCCCCTCGGCGGAGGCGCCGCTGCTTTCTACCTGGTGGCCTATTTTGTGATGACTCTGGGGGCTTTCGGCGTGGTTACGCTGCTCTCGGAGCGTCAGAGAGACGCGGATCTGCTCGATGATTACCGAGGTTTGTTCTGGCACCGTCCCACCCTGGCCCTAGTTTTCACAGGCATGCTTCTTTCACTGGCGGGTATACCGCTGACCGCGGGATTTCTCGGTAAGTTTTATATCGTCGCGGCCGGCGCCTCGGCGGGAGCGTGGGCGCTGATCTTGATTCTGGTGACCACCAGCGCCATCGGCCTGTTCTACTACTTGCGAATTGTGGTGGTGTTGTATCAGCAGCCGGCCGCGAGCGATCGAGCTCACGAGCCCATTCCATTGCGGGCGCCGGCCGCAACGCTGGTTCTAGCCGCGCTCACCGTGATCCTGGTCTGGCTCGGAGTCTACCCGACGCCGTTGCTACGAGTGATTCAGAGGGCAATTGGAAGCCTGGGGTGAGACGTCTTTGCCCTCTAAGATCGCATTAATCGCGAGGCGGTTTGCTCAAGATGTCTTTCACTTCCTGGATCAGCTTCGCAGGGGCATAGGGCCTAGGGAAGACCTCAAAACCCTGCCGCGCTTCGCGAGATTGAAGCCGCTCGTCGTCAAGAAGACCTCCGAGAATAAGAACTTTCATTTTCAGACATTTCGTGCGCAGATACACCGCTGCATCGTGCCCCGGTAAACCGTCAATATAGGTGCGCGTTATCAACAGATCGGGTGGGCACTCCTTTAGCCGGTCTACCGCCTGCCCCAGATCGCCCGCACCCACCACGGTATATCCTTCGTGCTCCAATGTCTCCTTAAGTACGGAACGTACAATCGGGTCGGAGACTAACAGCAGGATCGTTGTATTCATCAAGGATTGGTACGCCACGATTTCCTCAGACGCTCAGCACCGGAATCTGCGAAGCCCGAATGATCCCGTAGCCGTTGCCATTGTCCCCCAAATGGCTGCGCCCAGGAATGTGTCCGATGACCAGGACGTCCGCCTCCGTTTGCTCCGCCACCCGGTTCAACAGCTCTGGGACATTGTCGCTATCGATGACAACTTAGCCTTCGTGCGTCCTGCTGAAGCTGGGCGATCTCTTCGGCGGCGAAGCCCACGATCTTCTCTTTCCACCCGGGGTCGACATGCGATCCGCCGGGGCCGTAGATCTCCACGCTACCGGTGATGTGGACCAGTGTAAGCGTCGCATTCAACGCCGCGGCCATCTGGGCGGCCAGCGATACGGTGTGGCGGCTGTGCCCGTCTAATTCCACCGAGCACAGCACGCGGCGGATCGAAAACTCGCGCACCGGCTCCTCTTCCAGGTGGGCGCCGGTCCACACCGGGCACTGGATTTCATGCAGTACCTTGGCTGTCACTGAGCCCAGCAGAAACCGGTAGAACGCTCCATAGCCATGGGTCGACATCATGATGAGGTCGACGTTACGGTCACGAGCCATCTTCACGATTTCGTGGGCCGGATCGCCCCTGAGCAGCACGCGTGTGACCGCGATGCCATCGAGTTCCGCCTGGAGCGCCTGATCCAGATCTTCCTGAGCCCGCTGGACGATGTGTGCGCAAATACGCCATATTGAAAGGCTCCAGCGGGTCGTCCGTATTTTGGCGGCCAAGAGCCAGCAAGTCGTGGAGCGGGATGCCTAGCTGCTGCTGCGCGTATCCACCCAGGTATTGCTCGATGAGGGCCGGAGTAAAACGGTCAAAGCCGGCGGTTACCGCCGTATGGGTGGTGAAAAGATTGCCGACTCGGGTCGCGGCCAGTGCCACTTCGAAGGGCTGCCCAGCATCTTCCATGAAGTTGCGGGCGCGCTCCAACACGGCGAAGGCCGCATGCCCTTCATTCAGGTGACAAACTTCCGGCTGGATTCCGAGCGCGCGGAGCAGCCGCCACCCGCCGATCCCGAGGAGCAGTTCTTGCTTGAGGCGCAGCTCGGGGCCGCCGCCATAGAGTTCGCTGGTGATCGCTCGATGGGCTGGAATGTTCGCCGCGTCATTGCTGTCCAGCAGGTAGAGCTTCCCTCTGCCGACCTGGACCTGCCAGGCGCGCAGCCACACCGAGTAGCCAGGCAACGCGATCTCCAGCCGAAGCCACTCCCCGTTCTGTTTGCGCAGCGGCGCGATCGGCAACTGTCCGGGATCGTTATACGGGAAGAGGGCTTGTTGTGCTCCGTCTTTATCTATCACCTGGCGAAAATAGCCTTGCTGGTAGAGCAGTCCGACGCCCACCACTGGCACACCCAGGTCGCTGGCTGCCTTCAGTTGATCGCCAGCCACATTGCCCAGCCCGCCCGAGTAGATAGGCAGAGCTTCGCTCAACATGAATTCCATTCTGAAATAGGCGCATGTCAGGGGAGCGTTCGAATGATTCTTGTGGAAACCATGCGGGCGCCTTCGCCGCTTTCCGCTGGCTTCGACGAGACCATCTACGTCTTTCCGGAAGACGGGATCGGCCAATTCGCGCTCGATCTGATCGCGCGAGACGGTCTGCAGGGCCACCCACGGGTTATGCGTACTCTCCCACAAGTCGTGATCCAGCTTCCGCCATACTTCGTCGGCAGTGTGATTCCACGACCAGCGCATGTCCAGGGCGAGTTCCGCTAGGGAATCGAATCCTTCAATGTCTGTAGCTAGGAGTTGGTAGATGGGGTGGCTGACACGGGTTTGTTCGCTCATAAATTGTGACTCCGATCCGGCGTTGCTCCAGAGAGAAAGAGGACATGCCGGGAAGACCCTGGCCGCAATAGATTCGGTCCACGGATCTGGCCGGTGGCAAGATTCACCTCATCGGCTCACGGAGAGGCCTAAGTCGCCGATCTGTTCTCCTCGATCGAATATCGGCGCTAGCGATTTGATCTCGCCGGAAGCAGTCTAGGCAGCCGGAGTGCTCTAGGCAGCCGGGGTGCTCTATGCAGATGGATTGACGCATTCTGCCTCTCTGCTTTCCAGCCTTGCAACTTTAGCTACACGACGCCGGTGACGCTCGGCCCCACTGAATCGTGCCTGGAGAAATATCTTGACCAACTCCCAAGCGACTGTATTCGTCACCACGCGGCCGCCCAGGCAGATCACATTCATGTCGTCGTCCTCGACCCCTTGGTGCGCCGAAAAGCTCTCATGGATCAAGCACGCCCGCACATCCGGCACTTTGTTGGCGGCAATGCACGCACCCACGCCACTGCCGCAGATAGCGATGCCTCGATCCAACTCGCCGCGAGCAACTGCATGGGCCAGGGGCACGACAAAATCCGGATAGTCGTCCTCCGGCTTGAACTGGGTGTCGCCAAAGTCGACCACCTCATAGTGAGCCTCACGCAACATCCCCGCCAGATACCGCTTCGACTCAAACCCTCCATGATCGGCAGCGACACCGATGCGTTTGGGTGTCCTGGCTGGCGCGGTCAGCGAATCAGACATTTTCTTCTCGAGCAAGGCCCGTGGTCATTTCGACTCCAGGCGTCAGGCCGCGCTCCCGAGGGCCGCTGTCGGCCTTTTGCACGCCGTCAACCGACAGGAAGCGGATGGTGTCGATGGACGGCTGATCTAGCTAAGCTAAGCTAACAGTGAGTCTTTTCGGACTTTAGCCACGTCTCCTAAGTCCGTAAACCCTGGAAAGCCGCCGCTCCGCGTAGTATGATCGCTGGGCTGGAGTTTATTATGCGAAAAACTTGCCTTTTGTTGCTGATGCTCGTGTTGGGCATCGGAATCGGATTGACCATCTCAGGCCGGCTGGCATCGGTGCAGGCGCGCGCCAAGGCCGGCGCCGGATTTGCCGCGGTTCCAGGAAGCCTCGGCTCGGAGGACCTCACGGGCCCCTACGACGTGGTCAAGAACTGGCCCCAGGACATCAGCGCCCTGCCGGGCAATGAAAAATGGACTTACGGCGCGGGGGAAAGCGTTTTCGCGGAAAGTCCGAATCGCATCTACATGCTATTCCGCGGCGAGTTGCCGAAGATGGCCGCTCCCAAGCCTGTCTTGCTGCCGCAATTGGGGCCCAGCATTAGCTTTCCGGTGTCTGGTTTTTGGCGCGATGCCACGGTGGCATCTTTGCCGGGCACGGGCGGAACCGATAACGATGTGAGCGAATGGCTGACTTCCTGGGAAGGCAAATCGCCCCGCCTTGGAATCAAGGGGCCGCCGTATCGCCAGCTTGGCGTGGACGCGAAGTGGGAAAACTGCGTCGTGGTAGTGGACGGCAGCGGCAAGATCATCGAGACCTGGAAGCAGTGGGACAAGCTGTTCCGCCGTCCGCACTCCATCTACATCAGCCCCTACGATCCGGAGAAGAATGTCTGGATCGTCGACGATAACATGCAAGTCATCTACAAATTCACTCATGACGGCAGCAAACTTCTGCAGACCATCGGAACGCCCGAAGTCCCTGGGGCCGACGCCACGCACTTCAACCGCCCCACTTACATCGATTGGCTGCCCGACGGCACTTTCTTCGTCTCGGATGGCTACACCGGAACGCGCGTCGCGAAATTCAACAAGGACGGAAAGTTCCTGATGGATTGGGGCACCCTGGGCGGACCTCCTCGTGGCCCCGTCGACACCCGTCCCAGCTACTTCAGCAACGTGCACGGCGTGGCTGTGGACCCCGCCACTCACCACGTTTTTGTGAACGATCGGAACAACCATCGCATTCAGGTGTTCGACGAAAACGGCAAATATCTCTACGAATGGAAAATCGATGCCGACCCGTCCAGCCTCCATCTCCTCTATATCGGATCGGGCAAGAGCGTCTGGACCTACGACCGAACTACCAACAAAATGGTCGAGTGGGATTTGCAGGGACACCTCCTTTATTCCTGGGGCAGCCTGGGCGATTTTCCGGGAGGCCTGTGGGGCGTCCACGGCATGAGCGTGGATCAGGAGGGCAATCTGTACGTCGCCGAAGTGGACGCCGGGCGCGTGCAAAAGTTCCATCCCAAGGCGGGCGCGAATCCGGAATTTTTGGTTGCCAAGCCCGTCGCTTCGGTCTGGAAATGAGTGTGCCGGCGAGTGCGGTTGGAGTAGACTCTTTCTATGCTTGTCATTCGCGCTGTTGCCGCCGCCGCGCTGCTGGCGCTCAGCGCCTCGGCGCAAGGATCAATTACCCCACGGCTGGCATCCCGCGTACTCGGGATGGGCGGGAACCCGACCTGTCCGGGCTTTGGCAGCCTGCGTCCGGCGGCGCCGACCCGCAATTCATGGATATCGCGAAGGACGTGAAGGGCGGCCTGCCGTTTCGAAAGTGGGCAGCGGACTGGTGAAAGCGCGGCGATCCGAGCACAACAAGGACGATCCCGACGGCCATTGCCAACCGTTGGGAACCGTCAATCCCAGAGAGATCTTCCAGCTTCCGGGTTTGATCGCGATTCTGTATGAACGCGACACCGTTTACGGGCAAATGGGACGGAGACATGCTGGCGGTTCAGACCAACGGTTTCAAGGATGGTCTTTGGCTGGATATCGGCTGCACGCCCCTGACGGATGCGGCCAAGGTGACGGATGCGGCCAGAGTCACAGAGCGATATCATAGGCCCAACCTTGGAAACTGGAAATCGGAATTACGGTGGACGATTCGAAGGCGTAGGCCAGGCCGTGGACCATCCAAGACACCTGCTGAAGTTCTTTTGCGTGGAAAATGAAAGGGACGCTCGCCACCTGGTTGGAAATTGATCCTCCGGGCGTTATAGGAGTTTTACATGACTCTACGTGCACCAGCGCTCGCGTTGTTGTTCGCATGGAAGCTCTTCGCGGCCGAAACGCCGCCCGTGGAGCCGCTCTTTCAAGCGATTCAGAAATCCGATGCCCAGGCGGTGAAGCGTCTGCTGGGACGCGGTCTCGATGCGAATGCGCGAGACGCCGGCGGCACTCCCGCGCTGATGGCGGCGGTACTATTCGCCGATACGCGCTGCGTCAAGCTGCTGCTCGATCATGGCGCCGATCCCAACGCGGGCGACAAAGCTGGCGCCACGCCGCTGATGTGGGCCGTTCCCGATATTGCCAAGGTCAAGTTGCTGGTGGCGTCCGGAGCCGACGTGAATGCGGTCTCTAAGAACCTCGGGCGCACGCCGCTTTTAATCGCAGCCAGCTTCCCCGGGTCGGTGGCCGTGTTGCAGCTCTTGGTGGATCACGGCGCGAACATCCACGCCAAGGACCGCCGGGGAATGCATGCGCTGGGCAGAGCGGCGCTATCGGCCGATGTGGACGTGGTGCGTTTTCTGGTGGAACACGGCTGCGATCCCAATGAAACCGGTTACCTCAGCACCATTCGCTACGCCCGCCAGTATCGGCCGACGCTGGAGTATCTGCTCTCGAAGGGCGCGAACGTGGAGAAGGACGCTCTGGCGATGACGGCTCACTGGCAGGACCCGAAGTTGATCCAAGCGTGGATCGAGCGGGGCGCCGATGTGAATGCTCGCGCCGGCCCGTACAATCGGACCGCGCTGATGACGGCGACGGCTTCCGAACAATCTGGGGCTGCCCTGGTCAAGATGCTGCTCGAAAAGGGCGCGGACCCGAACGCCGAAGATATCGACGGCGAACGTCCCTTGGATTGGGCGGTGTACCGCGCCGACCGTGAGAAGATCGCCGTGCTCGAACAGTTTGGCGCTACCCGCGGCCACGGACCACGCCAAAAGCCGTATCCGAAGCCGGAAGAGGGCGGGATTGCAGATCCGCGAATTTCAGTGCAACGAGCTGTGAATTTGCTCCTTCCCGCCGCTCCGGTTGGCTATCAGAAGCGCGCCTGCATCAGTTGCCACAGCCAGGCCCTGGTTGGGATGGCCGCCGCGGAGGCCCGCAAAAAAGGAATCGCCATCAACGAGGAAATGGCGCAAACCAATCTGAACCAGACCGAAGCGTCGTATAAAACTGTCGGCGAACTGGCGATGCAAGGCGATCAGCCCGGCGGAAACATCATCGCCATCGGGTACACGATGATGGCTCTCGCGGCCGAGCAGCAGCCCTTCGACAAGATGGCCGCGCAATTGATTCACGCCTCTGCTGCGCTGCAATTGCCGGACGGCTCCTGGACCCCCAACGGCGTTTCGCGCCCGCCCATGGAGGACACGCTGGTAACGGCTACTGCAATGGGCGCGCGGGCATTGACGCTCTATCCCTTTGCCGCCCGTCAGCCGGTGCTGGAAGAGAAAATCCGGCGGGCGCAGCGTTGGCTGCTGGCCGTGGGCGCGCAATCCGCGGAGGATCGCGCGATGAAGCTCATGGGCCTGGTGTGGAGCAAAGCTCCCCGGCCCGCGGTGGAAACGGCAGTCCGGCAAATCCTCGATCGGCAGCGAAGCGGCGGCGGATGGGCGCAGCGAGATGAAATGGAACCGGACGCTTACGCGACGGGACTCTCTCTCTATGCACTGCACACTGCCGGCGTCCCCGCAACAAACGGCGAATACCTCAGAGGCGTTCGATTCCTGCAGCAGAATCAATATCAGGACGGCTCGTGGCTGGTGAAAACGCGCTCCTATCCCACCCAGCCTTATTTTGAAACCGGCTATCCGTTCGGGAACAATCAATTCATCTCGGCGGGCGCGGCCAGCTGGAGCGCGCTGGCGATCGCTTATACCTTGCCGGACGCAGAGCCCGCGCGTTTAGCTCGCCGGTAGTTCGTCCCTAGTGGGCAGTTCATTTCCGCCGGCAGATTGTGGCGCACGCACTCATGCGCGCACTCATGCGTGCCGCGTTCACAATCGTGTGAACGCCTTCCACCGGCACCCTCGAAACCTATCGAATGGCGAAAGATCGGGTCGACCTCTCTCGCGCTGTACTTCGCGTTCTACAATTTCTGCCGGATTCATTCCAGCATCCGCGTGACTCCTGCGATGCAAGCGGGCATCACCGATTCATGTGTGGGAGATCAAAGAACTGCATGCGTGAAGTCCAGCGATATAATGGGCTTAGGTGAACGCCCATGCTCAGTGAAGCCCAGATCAAACGTGTGTGGGGCAACATGCTTGCAGCAGAGACGCGCGCTCTTTACTTTGGTGACCTAGCGTCTCGTTATACTCACCAAAAGCAGTGGATCACAGGGATTTCCTTCTTCTTGTCTTCAGGGGCCGCTGCTAGCATCATCAGCAAAGCTCCGGCGTGGATTCCTTTAGTGCTTGCATTGATTGTTGCCGCATTGACCGCATATGCGATGGCGGTCAATCTGGATGGGAAGATTGCCACAATGATAAAACTGCACTCGGCATGGAGTGTCATCGCGACCAACTACGATAGTCTATGGAACCACACATATGAAGACGAAGCGGAGGATCGCTTGAACCAGATCGTACAGAGCGAAAGAGAACCGTCTGAAATAGCGACCACGGATGCCCCGAACGATCAGAAGCTTTTGGGTAAATGGCAGGATCGCGTTTTTGCCATGTATCACTTAAGCAGTGATCATGGCTAATCCAGATCCTCTCACAAAGAATTGGCCACCCATGCCGAGGCCGGCTCCGCCGCCTCCTCCCCCACCACCTCCGCCTTCCCGACCGTCACGGCATGAGCGCTTAATTTCACTTTGATGCGCTAGCAAAAGCAGGATGCGATTGCGCCAAATTCTGAAAGCGATGCTGTGTTCCGTCCTAACTACCACGGTCACGGTATTGCTTCTCCAGGAACCGTGGCCTAACGCTCCATCTCGTCGTGATTTCCTTGGAGTGCCGGGCTTGCAGTCTATGTTGGATTCTGGATCGCAGACAATCGCAGAAGGAAACGCGATACCTAAAGAGGAGGAGGTGAGCGAATGCCGGATACTGGAGAACCAGCCAGAAGTCCGGTATCGGGTGGCGTGGTAAACGGGGCATCCCGTTTCCCTTCAACGCACATTTCAGACACTACCGGGATGAGTCTGGGCGAAGTCCGTAATATAATCGAACGGGTTATTTTCGGCTCAACGGTAAGGAGAAAAGCATGCAAAGGACGTTTCTTGGCACGGTCGCGGCGATATGTTTGCTCTCGTGCACGCCAACTGTGAGCGGGCAGTCTGGAGCGAAGAATGGAGAGTGGCGAACATACGGCGGGGACCTTGGGAACACGCACTACTCGCCGCTCGACCAGATCAACGCGGACAATTTCAGCAAGCTTCAGGTTGCGTGGCGATTCAAGACCGATAACCTTGGCCCGCGCCCAGAACTCAACTTCGAGGGAACGCCCTTGATGGTGGGCGGCGTGATTTACTCCACGGCTGGAACGCGCCGGGCGGTGGTCGCGCTGGATGCGGCCACGGGCGAGCTGCTGTGGGTACACGGCGAGCATGAGGGCGCGCGCGGCACCGCCGCTCCCCGTCAGCTATCCGGACGCGGACTGGCGTATTGGACCGACGGCCGCGAAGAGCGCATCTTATACGTCACGCCCGGCTACCGGCTGGTCGCCCTGGATGCCAAAACCGGCAATCTCGTGCCTTCGTTCGGCAATGCCGGCCTGGTAGATTTGAAGCTCGACGACGACCAGGAAATTGATTTGGTGACTGGCGAGGTGGGCTTGCACGCGGCGCCGGTGGTCGCGAACGACGTAGTGATTGTAGGCGCGGCGCACCGGCCCGGCGGCGTGGTGAAGAGCAAGACCAACGTCAAGGGCTTCGTCCGCGGGTTCGACGTGCGAACCGGCAAGCGGCTCTGGATCTTTCACACCATCCCGCAATCCACCGAATTCGGCTACGACACATGGGAAAAAGATTCTGCTTCTTACACCGGCAACGCCGGAGTTTGGGGCCAGATCAGCGTCGACGAGCAATTGGGGATGGCTTACATCCCGGTGGAATTGCCGACCGGCGATTATTATGGCGGGCACCGCCCCGGCAACGGTCTGTTCGGTGAAACAGTGCTTGCCGTCGACCTGAAAACCGGTCAGCGAAAATGGCACTACCAGTTGGTCCATCACGGAATCTGGGACATGGACATTCCATGCGCGCCAATGCTGGTGGATATCACCGTCAACGGCCGTCCCATCCGAGCTCTCGCTCAGCCCACCAAGCAGGCTTTTCTGTATGTGTTCGACCGCGTGACTGGCCAGCCGGTGTGGCCCATCGAAGAAAAGCCCGTGGAACAGACCACGGTTCCCGGTGAAAAGACCAGCCCCACGCAGCCGTTCCCATCCAAGCCCCCGGCCTACGACCTGCAGGGCTTCTCGACCGACGATGTCGTCGCTTTTACTCCCGAATTAAAAGCCGAAGCGTTGAAGGTGGTTTCCAAGTATAAACTGGGCCCTGTCTTCACGCCCCCAGTGGTCAGCAAGCCGGAGGGTCCTTACGCGACGCTGGCTCTCGGCACCGCGGGTGGCGGCACCAACTGGGCGGGTGGTTCCTACGATCCGGAAACTCACATCGCTTATCTTCCTTCGCAACGAACCATAAGCAGCCTGGGACTGATTCCCGGCGATCCCAGCAGAACCGACATGATGTTCATGCAAGGCAGCGCCGCGGTCAGAGGGGGAGGCGGTGGCGGAGGCGCTGAAGGCGGAGGACCCGGTTTAACCATACAAGGCTTGCCCTTGGTAAAACCGCCCTATGGAAGCATCAGCGCCATCGATTTGGACAAGGGGCAGATCCTGTGGCAGATCGCGAACGGCGACACGCCGGACAACATCCGCACCAACCCCGCGCTCAAGGGACTCGATATTCCCCGCACCGGAAGGGCTGGCGTTTTTGGAGTTCTGGTGACCAAGACGCTGGTCATTTGCGGCGAGCGAAGCGCAGGGAAATCGCCCGTGATGCTCCGAGGCTACGACAAGGCCACTGGCAAAGAAGTCGGCGCGGTTCCCATGCCCGCCGGTCAGACCGGTACCCCAATGACATACACGCTCAACGGGCGGCAATACATTGTCGTGGCGATTGCGGGCCCGGGATTCCCGGGCGAATTGATCGCTTTCAGAGTGCCGGACGAAGAGCGCAAGAATTGAGTACGCCCAGCTCAAGGGTCCGCCTTTTTCGCCATTAACCGCTCTTTGGAGGAATACGCGCAAAACGGAGCGCTGCGCGAGGCAGTTCCCGGTCGGTTTGGAGGTGCGCGCCGCGCCCTTTGCGCTTACGCTGTTTGATGTCGGCGGTCACATCGGTATTCGGGCCGTGCGGCGGCCGTCTCATGTTCAAATGAGGACATCACGGTGAAAGCGAAAGTTCGCCCTTTTCTCCGGCTCCAAGGCAAGTCGAGAGAAGCCATAAACTTTTAAGGAATACGCGCGAAGCGGAGCGCGGCGCGAGGCAGTTCCCGATCGGTTTGGAGGTGTGCGCCGCACCTTTTGCGCTTCTATGTCTCCTTGTTCCCTGGAGGCGAAGCCGGCGAAGTTTTACGCTACGGTCCTGGTCAGGCCGGCACTCTGGGTGGCCAAAGAGTAATCTGCAGCGATAGATTGTGAAACGAGTTCCTCGTGGGTTGTGAGCCCGAGGAGGAAATTCAGCGGCGTTTTGCCGCGTTGCCGGAGCGGGGAAAACCTTTATGCCGCCCCGCGATTACGGTTTCAGCCGCCAATTCGCCTGGGTGAGCCACCGTCATGGCGTATCGTGGCAGTTGAATTTCGACTGACAGCCTGAGGCACCCCAGTGGGTCACCGGTCGCGAAGCGCCAAGCTGGCCGCCGCGCGACCGGGATTCCTGAGGAAAGAACTACTTCGGCGGGGCGTAAGGGCCCACTTCGGGCTTGCCCTGCGTGTCCTTCAGCGTACCGAGCTCGTCGGCTACCCCGCGCGCAATGGCCGCGGTCTCGCTGCCATTCTGGAAGCAGGTGAAATCCGCCCGGTCGCGCCATGAGAAGGGACCGCACAGCCGCTTGCCCGCACCAATGGCTGCGTCGTGCACGACGTTGATCAGCCGCTCATAGTCCGGCGTGCCTTGCTTGTAGCCGGAGAAATTGCCCAGATCCCCGCTGGCCGCAAAAATCGCGGTGACGCCCGGAATCGCGGCGATTTCACGCGCGTCCATTGCGCCATCCAACGTTTCGATCATTTCGATCAGCACCACATTCTTGTTGATCGTTTGGCGATATCCGCCCGGAACGTTGCCCCACATCAGCGGATCGAAGGCTTGGCCGCCACCCTGGCTGCGCTTCCCGAGCGGCGGGAACATCGCCCAGTTTCTGGCGGCTGTCCCCTCTGCCACGGAGCGGACCGTTGGGATCACGATCACCAGCGCCCCTAAATCCATAGCGTGCTGGATCTCTCGCTCATCGGTATAGGCTACGCGAACGCCCGGAACAGCTTTGGCGTGCGGACACGCCTTCCACATACGGCCCACCGCTTCCCAATCGCGCGAGTCGTGCTGCATCTCGGTCCAGATGAAATCGTATCCCGCGTTTGCCATCGCGCAATAGGTTTCCGGACTGTCGGTGCTGAAGACCGTGCCGCCGGTCACTTTCTCGCCCTTCATCATCTTGATCATTACCGGATTCCAGATCTTGGCGTCCGCTGGCGCATCGAAAGCGGGGCCATATTTCCATTTGCCCGGATCCAGAAGGCCCTGATTGACGGCCCCGGCCGGCGCGGTCGTAATTGCGCCGGAGTCCTTGCCGGCGAGCGCAGCCAGGGGGAACTGCAGTTTGCCCGCGTCCGGGTTGTTCGCATAGGGGTCCGCATTGGCCGCTGGCGCTTGGCCCGCGGGCTTTTGGCCCGCAGGCGTCTGCCCCTGTGCCTGAAACATCGCTAATCCGAGCGCTGACATGAGCGCTACTGCCAGAAATCGTCGATTCATCTCGATCTCCCTTTTTCGTGTACTCGCGACCGTGGGCGTTTGGTCGTCGCTCCCGGTCTTGGAATATACTATCAAGCGCAGCGGGTGCGCGTGGGATGCCGGGCGGGAAGCGCAAAGGGTGCGGCACGGGTTGGGACCGCCCCAACGCCGAAAAGCCAAACGCCGACATCAAGCGAAAGATATGATTTGAAGAGAGGTCGTACCACCATGAAGCACTTCTGCGCCCTTGTGCTTAACCTGCTCCTTTCCCTAGGCGCGGGGACAATCGCCTATGCCGCGGACCCTGGCGGCGGTCAAAAGTCCGAACCCCAATCGGCCACGCCCGCAGCCAACGTATCCAATTCACCCGCCAGCGCCGCATCGTCCCAACTGCACGCGCTGGATCAACAGGAAAAGGCCGAACTACAGGCTCTGAACCAGCAGATGACGGATCTGAAGCAGAAGCACCGGGCGGATACCACGCCGCTCGAGCAGCAACTGGCTGGGCTCAATGGCGAATTCGACAGCGCCATGAAACAGTTGCGCGAACAATATGAGGAAACCCGCAATCGCGACGACGACGCGCGGGCCGAGATCCTCGATAGAATCAAGCCGGGTTGCCTCGCTCTCTACAACGAAAAAAGGAAATCATTGTCGGCCGTCAATGGCCAGGAGGAACAATCCATGCAGAGCCTCCGCCGTGAGGAGGATACCGAACTTCAGAGCATTCGCGAGAAGTACGATGCCTTGCGCAAGAATCTGCAGCAGGAATCTGCCGCTCAACGTCAGGCGATCGACAGCCAATTCGACGCCGCGGTGAAGGCGCTGAAGTAAGTCAGGTGCCCTGGACGCGCGTGCTTCTCATCGCCGGAGCGTCGCTTCTGGTTCTCTACCTCGGCGATTACATCTCCATCGCATATCGGATTCCGCAAGGGCGCCCCCAATTCGGATCGGTTGAGGTGCAGAAGTTGCTCGCGGTCCCGCAGAAGAATCACAAAACCGAATTCATCGCCGATCCGCCGGAACCGCAGCAGTGTGTGCGGTCCCTGTTTCCGCAACTCGGGCTCTCGCCCTGCTGGTATTTGGCGCGCCACGCCACGCAGCAGATCGATTATTGAATTTCACCTTTGTCTTTCGGGCTGTGCGCGCCTTAACTAACTAATTAAGAGAGTGTCTGGAGCGCGTCGCGAGTTTTGTGAGCTGCGCGCCATGCTCTTCAGGCGACTTTCAGTCGCAGCAGATCCCAGCAGCTTTAACCCCAATACTATTCACTTTTAATTCACTTTATGAGACGCCGGTACACGCGACCTTTAGTCGCGTCTGGAGTTTCTACATTTTCCTGAGAAGCGAGGGCAATTCGGAGCACTGCTCTTGGATCGGGTCGGGTGACCGGGATTTACGGCCCGGTCACGCCGCGTAGGCCCGGGGAATTGCACCCCGAGCCTCTCACAGGACCGGACGTAAGCCTCTCGACTTATCCGGCTCGTACGACCCTTGAAGGCTGCCGCCTTCCGCCGAGACCAGCGGGTTCCTCCTGTTGCCA
>Ga0302325_10004263_pt1 | contig 33132 bp, 26 predicted proteins | sample Palsa_T0_2_FD_201948 | JGI IMG/M metagenome (GOLD analysis project Ga0302325, IMG submission 201948) | Peat permafrost microbial communities from Stordalen Mire near Abisko, Sweden - Palsa_T0_2 | ecosystem: Environmental > Terrestrial > Soil > Palsa > Peat permafrost | place: Sweden: Abisko... | reverse complement strand
CGATGGAGTCCCTGAATTCGGGATCCGAGGAAATCCACGTGGGCAACGCGAAAAACCTATTCGCCAATCCCGTGGAATCGTTTGCGCGCCTGAATGGTTGAGTTTTTTGATCCGCGCTTGTCATGCACGCATGGCATCCCGCGCCATGCGGCCGAATGAGGATGCTTTCCTAATCGTCCTCGATTTCAGGCGGCTTGATGGCGGTGAGCAGGACATCGAGCTCGGCCTGGGTCGGGTTGCGGATGGAGCGGATGGTCACGATCGCTTCGCCGGCGGGGAGCATAACCCCAGTCGGTGCGTCGACGGTAAGGCCCAGGATCGCGGCCGCCAGCGGCGAATTGTGCGGCAGGCATTCGATCCCTGACTCGTGATCTTTCGCGGTCTCGCCGTGCGTGGTGACGAGGAACGTGAAGCGGTGCTTCCGATTCGACTGCACGTCCTGCTTCTCGACCATGACAACGTGGCCGAGTTGAAGAGTGTCCGTCGGCTTGGTGAGCCACTTGGCCGGGTCGACCTCTATGAAGGCGTTCCGGGCCACAAAGCGGTCAAGCGCGGTCATCTTCCGGTCGACGGCCCGGATGGCATCCTTGGCCGCCTTGAACCCGAAGTTCTCGCGCAGGTCGCCCTGGCTGTGCGCCTCGACCTTGTCCTTGACGAGGTCGATCCGCTTGAGCTTGAGCGCCTCGAATTCCTCGGCCAGCACGCGGTTGTAGCCCGTCCGCACATAGATTGTCGTGGGTGCCGGGGAAGGATGGCGGAAGATGTTCTTACGACGCAGGGGCATGCCGGGCGGTGTGACTGGATGAAAGCACGGGGTCAGCGCCAGCCAAGCGCCGGAGCGACGTGGGCAAGAATTGCCTGCATGACATGTCCGTTGTACCTGACGTCCAATTGATTGGGGATTGTAAGCAGGATTGTGTCCGCCTCGGCGATGGCGTCATCTTTCCGGAGTTGTTCGACGAGAACGTCCGGTTCGGCAGCGTAACCCCGACCGAAGACAGCCCGCGTGGTTGAGTCGAGAAAACCAATCTGATCCGTCTGCCGCTCGTCGCTCCCAAAGTAGGCGCGATCTAGGTCGTTCATCAAAGGGAAGATGCTTCGGCTCACGGAAACACGTGGAGGGCGGGTGTGGCCCGCTTCGGCCCATGCAGCCCGAAAGGCCCGGATTTGGGCAGCTTGTTGGACGTGCAAGGGCTCGCCGGACTCATCGAACTTGAGGGTCGAACTCTGAAGGTTCATGCCAAGCTTCGCGGCCCATACTGCCGTCGCATTTGCGGCCGAACCCCACCAGATCCGCTCCCGCAAACCCGCGGAAAAAGGCTCCAGACGCAAGAGTCCCGGAGGGTTGGCGAACATCGGGCGGGGATTTGGCTTCGCAAAACCCTTCCCGCCAAGAAGCTCCAGAAACGTCTCGGCGTGACGCCGCCCCATGGCCGCGTCATCCTCGCCCTCGTTGAGCCGATATCCAAAGTGACGCCATCCGTCGATAACCTGCTCCGGAGAGCCGCGGCTTATCCCCAGTTGCAGGCGCGAGCCGGCGATGAGATCGGCGGAGCCTGCGTCCTCAGCCATGTAGTGAGGGTTCTCGTACCGCATGTCGATGACCGCGGTTCCGATCTCGATCTTTCGCGTTCTTGCGCCAACCGCCGCGAGCAGCGGAAACGGAGATGACAATTGCCGGGCAAAATGATGAACCCGGAAGTAGGCTCCGTCCATCCCGAGTCGCTCAGCCTCAACGGCTAGGTCAATCGACTGCAAGAGGACGTCCGCGGCAGAACGCGCCTGCGACTGGGATGAAGGCGTCCAGTGGCCGAAGGACAAGAAGCCGATCTTTTTCATTGCCGTAAGTTGTATGCGTCAGGCGTCGATTCGCAAAGCCGGCCTCAACAAATGCCGCTTTGCCACGCGGAAGCGGCGGTGCCTCGTGGGCTCCCTCCTCGGGAAGCCATTTCACTACGGAATACAGAAGTTCCGGCCTGCTTTTCCACTAAACTGAAGAATCAGTTGGCTTTACCTCTTTATAGGCCGTGGAAGACCGGAGGCCGGTTTTCATTCAGCGCCGCAAGGAAGGCGAACGCCGCTCATGATTTCAGGCGTGGGAAGGGAAGCTGACCGAATCCGCCAAGCTCTCGCGCAACCAGTCGAGTAGCACCTTATGGAAGACCTCGGGCGCTTGGATTTGCGGCGAATGCCCCAGATCAGGAAATTCGATCAGGCGCACGTGCGGGATCCGACTCGCGGCTTCCTTTCCGAGCTTCGGATAATTGCCCAGGGTCACGCGCACCTCGGGAGGCGCCGCGTCTTTGCCGAAGGCGGTCGTATCCTTGTCGCCAATCACCAGCAGCACCGGCATTCGCAGGTCCCCAAATTCGTAGAGCACCGGCTGCGTGTAGATCATGTCCGAGGTCAATGCCGCGTTCCACGCGACCAGCTCCCGTCCCGGACCCCGGTATAATTCAGCCAGCATCTGCACCCACTGCTCGTATTCCGGTTTCCACGTGCCCGCGTAATAGGTGGTGCGCTCATATTCGCGGATGCGGCCAGCGGTCGTCTGCAGTTCCTGTCTGTACAATGCGTCGATGCTTTGCCAGGGCACGCCCTTGGCCTTCCAGTCCTCCAGTCCGATCGGATCGACGAGCGCAAGCCGATCGACACTGTCGGAGTACATCAGCGCGTAGCGCACCCCGCGAGCATGCCGCCGGTCGAGTGCCCGACGACGGTGACGCGACTGATGCCGAGCGAAACGAGAAGCGCGTGGGTGTTCCCGGCAAGCTGTTGAAAAGTGTATTGGTAGTGCGCGGGCTTGGTCGACTTGCCAAAGCCGATTTGGTCGGGGGCGATAACGCGATAACCCGCGTCGCTCAGCACCGAGATGGTGCCCTGCCAGGTCGCGGCCACGTAGTTCTTTCCGTGCAACAGGACAACGACGCGCCCGTTTGGCGTCTCGGGTTTGACGTCCATGTACGCCATGTGAAGCGGAATGCCCTGGCTAACGAACTCGAAAATCTGCACCGGCCAGGGGTACGAAAAATCCTCCAGTTCTGGGCCATAGGAGGGACCTTCGTCAGTTGTCGTGGAGGGTTGGGCGGTCATGGACGTGACACTGTTATCGACGAGTACGCCAAGCAGGACAAAAGGTGCTAGCGTCGACAAGTACGCCAAGCAAGACGCCAGCGCGAGGCTCAGCGACCGGGATTCCCCTTCGGGACGGCGATAAAAGGCCTTGTGCGACACCGCACGGCAGGAATAGGGCGTCCGGTTAGAACGTCAACCTCACTTGAAAGCGCCGACGGGCATTTCTGGAACGGAAGCTGGCGGCAATGAGATTGGCGCATGCCCGGTAGCTCAGTTGAAAGCTACACCGAGGAACAACCTGTCATCTATATTAGGGACGGCGCGAGCCCGTTGTGCCGCCGGAACGCCCGGGAAAAGTGATAGGGATTCGCGAATCCAAGCGCCTCACTCACTTCCTTAACGCGCAGGCCGCGGTAGCGAAGCATCTCCTCAGCATGGCGCAGCTTGAGTTGAAGGAGAAGCCGGGCAGGCGGCTTTCCGAAGAGGCTCTTGCAGAGGTTGGTGAGATGTCGCGGGCTCATCTTTGCCTCCGTGGCAAGAATGCGCACGGTCGGATTTTCGCGCAGATGCTGGAAGAGCGCCGCGACAATCCGTTCGCGAAGCGCCTCGCGGTGCGGCAGGCGGCGCACGGTCTCGCTTAGGCCATCGCTCGGAAGGTCCCGCACAACACGCCAGAAGAGCGCCTCCAGCAGGCTGTCCTGCACGGCGGGAGCGTAGTTTGCAGCCTGCTCGGCCTCGCGCCGAAGTTCCCGAAGGAACAGCGCGTCGTGGAAATGGTTGCCCCGCCCGATCTGCAGCTCGGGAGGGACATCACCTTTGAAAAGCCCCACGCTCTCCAGGTCTGGGAGGCGGAAATGGACCACGTAATGCCGCTGGCCGTGCCGAAGGTGGTCCTGGTGCCAGTCGCCGGGCTTGATGACTAGGACCTGGCCGTTGGCCACGCTCAGTTCCGCACCGTTCAACTCGCAGCGGTAGGGGCCGCGTTCGATGAGAATGAGCTCATAGTTCGTGTGCTGGTGCCTGGGGTATTCGAATTCGCCCTTCATCCGCAGGAGATGGAAATCGTCGAAAACCGGTCGAAGGCGCGCTCCGCTCTCCGCCTGGTTGGGTCTCCGGAATCGCTGCTTAATTACGATCATGGCCAGTCCAGCATAAGAGTAAAGGAGCCCGCCCGGCGCAAGTGCTCAAAACGATATGCATGTGCGGTTAAAGGCATGGCAAACCTGTCGCCCATCTGTTAACTTGGTATTTCCTTACCTTCTTCCCGTGATCCCCTCCCCTGTTGCCGCGGTCGTTGGCGTTGGTTTTATCGGTCCCGTCCATGTCGAGGCCCTGCGGCGCCTCGGCATACGCGTCAAGGGGGTCCTCGGCTCCTCGGAGGAAAAGTCGCGGACTGCAGCCGCGGCGCTTGGCCTCGAGAGGGGCTACGCGGATTATGCCGAACTCCTGGCGGACAAGGAGGTATCGGTGGTGCATCTCGCCTCGCCGAATCGGCTGCACCATTCTCAGGTCCTTGCCGCACTCAGCGCCGGAATGCACGTCGTCTGTGAAAAGCCGCTCGGCATGACTTCGCGCGAGACCTCCGAGCTCGTCGCAGCCGCGGCAAGGCATCTCGGGCAGGTCTGCGCTGTGAATTACAACGTGCGTTTCTACCCGCTGGCGCTCCACACAAGGGCCATGGTTCGCCGGGGCGAGCTGGGCGACATCTTTCACCTTCATGGCAGCTACGTTCAGGATTGGCTGCTCTATCCCACCGACTTCAACTGGCGCGTGCTGGATGAGGAGGGCGGCAAGCTTCGCGCCATCGGCGACATTGGCACCCATTGGCTCGACCTGATGCTGTTCATCACCGGCCTAGAGGTGGAATCGGTCGTGGCCGACCTGCGCACGGTGCATCCCGATCGCCATCGGCCGGCAACCGGATCGATCGAAACGTTCAAGGGCAAGAATGCCGCCCTATTGGGCGACCTCGAGGCCGTGCCCATCAAGACTGAGGACTGCGGTTCCGTGCTGCTTCGCTTCAAGGGGGGAGCGCGCGGAGCGATGACCGTCTCACAGGTGACGGCAGGCCGGAAAAACTGCATCCGCTTTGAGATCGCGGGATCGCGCCGAGCGGTTGCCTGGGACAGCGAATTGGCGCAGCAGCTCTGGATCGGGGAGCGCGGGGAGCCCAGCCGCCTGATGCTGAGCGACCCCTCCCTCATCGACCCCTCGGTCGCGCGCTTCGCGAGCTACCCGGGCGGGCACAACGAGGGATTTCCCGACACGTTCAAGCAGCTTTACCGCGAGATTTATGAGGATGTCCGGGCCGGCCGGCGCTCCCAAGAGCCACTCTACGCCACGTTTGCCGACGGTCATCGCGAGGCGCTCCTCTGCGAGGCGATTGCCGAGAGCCAGCGCCGTGGCGGCTGGGTCTCGCTCGGAAGCTAACCTCCAGACAATGAAACTCGGATTCGTCTCCGCCATCCTGCCCGATCTCGACCTGGAGGCCGTGCTGGCCTTCGCCCGGGACTCGGGCTTTGAAACGGTCGAGGTCATGTGCTGGCCGGTCGGCAAGGCCGAGCGCCGCTACGCCGGTGTCACCCACATCGATGCCGCGGCGCTGCTTTCCGCAGACGTCCTGCGCGTGCGCGACCAGTGTGCACGATATGGCGTAACCATCTCCGGACTAGGATATTACCCAAATCCCCTGGTCGCCGACGAGCAGGAGGCATCCGTGTATATTGACCACTTGAAAAGGGTCATCACCGCATCGGCACTCCTCGGCATAAATCTGGTCAACACGTTCATCGGCCGCGATCCGGCCCGCAATGCGGCCGACAATTGGAAGCTGGTCGACGAACGGTGGCCGGCGATCGTCCGGCACGCTGAAGGGGCGGGGGTGCGCATTGGCATCGAGAACTGTCCGATGTTCTTCACCCAAGATGAATGGCCGGGCGGCAAGAACCTCGCAGTCTCGCCGAGGAACTGGCGCGAGCTGTTCCGCCGCCTGTCCAGCCGCTCGCTGGGGCTGAACTTCGATCCCTCGCACCTCGTCTGGCAGCAGATGAATTACGTGGAGCCCCTGAAAGAATTCAGGGACCGGATCTTCCACGTCCACGCCAAGGACGCGAAGATCGACCGCAGGAAGCTCGATGACGTCGGCATCCTCGCGACACCCCTCGAATTCCACGAGCCGAAGCTGCCGGGCGGCGGCGACATCGACTGGAAGCGGTTCCTCGGCGCGTTGGCCGACACGGGCTACGAGGGCCCGGTCTGCATCGAGCTTGAGGACCGCGCCTTTGAGGGCTCCCTGAAATCGCGCCAGGCCGGCCTCCTCCAGAGCGGCGCCTTCCTGCGTCCCCTCCTGCGCGCATGACGGCAAGCGTCCAACCGCTGTTTGCCGGGATTGATCTCGGGGGCACGAACTTCATGGCGGCCCTCGGCGACGCAAATGGCAACCTGGTCGCGGAGGAAAAGCAGCCGACGGCCGCGCACGAGGGACCGGAGGCGGTCCTCGACCGAATCGCCGCCTCGATCGAAAGGCTGGCCGCAAAGGCGGGCCGGGCGCCTTCGGCCGTGGGATTCGGGGTCCCGGGGCTCGTCGACTTCGCCAGCGGGGAGACGCGCTTCCTGCCCAACCTCCCGACGCAGTGGCGCGGTGTCCCGGTTGCGGGCATTCTCTCGGCCAGGCTCGGCTGCCCGGTCCACCTCTTGAATGACGCCCGGGCCGCCACGCTCGGCGAATCGATGTTCGGCCACGGCCGCGACGTCCAGACGATGGCCCTGTTCACGCTCGGCACGGGCGTGGGCGGCGGGGTGGTCATCGACGGGCGCCTGCGGCTGGGGCCCCTGGGCGCGGCCGGCGAAATCGGCCACATCTGCGTGCAGCCGGGCGGGTTGTTGTGCGGCTGCGGCTGCCGCGGCTGCCTCGAGACGATCGTGAGCGGGCCGGCGTTGGCCGCGGAGGGCATGCGGCTCGTGCTCAGCGGCAATGCGCCGCTTCTGCACGAGATCTGCGGCGGCGACGCTGCGCGCGTCTCGCCCGAGGCGCTGGGGGCAGCCGCGCGAGCGGGCGATCCCAGCCCCATGGCCGTCCTCGACCGGGCCGGAAGCCTGCTGGGCTTGGCGGCATCCGCCGTCGTGCTGGCATTGCATCCCGAGCTCATCGTGCTGGGCGGGGGCGTGGCGAGCCTGGATGAGCTGCTCATCGGACCCATGCGCCGTTCACTGGGTGAGCACGTCCGCATGTTTCCCGTCGCCGGGGTCCGCATCGCGCGCTCCAAGCTGGGCGACCGGGCTGGCGTATATGGCGGGGTCGCCGCCGCCGTGAGCGGCGGCGTCATGCAGCCCGCCGAACGCCACAAGTGACATGAAGGCAGCCGTTTACCAGGGCAAGGAGCAGGTCGTCGTGATCGAAGTGCCGCAGCCCGCGCCCGCCGAGGGCGAGGTGCTGTTGGCCATCGAGGCCTGCAGCATCTGCGGTACCGACCTTCGAACCTGGCGCCACGGGGACAAGAAGATCATCCCGCCCCGCATCCTCGGCCACGAGTTCTGCGGCACCGTCGTCGAAACCCGCGCGCCCGGGGCCAACGTAGCGGTCGGCGACCGCGTCGTGATGTATATCGTCATCCTCAACGGCACCGACCGGTTTGTGGAGATGGGCCGCGAGAACCTCACCTCGCACCGAACGACGATGAGCTACCACCATGACGGCGCGTTTGCGCCGTTCATGAGAGTGCCGGCTTCGGCGGTCAGCCAGGGCAACCTCATCAAGGTCACATCCGCGATCCCGTCCGACCAGATGAGCCTGGCCGAGCCGCTCGGCTGCGTCATGAACGCGCATTCGCGCCTGGGCGTCGGGGCCAGGGACACGGTGGCCGTCATCGGCGCAGGCCCGATCGGCATCATGCACGCGGTGGTGTCCCGCCTTCATGGCGCAAGGAAGGTCTATATTCTCGACAGTAATCCCGCGCGCCTCGAGATGGCCCGTGGTTTTGACCTCGACGGGGCCGTTCGGGTTAATGCGGACGGAAGCCACCGGGAGGAGATAGCGCGCCTGACGCAGGGACAGGGCGCGGACGTCACCATCGTGGCGGTCAGCTCCGCCGCGGCGCAGGCCGACGCCCTCGAGATTGCCTCCAAGGCCGGCCGCGTCTGCTTCTTCGCCGGGCTGCCCAAGTCCAATCCGGTCGCGGCTCTCGACGTGAACCAGATCCACTACAAGGAACTCGTGGTCACCGGTTCGTATTCCGAGAAACGGAGCGACTTCCAGGCGTCGTTCGCGCTGCTGCACGGCGGGCGCTTTCCCGCCGAGAAGATCATCACGCACCGACTCCCTCTCGAGCGAATCGTCGACGGATTCCACCTCATGGAATCCGGCGAGGCTCTGAAGGTCTGCATTCTGCCCAAATCCTGACATGCCCGCATCCAACCACTTCGAACTTTTTGTCAACGGCGCCGACACGCCCGGCGCCGACGGCGAGCGGCATGAGGTGCGCTCTCCTGCGACCGGGGAGGTTGTCGGCTCCGTCGCGGCGGCGACGGCGGCCGACGCTGACCGGGCGGTCGCCGCGGCCGCCGAGGCCTTCAAGAAATGGTCCGCCCTCACCGCCTACGAGCGCGAGAAGACGATCAAGGGCGCCCTCGCCCATGTCCGCGGCAATGCCGACGAGATCGGCAGGCTGATGTCGCTCGAGCAGGGAAAGCCGTTCAACCAGGCGCGAAGCGAGGTGCTGGGAGCCTGCGACACAATTGACTACTACGCCTCGGAGGGCGTGCGGATCGAGGGCTACACGAGCCCGACCGAGCACCGCGACATGCGCTCTTGGGTGATCTACCAGCCGGTCGGCGTCTGCGCCCTCATCACGCCGTGGAACTACCCGATCTCGCTCCTCAGCTGGAAACTGGGGCCCGCCCTCGCGACCGGCTGCACGGTGGTGGTCAAGCCGACGACCGTCACGCCGATGTCTCCCCTGGCATTCTGCAAGGCGCTCGTTGCCGGCGGCATACCCGGCGGCGTCCTCAACGTCGTGACGGGCTCCGGCTCCCTCGTGGGCGACGCGTTGATTCGTCACCCGAAGGTGGCCAAGGTCGCGATGACCGGGTCCACTGCCACTGGAAAGCGCATAATGGCCTCCGCCGGGCCCCTGCTGAAGAAGATCTCGCTGGAACTCGGCGGCCAATGTCCGGCCATCGTCTGCGCCGACGCCGACCTCGACAACGCTGCGAAGGTGATTGCCTACAAGGGCTTCCGCAACAGCGGGCAATCGTGCAGCTCGATCAACCGCGTGTATGCGCACCGCAGCATCCAGGACGTGCTCGTTGCGAAGCTGAAGGCCATCGCGGAAAAAATGACGATGGGCGACGGGTTGAGCGACGGCGCGGTGGACCTCGGGCCGATGGCGACGGCCGATGGCGTCGAGACCTCGCAGCGCCACGTCTCCGACGCGGTCGCAAAGGGCGCAACGCTGGTCTGCGGCGGCAAGCGCCCGGAGGGCGACGCATTCGCGCGCGGCCACTATTATTTGCCGACCGTCCTAAAAGGCGCCACGCACGCGATGGCGGTCATGCGCGAGGAAACGTTTGGGCCGGTCGTGCCGTTCGCGGCGTTTGACAGCCTGGAAGAGGCGGTGGCGCTCGCGAACGACACCGAATACGGCCTGGTGGCCTTCCTTTTCACCCGCGACCTCGCCACGGCCAGCCGAGTGAGCGAATCGCTCCAGGCGGGCACGGTCTGCGTCAACCACGGCGCCGTGAACACGAATTATGGCCCCTATGCGGGATGGAAGGACAGCGGCTACGGCTTGGAGCTCTCGCGCAAGGCCGTCTTCGAGTACCTGAAGACTAAGCACATCAAGGTTCAGCTCTGATGCTCCTCGACCCGCTGCAATCCAGGGCGCTCTTTTGCGATGCGCTCAAGAGGCGCTACGCTATCCTGGCGGTCAATGCCGACAGCCACTCGGCAGTGACCGACTGCCTGGAGGCCGCCCGCCAGGTGCAGGCGCCGGTGATCATAGAGACCAGCCTGTGGCAGCTCGAGGGACATGCCTACGGCGCAGGCGACGCGCTGCTGGGGCTCGCGCGCTACCTGGCCGAGCTGGCCGTGCTAGCCAACAGCCATCGGTTTGGCGAAGTGCCGGTCGTATTCCACACGGACCACATAAAGGGCCCGAAGACGGTCGGGATCCTCACCGCCTCGCTGCTGGGCGTGCCGGTGCGGCTGGGCGAGGTCGAGGTGCGGCTCCGCGCCTCCACCGTGTCGCTGGATTCCTCCAGCCTCACCGACGAGCAGAACATCGACCTGCTCTGCGAGCTGGCTGGCGCGGCCGGCGCCGCGGGAGTTCCCGCCACGTTCGAAATGGAGAGCGAGGTCGACGAGGGCCACACGCCGCCTGAGCGCACCCGCAAGCTCATAGGAGCCGTCGAGGCGCGACATCCCGGAATGGTCTGGCTGTGGGCGCCCGGCCTCGGAACCCGGCATGGCCTATCCGCCGGCGGCTATCCGGAATTCCGGGTCGACCTCGTCGAGGCAAACGTGCGCCTGCTGAAGGAGCTCACGGGCCGCGATGTCGGCGTGGCCCTGCATGGCTCCTCAGGTCTGGACGAAAGGGCCCTCGCCGCCGCCGCGCGCTCCGGCGTTGTCAAGGTCAACTGGTCAAGCGAGTCGCTGCTCTGGCGCTCCAACGCCGCCCGCGACTATTATGCGGAGAGCTCCGCAAAGATGAACCCCAAACACGCGCAGTGGAAGGCGACTGCGATGGACAGCGGCGTGCAGAGCTACGTTTCCGCCCGTTACGTGCCGGGGGTCGCCCAGCGGATGACGCTGCTCGGCGGCGCGGGCCATGGGCCGGCTTTCGTCAGGGGACTTGGATGATAGAACAAATAGGAACCACCACGAGAGTCTCCCAAGGGCCACGTCGCCTCGGGATGCCCCATTGGCTGCTGCTGGCGTGCGCAGCCGTCCTGGCCGGCGGGGTCCGGGCGCAGCCCGCCGAGAACGATCCGCCGTTTCGCATCAGCGAGAACCAGCGCTACTTGATCGACCGGAGCGGCACCCCGTTCCTGCTCCAGGGCGACGCCGCGTGGTCCCTCATTGCGAACGTGACCAAGGAGGATGCGGCCGTATATCTTCAGAATCGCCGCGCAAAGGGCTTCAGCGCGATCCTGGTCAACCTGATCGAGCACAAGTTCGCGAAAAACGCGCCCAAGAACGTCTATGGGGAGGCACCGTTTCCCGATGTGCATGACTTCAGCGCGGTCAACGAAAAATACTTCGAGCACGCCGACTGGGTCATCCGGAAGGCCGCCGAGAATGGGCTGACGGTGCTGCTCGCGCCGATCTACCTGGGCTACACGGGACTGGACGAGGGGTTTTACGACGAGACCCTAGCGAATGGCCCGGAAAGGTGCCTGGCCTATGGGCGCCTGCTCGGTAACCGGTACAGGAATTTCGACAATATCATCTGGGTCATGGGTGGGGACCGCGATCCCGGGCTGGCCCGGGAGGACGTGGACATGATCGCGTACGGCATCCGGGAATTCGACAGGCGCCACCTGATGACCGCCCACTGCCATTCCGAATCCGCGCCGGTGGACGTGTACCCCGGGTCGTGGCTCCAGGTCGGAACGACCTACGCCTACGAGATCGTCCACCAGCGCCTCACTTGGGACTACCAGCGCAAGCCGGCGATGCCGCTTTTCTTGATCGAGTCGGTCTACGAGGGCGAACACAACTCCTCGGAGCTCCAGGTGCGGCGACAGGCCTACTGGTCCATCCTGTGCGGCGAGTTTGGCCACGTCATGGGAAACCTGCCCATCTGGTCCTTCAATCCCGGCTGGCAGGAAGCAATGGATAAGCCGGGTTCGGTTGCCATGATGCGCTGGGGCCGCCTGTTCCGCTCACGCGCCTGGTACGACCTGGTGCCCGACAATGATCATGTTCTGGTCACGGGGGGAGTCGGGGAATACTGGGGAAACGACTACCTGGCCGCGGGCGTGACCCCGGACGGAGGCCTTGCGATGGCCTACATGCCTACTGCGCGCACCGTGACCGTGGACCTTTCAAAGCTGGCGAAGGGCCAGTGCACCGCCTGGTGGTTCAATCCGCGAACGGGCAAGGCGTCCGAGGGCGGGTCCTTTGCCACGCAGGGGCCGAGGGATTTCGCACCGCCGGCCGACGGCGATTGGGTGCTCGTCTTGGACGACGCGTCAAGGCGGTTGGCCGCACCCGGCCAATAAGTCCGACCAAGCGTAAAAGTATCGTAGAAATACGCATCGGCTATGATTCGTTTTGAAACCTCGTGGGGTGCCCATAGAACGCCACCCGCAGGCGAACGTCTCAATTCTTCCAAGCATCCCCATGAATCTCCGCGATTGCTCCAGGTATTTGGCCGCGATCTCCACGGTAGCCGCCTCGGCCGCCACCCTTCCCGGCACGGCTCGTGCCGACGACGCCGGCGCGGTCATCAACCGAAAGTCGGCCATAACGGCGGGCAACGCCACAGCCACGGGCGCCTCGACCACCACCGTTGCAAACGGGGCGGCCCGCACGAAGGGCTCATGGACGAACGCCGCTGGGGGCCAGGGCACATGGCAGTCCCAGGGCAAGTGGAACAGGGCGACTCAATCGGGCACCTTCAGCGGGACGGCAACCCGCCCGAACGGTGCGACATCCAATTGGCAGGGGACCACGACCCGCACGGCCCCCGGCGAATTTAGTTCCGGTGGGACGATAACCCTCGCCAACGGGAAGCAGGTCAACTTCGCGTCGACGGACACAAGGGTTGCCCCCGGGAGCTGGCAGAAGCAGCAGATATTCACGGGACCCTCCGGAAAGACCGTCGACCGCACGGTCGACGCGACGGTCACAGGACCGGGGCAGGGCAACTGGAATGCAACGAGCACGCTCCCCAACGGGCAGTCCATTTCGAGCAATGGGACGGTCAACGCGGCCGTCGTCGCCCCGGGACAGGCCACTTGGACGTCGTCGACCCATCTGCCTGACGGTCAGTCCGCGTCAGGCACCGGGACGGTCGCGGCGACCGTGACCCCGGCGACCCCTCCCAGCAACTGATCCGGGCTAACAGGCCATCATACCGGGCTGTTGTCAGCCCGGCCGGGCCCCGTTGCCCTACCCTGTTCCTGCGTTACGGGGTGATCGGAATTCAAGGCTGCTAATCACTTGGTCGCCCGTTGATCCCGGCACGGCCGACCATTTCAATCAATGATTTGCAGCCTGCGTTTCGACGAGGCTGCGCCGATCGTAAACAAGACCGGTGCGGCCATCGCCGCATACTGAATATCGAATCCGCAGAACCGCTTCTGCTGATCAAGGAAGGCGGCGGGCGGCCTGCACAGGGCAGACGCGCCCGCGACACCATGCCCTATTACAACTCGGGACAAAGGTGCTCCACCCTTCCCGAATCACCCCTGCTGAGCGTGCCGTCAAAGCCGAGCCAATCGCCCGAATGCAGTGTCTTGTTCATCTTGCCCGGAATGACGATGACCCCGTCGGTGCGGACCACGACGCCGTTGCCGAGCTTCATGCTGTCCTGCATGACCTTGGTGACGCCGTTCCGCGTGATCATGACCTGGGCGTAACTCTCGGTAAATCCGTCCCTAGCGACCGCGACTGCCATCGGAGCCGGGCTGGTTGTGGTTATGACGGTGGTTGTCGTGTCGGCGAACGCAGCGGATGCCCCTGCGAGAACAAGAAGAAGTGATAACGATAGGTTGCCAGTGGTTTTCATATTTATGGATGTCTTTACGCTAAACCGACCCATGCATCGGGCGTCAGTTCCCCATGCGGGTTATGGACCCCATGCCGGGGGGTTCGATCGGCTGGCTTGCCCAGCAAGGCGGGCCCCCCAAGATCCGACATTCCCCAGATGGAACGAATCCTAGGCCCCACACGAACGATGCTCGCCCACCGCGACTTGTTCATCGTCCTCGTCTGTAACCTCCTTCTCGGGCTGGCCTTTTCGTTCGTCACCCCGTTCTACTCGATGTTCGGCACGATCGAGGTCGGGATGTCGAATTTGACGTTTGGCCTCTTCATGACGGTCACGTCGGTGGCCGGGATCATCATGAGCACGGTGCTTGCGCGCTGGTCCGACACGAAGTTTAGCCGCAGAAACATCCTTCTTCTCGGCTGCGCGGCGGGAGCGGCCGGCTACGCGGGATACGCCTTTGTTCGCAGCGTCCTGTGGCTGACGGTCATCGGGTCCTTCGGCATCGGCATCTCGTCGATCGCATTCTCCCAGATCTTTGCCTACGGGAGGGAGGCCCTCCATCGCCACTGCGTGTCGGACGAGGATGCGCCCCTCTATATGAACATTTACCGCCTGACGCTCTCGCTGGCCTGGACGGTGGGCCCCGGTGCGGCGGCGTGGGTTATGGTGCGGTACTCCTACAGGGGGATATTCCTGGTGTGCGCCGGGCTCTTCTTCGCCCTCATGGTGACCGTCTGGCTGTACGTGCCGTCGCGGCCGCCCGCCGCGGCGGCGGAGGCCCAGCGGGTTCCGCTCATGCGGCTTCTCAGGCGCCCCGACCTGCTGTGCTATTTCTCGGCATTCGTACTCGTCTTCCTCTGCATGACGATGGGCATCATGAACCTCCCGCTCATGATCCTCCAAAACCTCGGCGGCACGGACAAGCAGGTCGGCATCGCCTACAGCGTCGCGCCCTTCTTTGAACTGCCCTTCCTCCTTCTCTTTGGGCTTGCCGCCGCAAGAGGGAGCAAGCCCGGACCCATGATCCGGCTGGGGGTCGTCATCGGGGTGGCCTATTACCTCCTTCTCTCCCAGGTGCGAGCGCCCTGGCAAATTTACGCGATCCAGATCCTGAGCGCGGCAATGATCGCCGTCCTGTCGGGCATCGCGATCACCTTCTTTCAGAATTATATCCCAAACCAGCCGGGAACGGCGACGAATCTCTATACGAACGCCAATCGCATCGGCTCGACGGTCGGCTATCTGTGCTATGGCTTCCTCGCCGGCGGATTCGGGCACAGGACCGTCTTTCTCGTCTGCGCAGGCGTGTGCGCGGCGGCATTCGTGCTCCTATGGCTGGCCCGGGAAGAGCATGAGTCGCACGGGCTGCCCGCCGGGACTTGATTGACCCCCACAAACCGGAAACGTGGGGGAGGCGCCCAGCTTAGACGGGCCGGTTGAATTCCGCCGAGACCCTCGCCCCGTTATCTGCTGCCGCCGGCCCGGGGCCGCGCCGCCTATCGGACCCTGCCGGAGAGACCCATCTCGAGCGAGCGCAGGAGCTCCTCCGTCCAATCGGCGACACGGTGTCCGTTGTCCTTCCGTGACTTCGCCACTGTCGCAAGGGATACCGCCCCCGCGTGCAGCCCCCAGGAATTGCGGACATAGGTCAGCACGCCCGCGATCTGCTCGTCGGAAAAGCCCGCGCCGATGGCGGGCATGGAACCGGGAAACCCGGGCGTGCCCTCCTTGCCGTTCAGCAGAATGCGCACCAGGACCTCGGGATTGGCGCCCACCCAGTACGAGTCGACCAGCGACGGCGCCACGTTCGCCAGGCCGCCCCCGTTTGTCTGGTGGCAGGCCGCGCAGATCTGAAACGTCACCTTCCCCTCATCATAAAGCTTGAGCTCGTCCGCGGTCATGGGCCTCGACGGAACCGCCTTTGCGCGCAGTTCCGCCTCCAGCCTCGAAAGCCTCTCCGACATCGAGGTGGCGCCCGTCCTCACGTCCCCGCTTGTGCTCGAGACAAGCGGATCCAGCTCGGAAGACTCCATGACCTGGCCGGAACCGATTGAACGCCGAAACGGCGGCTGCAGGAGCGGCTCAAAGCCGCTGAGCGCCGCAAGGCGGAACCAGTCGGGCAGCATTCCCGCGTCACCGAGGTGGGCGACCAGCTCCTGGTTCATCTTCGGATCGCCTTGGCATAGGATCGCCGTCGCGAGGATCCGGACCATCGCCCTGGACTCGGGGGTGGGACCAAACTCCTCGGTCTTGCCGGCCATCCTCTCGAAAAAGGCCAGCTCCCGCCCCCGGAGCCCCGTCGCGATCGCGCTGGCCACAAAGGGATGGTCCCCGCCAAGAAGGAGGACGCGGCCCATCATCTCCAGGGCTGACTCGCCCTTCGCCTGACCGAGGCTCAGGGCCAGCTGCACGACAACCTCCGGAGCCGGGTCGTTCACGACGGCTGCGAGCTGCGAGACCGCCTGATCCTCATCCGGATGGCCGAGCCACCGCTCATGGAGCCGGACGGCGGCAGAGCGCACCTTCGGCGACTCATCGCCCAAAGCCTCCTGAAGCAGCGGCAGGGTCGACGCAGTGAGGCCGTCGAGGGTCCAGAGCGCGGCCACCCGCGCCGGCGCGGTCTTCCCGTGCAGGGCCATCGTCTCAAGCGCCGGCACCGCGTCCCCTCCGCCCCGCTCAACGAGCTCCTGCTGTGCCGTGTCCCTCCACCAGGAGTCGGGGTGCGCCAGGAGGGCCGCCAGCTCCGCTCCGCTCATGCGATCGAGAGCCGGCTGCGTCTTCTCCAGGGGCCCGCCATCATAGGTGATCTTCCAGAGCCGTCCCTGCCCGAAAAACGGATTCTCGAGCCCACGGGCAAGCGTTTGGTCCCGAAGGTACGACGTGATCCAGTGGTAGTCCTCCAGGATGCCCCGGTACATGTCGACCACGAGCATCGACCCGTCGGGATCGTTGACCAGCGCAACGGGGCGGAAGCGGGTGTCGGTCGAGGTCAGGAATTCCCGCCCCTGATACGCATTCACGGCCTCGATCTGCCCCTCCGCCTCAAGGAGCAGGTTCCGCTTTATCAGGTTTGCTGAGGGCTCGGGCACAAACGCGTTGCCATAGTAATGCGAAGGGAAATTGGTGCCGCGGTAGACGAATCCGGAGCACGCCGCCGTGAACTCGAGCAGCGTCCCGTCGTCGCGCAGGCCGCCGGTCGACATCCCAAGCACGCCCTTGTGATACCCCCGGTTCACCGCCGGCGTCATGTGGCTCGGCCAGACCTCCTGATCCTTCGCGATCTGCACGTTCGCCCAGGGCAGCTCGGTCACGTGTGGGTTGCGCAGGTTGTAGGCGGGGGCGTAGAGGTCGCACCGGAGCTGGTCGCTGTTAAGGCTGAAAAAGAAGCGGCCGAAATCGTCCTGGCTGATTCCAAATTGCCCGCGCGACAGGACGGGCAGCCGCTCCATCTTCCCGTGCGTGTAGCGGTAGTCGAACGCGAACGCGACGTCATGAACGAGGTTATCCCTGCCCCAAAGCAGGCTGCCGCTTTCCTGGACGCCACCGGGGATGCCGTAGTTGTCGGCGACGACCTGCAGGTCGTCGCACGTCCCGGTTCCGCGGGTGTCCCTCGCGAGAAACAGCCTCGGGGGATCCGCGATCAGTATGCCCTCGTGAACAAGCAGGACGCCGCGCGGATAGACCAGGCCGTGATCAAGCCAGACCGTTCGCCGGTCGAAATGCCCGTCATGGCGGCTCGACTCCAGTTTCACGATCTTGGAGGGCGGCAAAGACGTCGTCCCGGAGGCCATCGGAGAATGCTCGCTGACCATGCCCGCGTTGTACTGCGGCATCTCCACGACCCAAAGGTTGCCGTCGAGGTCATAGGCCGCGGCGACCGGGTCGTGCACAAGGGGCTCCGCCGCCACGAGGTCGATGCGAAACCCGTGCGGGAGCTGAAATGTGCCCTGCTCGGCTTCCGGTGCCAATGGCGGCTCCTTGGCGTAGCTCCGGGCCGCCGGCAACGGCTCCTCGACCGGCTCGCTCAGCAGGTCGCCCAGCTGGGCGTGGAGGGCGCAGGGCAGCAGGAAGGCCAGCGCGGAGATCGCCGGGATCCATGACTTGCGTTTGGGGTTTACCATAGTGTTCGGCAGCTCTCCAGCCTGCTGCACATACCAAGGCCGGCACAAGAAGCTGCACGCCATAAAGCATGCCAAATCTTAAGGCCGGATTTTCCGCATGTACGTCTCGCCTTTCCGGGGGATGCATCCGTTCATTTGCCAGACGCCATGAGAAAGATAATCCCCTGGGCCCTTCTCCTTCAGTTCGCCGGGGCCGTGGCCCCGGCGACGGAAGCCCCCGACGCTCCGCGGCCGGCGCCGATGCCCCCCGGGATCGCGGCTCCGCTGGACACAGGCTACCCGGGCACGATCCGCCTTCGGGTCGACGCCACCGATCTCGACCACGGGATCTTCCGGGTCCGCGAGAGCATTCCGGTCCTCGGTCCCGGACCGTTAACGCTGCTCTATCCCAAGTGGCTGCCGGGAGACCACAGCGCGAGCGGCCCCATCGCCAACGTCGCGGGCCTGGTGATCACCGCCTCCGGCAATCCGGTCGACTGGGCGCGCGACACCGTCGAGATGACGGCCTTCCATGCCGTGGTCCCGCAGGGTGCCTCGGCCCTGGACGTGGAGTTTGAGTTCCTCTCCCCCGTGGAACCCAAGGCTGGCACCGTGGTCATGACACCGGAGCTGCTGAACCTCGAGTGGAACACGGTCGTGTTCTATCCGGCCGGCTACTTCGTCAGCCGGATCGAGGTGGAAGCAACCGTGAGGCTTCCGGACGGCTGGCACCATGCTTCGGCGCTGGAGGCGGCCTCCACGCTTGGTGGCGAAACGAGCTTCAAGCCCGTGTCCCTGGAAACGCTGGTTGATTCGCCAGTCTTTGCAGGCCGCTACTACAGGCAGCTGGACCTCGACCCGGGAGCCGCAGTTCCCGTTCGCCTCAACGTGTTCGCCGACGGGCCGGAAGACCTCGAGATGGGTCCCGGGGCCCTCGCCGCGTACCATTCGCTCGCGAGGCAGGTGTACGGGGTCTTCGGCTCGCACCACTACGACCACTATGACTTCCTGCTGGCGCTCTCGGGGGAACTCGGCGGCGTGGGCCTCGAGCACCACCGCTCCAGCGAGAACGTCACATTGCCCGCGTATTTCACGGACTGGGACAAGTCGGTCACGACCCGCGACCTCCTCCCGCACGAATACATCCATTCATGGAACGGGAAGTTTCGGCGCCCCGCGGACCTATGGACTCCCGATTACAATGTCCCGATGCGCGACAGCCTGCTCTGGCTGTACGAGGGCCAGACCGACTTCTGGGGAAAGGTGATTGAGACGCGGTCGGGGTTCATCACCAAGCAGCAGGCGCTTGACCTGCTTGCCTTTGAGGCGGCGACGTTTGACAACCGGCCGGGCCGCTCGTGGCGTCCGCTTCAGGACACCACCAACGAGCCCATCATCGACACCGCCCAGACCACCGGCCTGAGCCAGCCCATCCCGTGGGGCACGTGGTCGCGAAACGAGGACTATTACTGGGAGGGTGTCCTCGTCTGGCTGGACGCCGACACCCTGATTCGCTCAAGGACAGCAGGAAAGCGGTCGCTCGACGATTTTGGCCGGGCGTTCTTCGGAATCGACGACGGCAGCTATGGGACCGTGACCTACACCTTCGGCGATGTCGTGAAGGCCCTGAACGATGTCGCGCCCTACGACTGGGCGACCTTCCTGCGTTCGCGGCTCGACGGCCACGGCCCCGGGGCGCCCCTCGACGGGATCAGGCGGGGCGGCTACCGGCTGGTCTACACGGGGGAGGAGTCCGCCTTCTACCACAGCGGGGAGAAGCCCCGCGAGGTCACCGATTTCGATTTCTCGCTGGGATTCGTCGTCGGCAAGGACGCCGTGCTGGGCGGCGTCGTGTGGAACGGACCCGCCTTCGTCGCGGGCTTGACCGACGGGACCAAGATAATCGCCGTCAACGGCCTGGCCTACACGAGCGATAGGCTGAAGAAGGCGATACGAGATGCGGCCAGGGCCGGCGCGGCGCCCATCAGTCTGCTTGTGATGAAGGGCGACCGCTTCTCGACGGTGAGCCTGGATTATCACGGGGGCCTGCGCTACCCCCACCTGGAGCGCATTGCCGGATCGCCGGCCCTCCTTGACGACGTCCTCGCCCCTAGACCGTAGGAAACCCAAGTTGGCGCATTAGCCCGCGAGAGGCTTCGATCCTGCCTGGTATTGGTCGTCGCTGACCTCTTCCATCCACTCTACAGGCTTCCCATTGAGGTGTTCCTGGATGGCGATGTGCGTCATCGCCGTGGCGGGTGACGCGCCGTGCCAATGCTTTTCGCCCGGCGCAAACCAGATCACGTCGCCCGGCCGGATTTCCTCGATCGGCCCCCCCCAGCGCTGCGCCCGGCCGCTGCCGGACGTCACGATAAGGGTCTGGCCCAGAGGATGCGTGTGCCATGCGGTTCGGGCGCCGGGCTCAAAGGTGACGCTGTTGCCCGCCGCGCGGGCCGGATCGGCCGCCGGGAACAGCGGGTCAATGCGCACGGTGCCGGTAAACCAGTCGGGCGGGCCTTTGGCCGAGGGTTGGGAACCACTTCTCCTGATATCCATGTCAGGCCCCTTTTCTTGGTCCTGAAGCGCGGCCGCGTGGGATTCGATCAGCGCGTCGCATGGGAGAATGGACCGCAGCCTAAAGGGTCGTGCTTGTGTTCTCCACGCGTATCTGGCCCAGCAGCTTCCCGAGCGTGGCGCGGCATTGGCGGGTGGACTTGGTCCCCGTGAGCGAGGAGATGTGGATGTCGATCCAGGTGCCCTCCTGGATCCAGTGCGCCCGGACGCTTGAGTGCGTGCTTCCGGGCAGGTCCATGTTGTAGAAGACCGCGTCCCATCCACCAATCCTCTTGAATTCGACCTCGGTGGGGCTAGGCAGCCCGTTTATCTCCCATTGGATCTTGTCTCCCTCCAGGATCTTCTTCGTCGACGTGAACTTCTTGGCCGGCTCGATCCATCCGCTGACGGAGATATCCGGCCGCCTCTCGTCCTGGAACAGAAAATAGCGGGGATTAAGCTTCGAGCCCGTCCCGAGGTTGTTCTTCAGGTCCCTCTTGGGGATCGTCATGGCCAGCGTGGTGACGGGGACGTTGAGGACGTATCCATCCGGCAGCTCGAACACCTGGAGCTTCTCGCCGTCCGGGACGGAGGAGAGCGCGTGGGAATACGCGAAGAACGTGAACGAGGATCCGAAGCCGGCCGATTGCATGCTGCAGTTTTCCCTATGATTGATTTCGCGGGCCCCACACGGGGTTTCGACGCACCTCACCATCAACCCGGGCGCATGATTCCGCCAGTCCCAATATTTCGCGATCGCACCCTGGCCGTCCTTGCGCACATTGCAGATCGGCAGTCCAACGGCACGATAACCGCAGGCATGACATCTTCCCTATCCCGGATTTCGGCAGTGGCGCTGGCGCTCGCCGCGCAAGCCGCGGTCGCTGCGGACGTTGGGCCGCAGCCCATCGAGAACCGATTCGCCACGATCCATCTCCATTCGGGCGCCAAAGCCCTCTGGGACTATTCGCTTAACGGGGTCGACGGGCGGCACGCTGTCGCCGCGCCGGTTGTGAATGTTGACGGACGCGATGTGACGCTGAGCATTGAGGCTGTGAGGCCGTTCGGGCCCGACAGGCAGCTGCCCAATGGCTGCCGCGAATGCGCCTACGTCGGCGACGTGCTCGGCGAGACGGGCCTGCAGCTCAAGGTGGTCTTCAGGGTCGCGGAGGACGATCCCGTCGTGCGCTTCCATTACGAGATCCTGAGCGACCGCACCCGCCATCTCACGAAGCCCGAGGGGACGGACCGGATAAGCTACCTCGCCCTCTCGCTCGCCGGCTTTCCCAAGGTGACGGAACTGCGCCTTTCGGAATTCAACGAGGAATTCCACAGCTACATGCCGGTCGAGCGGGCGCTCGACACCCGGCTCTTTGTCGACCGGGAGGAGGCGATGGGCCCGATCCTTCTGGCCGGCGACGACACGGAGCAGCTCCTCGTGGCCTATGAGCACGGCTCCACGGCGCCCGACGAGTTCCTCCACTACAGGCTTTCGCCGGACCGCTCGGTCTCGCTGGACGCCGTCAAGGGCAACTACTGGACGGGCGAGGAGATCGGGCCGGGCAAGCCGTTCTCGACGATCTGGTTCGAGATGGAGGCGATTCGCGGCGACCGCCTGGCGCTGCAGAAGGCCTATCGGAATTTCGTCCTGAAGCACCTCGCCCTGAGCCCGGCGTCAAGGAAGCCGAGGATATTCTACAACACCTGGAACTATCAGGAGCGCCTCAAGAGCTGGGAGGGCAAGCCGTACCTGAGCGAGATGAACCAGGAGCGGATGCTCAAGGAGATTGACGTGGCGCACAGAATGGGCGTCGACGTGTTCGTCATCGACGCCGGCTGGTTTGAGAAACCCGGGGACTGGCAGCCGAGCCCCTCGCGGTTTCCGGAAGGCCTGAAGCCGGTGAAGGCCCGGCTCGATGCGTACGGGATGAAGCTGGGGCTTTGGTTTGCCCCGAGGATGGCCGCGATGAGCTCGAAGATGCTGATGACCCACGAGGACTGCATCAAGACTCTCGACGGGATTCAGCCAAACCCATGGGTGGTCTGGGAGACCGAGGCCTCGCTCGGTTGCTGCATCGTGAGCCGCTTCGGGCCGGACTTCGCCGAGGAGCTCGTCCGGCTCAACCGGGAGCTCGGGGTGACCTACTTCAAGTTCGACGCCGTCGACCAGTATGGGTGCAACGATCCGAATCACGGCCACGGTACCGCCTCAGACCCAGCGACCGAGCGGGGCGACTGCTATGCCTTCCAGGTGCCGCTGGCCATGGCCAACATCGCCGAGGTGGTGGGCGCCGCGGTCCCGGATGCGATCTGCGACTTCGACATGACCGAATCCGGTCGCAGCTTCGGCCTGGCGTTCCTGAGCGCGGGCAAGTACTTCCTAATCAATAACGGACCCTACCACCAGAACTATGACCTTCCGCTGCCGCCGGACGGCAACTGGAACCTGTTCTTCTACCCGGGCCCGGCCCGCGACTGGATCTGCCGCAGCCCGCTCGTCTTCGACCAGTGGATCCCGTCGACGCTGTTCCTGACGCATTACCTGCCGGACGACCCCGAGAGCAACCAGATGCTCAGCCTCGCCTCCCTGATCCTGGGCCAGGACGGGATTTGGGGCGACCTGCCGGCGGTCTCGGACAAGGGGGTAGCCCTGTTCGGAAGCGTTCTCGCAAAATACAGGAAGGTTCGCGACGACATCGCGGAAGCCTACCCGGTCGACAGCGGGCCCGTCGGCGGCGCCCCGGAGGTGCATGAGAAGATCGCTCCCAACGGCCGGGGCGCCGTGGTGCTGTTCGCGAGCCACGGCGTCTACCGATACGTCACGACCAACCACGCGGACCACCGCATATGGCACGACGATGGCACCACGGTGACCCTTGACGGGACCGGCCACGCCGTCATCACCGCCGACTTTCCGACGCAGGCGGGGTCATTCCCGAAGGCGGGGGCGCACATCGTGTTCTTTGGCGTCGACTGAGCGGCCGCTGCCGCTCGGTCGAGGCCTCGCCGGGGTGCGCGGACCGCCGTCAGAACTCGGTGGAAACGGTCAGGAAGTAGTTTGTCGTCGGCAGCACGTTGTAGGCGTTCGTGGCGGGCGTGGCCCCGACTGCACTCAGCACCTGCACCTTGCGGTTGAGCAGGTTGTCCAGCTGGAGCTTGATCTTGATCGAGTGGACCATGCTTCCCTGGGGCATCTTGATCGCATACCCGACGGCCAGGTCCGTTATCCAGAAGCCCGGGTCCTCCGCGGACTGGACCGGGACCGGAGCCCCTCCGGGCTGCCCCGTGGAGGTCTGTCCGTAGAGCCCGAGGTCCGGGTTCACAAGCGCGCTCGAATAGACGACAAAGGGACCGACATACTTCGCATCTATCGAGGCAAACCAGCCGGCCCTGTTGAAGACCGCCCCCAAGGCTGCCGTCGAATTCGGTACACCGTTAGCCCCAAAGGCGCCCAGGGAGGCCACATTGAACGAGGGGACGCCGGCGTCGGTCTTGTAGGTCGCCCTGTTGAGGGACCCGTTCACGTACGCGCTCAGTCCGCCGCCCACGTAATAGGTCGCCTCGGCCTCAACGCCGCTCATCCACGCCCCCTTGGACTGGAAATAAAGCGAGTTTGTGGAATCGTTTGGATCGGTCACGGACGAGACAAGGTTGTCGATGTCGATCACGTAGACGTCCGCGTCGGCGTTGAATCTGTCCGTCTTGAAGACGGTGCCGACCTGGTAATTCAACGTCTGCTCCTCCTTCAGGTTCCCCGGGTTGTAGCTCGTGCCGGTGGCGGCCAGATCCTTCGGATCCTGCGGGACATTCTCCTCGTCGGTCACTATCGGGTACGCGATCCCCTTGGCCACCTCGGCGTAAACCGACCAGTCCGGCGTGATCGCGTAATTCGCGGACAGGTGGGGCTCCCAGTTCGTGTAGGTGTTGTTGCTGAAATCCGGCTGCTCCGTGCCCTGGTTGACCGGGGCCTCGAGGTCTATCGTGTAGTTCGAGTCCTTCACGCCCGCCTCGATGGTCAGGTTCTTGACGGGCTTCCAGATGAAGTCGGCGTAGGGCTGGAATGTCTTGTTGAAGACGTGCATGTACCACTGGTAGCCGGGCTTGTAAGGGGAGCCCTTCGAGTTTGTGGTGTCGATGAACCCGAATGTCTCGCTGTCCTGCGGGTTCGCCGTGGCGTATGCGGGGCTGTAGTCGAGAAGGTAGGCGTAGCGATCGGCGCGCACATACTCGGTCCAGACGCCGAAGCGCTCCTCCAGCGACGAGTCCTCGCCGTGGACCAGCGCCAGGTAGTTGCCGAACGCCCGGTAGGCGTTCACCTTTATCCGGCCGCCCGGGTCGTCGTCGTTCGTGATCCCGCTCGCCTTGGTCTGACCCTCGCCGGTGTTGGGGAGCGTGTTGTCGGAGTCGTTCACGTACGCGGGGCCCGCGTAGGCGGTGCCCGGGAATTTTGTCACGGAGCCGCCAAGCACGGGATCGGCCGAATTCTCATGGCTGTCGTTATTGTAGTAGTAGGTGTAAGCCTTGTCGTTGAGGCTGAAATCGCCCGCAAACTTCGACTTGATGCCGATGTACTCAAAGTCCGCCTGCTTCTGCTGGTAGTTGTAGGGGTAGTAGTTGTCGTTCGGGTCGAAGGGGTTGTCGTCCAGCCCGTAGTTGCGCCCGAACTCGTTGATCTGCGCCTGCGTCACCGTCCCGGGGTTGTTGAACTTGATGTTGTTGTAGTTGGCTACGACCGTCACCGTCGTGTTCCTGCCGATCGGCTGGATGTATTTCAGGTAGTATGTGTTTCGCTGCAGGTAGGAGAAGCTACGGTACCCGTCGGAGCTCATGTACTGGTACGTCATGACTAGCGAGGCTCCGTCGAGCTTGGGGAGGATGCCCGTGTTGATCTCCACGTTCCCGAGAAACGTGTTCCAGCTCCCGTCGGAGAAGGTCAGGACCGTCGCCTGGTCCGTGCGGGGATCCTTGGAAAGTAGCCCTATCGTTCCGCCGAATGTGTTCTCCCCGATGTCCGCGGCCGTTCCCGGCCCGCGGTCGATGACCTCGCCGCCCAGGACCTTCGCCGGAAAGTAGCTGGTCGTGTGATGGGTCTGCCCGTTGGCGTCCCCGAACGGTATGCCGTCATAGGTCACGTTGAACTGGCCGTCCTGGAAACCGCGCATGGAAAGCATCTTTGACTCGCTCAGGCCGGGGCCCTCGGTCTCGATGTTGACGATGCTCGGGGCGATGTTCGCGATGGTCGCGTAGTCGGCAGTCGGCGCGATCTGGTTGTTGATCGTCTGGGCGCTTATCAGCGACTGAGGCTCAATGGCGTTGAGATTGCTTTCGGTGATGGCCTGGGTCTGCGCCGAGGTCGGCGAGGAAAAGACCTCCATTTCGTCCAGCCTGACGGCCACGTCAGGGGAGGAAGGCGCTGGATCTCCAAGGGCCTGAATTGACGGGAGGGCGAGGGCCGCGCTCGCGGCTGCGATGCGGATCAATGAACGTGTGGTCAGGATGTTTAGGTGCACGGGCGCGGAGGCTAGTGCCCCCGTGAAACGGGAGGACGTCGTTCCGGTGACAAATCCGAAACGATACCTCCAAGCCCGTGACCCACCGTCCCTGCAGGGCGCTAATCGAAAAGCCGGCTCATGTCGGAATGCTCGAGAAGGAGCGCCACCGCCGCGTTGAGGCCGGAGGCGTCATCCTTGTCAAAACGGGCGAGCAAGGGGCTGTCGAGGTCCAGGACTCCAAGCAGGCGCCCCATCTGGACCAGGGGAACGACTATCTCGGAGCGGGAAGCCGCGTCGCACGCGATGTGCCCCGGAAATTGCTCCACGTCCGGGACGATGACCGTCTCGCGCCGGACGGCGGCAGTGCCGCAGACGCCGCGGCCCATGGCGATCCGCACGCACGCGACCTTTCCCTGGAACGGCCCAAGCACGAGTTCTCCTCCCTGAAGGAAGTAAAACCCGGTCCAGTTCAGGTCAGGCAACGCCTGGTAGAGGACCGCGGCCATGTTTGCCGCGTTGGCCATGCCGTTTCGCTCACCGGCGAAAAGGCCCGCCAGCCGGTCGATCAGCTCGCCGTACGCCGCGGCCTTGGGCAGCCCGGGCGTGGATTTGACGTCGTGCATGGGAGGAAAGGGGCAACGGACTCAAATCTCGAAAGAGGCTAGTCCGCGAACAGGCGGACAAGCAGCCGGTCGAAGATCCGGTCAAGGCGCAGGTTAAAGATCACGTAGATTACCGCAAGGGCCACAAGGCAGGCAAACGCCAGGTGGCTGTAGGCGTAGATGATCTGGTGCTGGGTCCAATGATAGTCGTCCCTGAGGATGTTCATGTCGCCGCCGCCGTCATCCTCCCCGTTTATCATCGAGCCGTACGGGATCCCATCCAACCCGCGCTTCACGTTCCACCAGAAGACGAAGCTTTTGTAGAAGACCCCGGCGCCGATGAAGAGGAACACGTAGCGGCAGCCTCCCCATTTGAATTTTTCGGGGAATTCGAAATAGAACATCCCGACCATGGCCGCGGAGATGTAGAATTCGCCGCCGACGCCGCCGAAGATCATCCACATGTGGCCCCGGTCCCCAGGCAGGAACCAGGTCACGTAGGTCTGTGCGGCAAGGAGGATCGCCGCAAGGACGACGGGCCAGATCTTCCTCTCCGTCCATCCCACGACCGCCATGGTGCCGAGCAGGACGGGCACGCCAATGTAGACAAGGGCCGACTTCTCCTGCTCGACATTGGTCCAGCCGAACGGCAGCGGAAGCGCCCTCCTTCCCGAGAGCCAGGCAACGCTGGCGTGCCCGAATTCATGCACCCACGTGTGAAACCCCTCGAGCAGGAAGCCCAGCGGACTCATCACGAACAATACAGCCAACGCGGCCACCAGCGGGGGCGCGATCGCATTGACGATCGGGCTGTCGAAGGAAGTCGGGTCATAGGGGCCGAGAGGCGGCGCCTTGGTCACCTCGTCCGGGCCTACTTGCTCTTTGATCGTCATGGGGCGGCCGTTTTTTCGCGGGCGCGGGCCGAGCGCTCAACCTAAAACGGCGCGCACCCCTCGCCTGGCGGAGTTCCCGCCGCCTCCCAGCCTGTTTGTGCTGGCCCGCCCAGAGGGGGCGTGGCACTTTGCCGTCCACTGGCCGGCGCGATATTTCTCAGCTATGCCTCGCAAGACGCCGACGCGGCACGGCTCATCTGCGAGGCGCTGCGCTCGGGGGACGTCGAGGTGTGGTTTGACCAGGAAGGCGGCCTCGAGCACGGCGACGAGTGGGATGCGAAGATCCGCCTCCATATCAAGGAATGCGTCCTCTTCATCCCCTTGATCTCCGCCAACACGCAGGCGCGGCACGAGGGGTATTTCCGCATCGAGTGGGACCTGGCCGCCGAGCGTGCGCGGGGAATCGCCCAGGGCGTGCCGTTCATCCTACCGGTCCTGATAGACGACACGCGCGAGCCCGACGCGCTCGTCCCGGACCGTTTCCGCAAGGTCCAGTGGACCCGCCTGCCGGGGGGCGTCGTGTCGCCCGAGGTGAGGGCGCGCCTTCTCAAGCTCTGGTCGCATCGCACCGGCGTGCTGTCGCACGAAGCGGCGCGCAAGGGCGGCGCCCCGAGCCATGCCGTGCCGATGCCGGTCGAGCATGCAGCCGGGCGCGGGGCTTGGGCCCGCGCGATCATCGTGGCGTCGATCGCCGTCCTGATTGCCGGCGGGTGGTGGCTGATGAGGGGCCGAGCCAAGCCAAGGGTCCCGCAGGCTCCCCAGGCGGCGGAAGCGCCGGCCAAGGCACCCGACGCCTCGCCGGTCGCCGAGACGGGCAGCCTGACGGCGCCGAAGTCCGTCGCTGTCCTCGCCTTCTCAAACCTGAGCGGCGAAAAGGAGAATGAGTATTTTCCCGACGGCATAAGCGAGGAACTCCTGAATGTCCTCGCCAAGGTGCCCGGCCTCAGGGTGGCTGCGAGGACCTCGTCGTTCTATTTCAAGGACAAGCAGGTGCCGGTTGCGGACATCGCCAAGCAGCTGGGCGTGGCCTATGTCGTGGAGGGAAGCGTTCGCAGGGATGGGAACCGCGTTCGGATCTCGGCGCAGCTCATCAAGGCCGCTGACGGATTCCATGTGTGGTCCGATGAATTCGACCGGGAGCTGAAGGACATCTTTGCCGTGCAGGACGAGATCGCCGGGCTCATAGCCAAGAATCTCCAGCTCAGGATCGGCGAATCCCTGGGTTCCCCCAGGCCGGCCATCGATCCCGAGGCCTTCCAGCTTTTCCTCGCAGGGAGGGCACAGGCGGAGAAGGCCAGCACCGCCGACATCAAGGCCGGCATCGACTGCTTCGAGCGGGCGGTTGCCGCCGAGCCGAATTACGCGGCGGCCTGGGCGCAGCTGGCCCGCGCCAACATCCAGCTGGCCCGCTGGGGCGAAATAGAGGACACCCTCGGATACGCGGAGGCGCGCAAGGCATTGGAAAAGGCCGTGGCCCTCGAACCCGACGCGCCGGATGTTCTCGTCGCGCAGGGGTGGGTCTTGCGCACCGCCGACTGGGATTGGAAGGGGGCCAGGAAGGCCTTCCGCCGGGCCCTCGAGCTCCAGCCCAACAACCCCGACACGCTCGCGGACACCGCGGTGATTGTTTTCAACCTTGGGCAGACTGAGGAGGGAATCCAGCTCGCCCGCCGCGCCGTGGACCTCGACCCGCTCAACGCACAGACCCAGCTCAACCTCAGCCTGCTCTTCCAGTTAGCAGGCGAGTACAACAAGGCGGAGCAGGCATGCCGGCAGGCCCTTCACCTCGCCCCGGACGGGCAGCGCTTCCACAGCAGCCTCGCGATCATCCTGGCCGAGCTGGGCCGGCCCCAGAAGGCGGAGGCGGAGGCGGCGCTTGAGACCGATGAGGTTGGAAGGCATGCGGCCTTCGCATATATCGCTGCCGACCATGGCTTTAAGATCAAGGCTGAGGCGCAAGTGAAGCAGATCGAGGCTGTCGCCCGCGACCACCAAGGGGGGGGCGGACATCCACACCTATGCCGCGGAGATCTATGCAAAGCTCGGCGAAATTGACGACGCCTTTGAGGCCGTGAACCAAGCCGTCTCGGCGCGCGATCCCGGTGAGGCATGGCTAAAATCAGATATCAACCTGCGGCCCCTTCACGCGGATCCGCGCTGGGCGGATCTCATGAGGAAAGTCGGCCTTTCGGACGAACAGCTGAACTGAGGGCCCTTCTGCAGCAGCAGGAGAAACCGCGACGGGCCCATCCGTCACTGCGCGGTCAGGCTGAGGGATTCGAAGCCGTCGCTGGCGATGACGACCTTGTCGCCGACGGCCAGCTTCTCGACGTTCAGCGTGGCGCCGGCGCCGATCACGTTGGATTGCCTACGCGTGTTGTCTGCGCCGGCGATCGTGATGTTCACGGTCAGCGGCTGCTGCTGGAGATTGTTGACGTGGAGCGTGAGGCCGTGGCCCCAGCTTTCCTTCTCAAAGGACGTCGCGACCGGCATTCGGCCAACCTTCAGGAGCATCGGCTGGAGCTGCGCCAGGTCGCTCTCGGCCTTCTGCAGCCGCGACTGAAGGTCCATCGACTGGATCTTCGCCTGGTCCAGCTGCGACAAGAGCTGCGTCGATCCCGCGGTGGCCTGGTTGAGCTGGACTTCGAGGTCAGCCGCCTGGGCCTTGGATTTGTCGAGCTGCGCCTGCTGGACCACAGCAGCGGCCTTTGCCCTGTCCAGCTGCGCCTGGAGCTGAACCGAGGCGTCCTTGGACTGGTCGAGCTGAGTCTGAAGGTCCGACTGCTGGGCCTTGGCCTTGGTCAGCTGGTCCTGCAGGTCGGCCGTGGCCGTTTTCGCCTTGTCCAGCTCCGCCTGCGCCTCCGCGCCGTCGGACTTGGCCTGGGTAAGCTGCTTCTGTGTGTCGGCGAGCTTTGCATCCAGCGAGTGGATCTTTACGGCGAGAATGATCGTGACCACGGCGAGGAGGAGCCAGGTGACGAGGATCCAGAGGAGCGGTCTCTTCCCGCTGGCTTTGTCGTGGTCCGGAGTCTTTGCGTCTTTCATGGTGAAGTTTTCCTCATAGACAACTAAACCCGGCAAAAGAAACCACCCCCGGCCCCAAAATCGGCGCGCTGCCCCATTTCGACGGCCCCGATCGCGTTCCGGCTCGGGCCATTCGGCGCCGCCCTCCTGCCGCGCTAGGGCCTCGACTTGGGGCCCATGTCCTCCTCGTTCTGCTTCAGGATATCCTCGGGCCGCTTGATTGTCTCGGGAAGGGGCGGCGGATTGGCGACGCCCGGCCCTGCGTTCTCGGCCGGCGCCACGGGCTTCCCGCCGGCATCCGGCGGATGGAGCGCCGTCTTTTCCGTCTCGCTCCACTGCGACGTGTCCCACCCTCCGCCAAGGTTGTTCACCAGGCCCAGGGTCGCCGTGATCTGGCGCAGCTGGACCTGCAGCTCGGCCAGGCGGTTGGTTAGGAAGGTGTTCTGCGCCGTGATGACGTTCACGTAGCTGTCCACGCCGTTCTGGTACCGGACGACGGACAACTGCACGGTGCGCTGCGCGGCCACCGCAGCCTTGTGCAGCTGCGTCACCTCCCTCGATAGGATTCTCAGGCTGGCGAGGTTGTCCTCGACCGACTGGAAGGCGGCCAGCACGGTCTGGCGGTAGTTGGCCACGTTCGCGTCGTACTGGGCGCGGGCCTGTGCGTTCTGGGCGCTCCTAAGCCCGGCATCAAAGAGGGGCTGCGCGAGCGACGCGCCGACGGACCACATCCGGTTCGGCCAATTCAGGAGCTGAGTCAGGTTCGTCGACTCAAACCCCGCGGAGCCCCCCAGGGTCAGGCTCGGGAAGTAGGCCGCGCGCGCGATGCCGATGCCCGCGTTGGCAGCCGCGACCTGCCTCTCGGCCGCCGCGACGTCCGGCCTGCGCTCGAGAAGGTCCGACGGGAGGCCGACGGGAATCTCCGGCAGCGCGGGGCTGAACCGCTGGTATCCTATCGAGAACTTCGAGGGCGGGACGCCGATCAGAACGCCGATCGCGTGCTCGTACTGGGCCCGGGCGATGCCCAGATCCGTGGCCTCGGCCTCCGCACTGTCCAGCTGCGTGTCCGCCTCCGCCAGGTCCTCCTCGGATGCGAGGCCGTTGTTGTAGAGGGTGCGCACGAGGTGGAGACTGGCCTCGTAGTCGGCCAGCGTGGTGTCGAGGATTCGCCTCTGCTCGTCCGTGGCCCGGAGCGCGAAATAGTCCTCCGCGAGCGCGGTCTGGGTGCTGAGAAGCGCCGTCGCCACATTGGCCGCGCTTGCCATGGCGGAGAATTTGCTCTGGGCGACCGTGTTCCTGATGCTGCCCCAGAGGTCTATCTCATAGGACGCCTCGAGCGGCAGCGTGAAGTCCGTCCGGGGACCGGTCCCGCTTCCCCCGCCGGATGCCGGGGCAGTCGCCTGCGACGTGCCCGATCCGGATGCAGTGGTGTTGGAGGATCCGGACGCGCTGCTGCGCGACCGGATTACGGAGGGGTCCACGCTCAACGAAGGGAAAAGGCTGGCCTGCGCCTCGCCGACAAGGGCCTGCGCCGCCCGGTAGTTGGCCTCCGCGGCGATGACCGTCTGGTTCGATATGGCGACGCGCCCCTCAAGGTCGTTGAGCTGCCTGTCATTGTAGAGTTCCCACCAGTTCCCGCGCAGGACCGAGTCATTCGGCCCGGCGACCTTCCATCCCTGGGGGTCGACCGACGTGTTCGGCACGGCCTCCTTGAAGCCGCCGGTGGCGTCCGTCTTGGGCGGCTCGTAGTGCGGCGCAAAGTTGCAGCCCGCGAGCACGAGGCCTGCCGCAACGGCATAGAGTGCGCACCTTTTCATCGTGATTCTCATGATGCCGCGGTGCCCGGGGCCTGCGCCGCAGCCAGCTCCTCCGGGGGCGTCGAAAAGCCGAACTTTGCTATCCACGTGTTGAGTCGGTCCATGTAGATGTAGATCACCGGGGTCGTGTAGAGGGTCAGCGCCTGGCTCACCAGGAGGCCGCCGACGATCGTGATCCCCAGGGGCCGCCGCAGCTCGGAGCCCATGCCTGTGCCTATCGCCAGCGGCAGCCCGCCGAGCATGGCCGCCATCGTCGTCATCATGATAGGGCGGAAGCGAAGCAGGCAGGCCTCGAATACCGCGTCCTTCGGGCTCTTCTTGTCGCGCCGCTCCGCCTCAATGGCGAAATCGATCATCATGATGGCGTTCTTCTTCACGATCCCAATGAGGAGGAGGATGCCGACCAGCGCGATGACCGTGAGCGAAGTGTGGGTGACGATGAGGGCGAGGAGCGCTCCCACGCCCGCCGACGGAAGCGTGGACAGGATCGTGATGGGATGGATGCAGCTCTCGTAGAGGATGCCGAGGACGACATAGACCGCGCACACGGCGGCGAGGACCAGCCACAGCTCGTTTGAGATCGAGTCGTTGAACGCCTGGGCCGTGCCGCTGTAGGACCCCGTGATCGTCGTGGGCATGCCCGCTTTCCTCTCCGCGCCGTCTATCAGGGCGACCGCATCGCCCAGGGCCGTGCCCGGCGCGAGGTTGAACGATATCGTGACGGACGGGAACACTCCGGAGTGGTTGACGGCCAGCGGGGCCGTCTCCGACCGAAAGTGGGTGAACGCGGAGAGGGGAACCATCCCGCCTCCCGACGAGGCCACGTAGACGTCCTTGAGGCCGCCGGGGTTCTGCCAGAACTTC
>Ga0302325_10004262_pt1 | contig 33139 bp, 24 predicted proteins | sample Palsa_T0_2_FD_201948 | JGI IMG/M metagenome (GOLD analysis project Ga0302325, IMG submission 201948) | Peat permafrost microbial communities from Stordalen Mire near Abisko, Sweden - Palsa_T0_2 | ecosystem: Environmental > Terrestrial > Soil > Palsa > Peat permafrost | place: Sweden: Abisko... | reverse complement strand
GGCGCTCATGGCGACTGGGCAGGGCTGCTGAGCGCCGGCGCGATCATCGTCGGCTTGATGTATACGACCCTGGGATACGGCTCCGGTTTGATCACCCGTCACTACCGCGGGTTCCGCTGACCGGACAGCTCAACCGACCCCACACCACAGACTCACGATCAAAAAACCAATCCGAACTCGGTCAGGCCAGCACCTCAACCTCGTGCAAGATCCGGGTTAGCCGCAAAACGGTGGCTATCGGGCTCCATTAGCACTTCCCGCAGGATTTAGATTGTGAACCGGCATGTGCACGGCCGAGGGATCGTCGAGGATTGACCGGACCTTTGTAACGTCTTCCGGATAAGCGCTTAGTATTGACTGCGCGATCGCCAGCACAAAAAGCATTCCTGAAGCCGCGATCCGCTTTTTCCAGCGAAGTCTCGCCGCGCCATTCATCAGAAGTCCCGCCGCGCCATTCATCAAAGGGGGCGTCGCCAAGAAAAGGAACTTCGCCCAGCGAGGGTTAACGAGGAGCACGGCTAGCGCCATCGACAGGAAAACGATCGGGCCAAGCCAGATGTGCGCTAGCAGCAGCATGACGGACGCCACACACAATGTAGCTACCCCTGCCGCGAACGTCAGTGACAGCCCCGCGGCAATTTGAAATGATTTTATCTTTTCAGTAACGACACGGCGGGCGTTTGTACGCGCGATTAAGGCCAGCGCGAGGCCCGACAGAAGACCGATTGCAAGCTGTATGCGAACGCCAATGGCAGGGGTTTTTCCAAACCATCCGGCCTTAGATTCCCCCGTGAGGCCGCTTAGATCGTAGATGGAAATCGGCCCGTGCCGGTAGGCTGTGCTGATCTCGCGGACATTGTCAAATTTTGTTAATTCCGCTTGAGTGAGCTGCTGAGGGGCCTTTGGATCGCCCTTTGTATCGCCCTTGTAGAAGTACGCGCCCACGTGTGGTAATTCCTGGGCCAACCGCCGATCGACATAGAGGTACTGTACCTGCAGGCCGCGGGCGAGTTCAGACTGTTCGGGACCCCATTTGTCGGCGAAATACAGGCGCGGCACATACAGCGCCTTGTCATCGTTTTTCATAACCGGCCACAAGCCTGCTTGGCTAGCCAGCAGGATCGAACTCACCCGATCCGCGCCTATTGTAGTCCCAGCCGGTAGCTCGTCGCCCGCCCAGCGCACTGCGGCGAGTGTCTCGGCATCCATCGACCGACCGTCGGCGACAGCGAGATACGGGCCCGGTACCCGCTCGTAGTCTGGTCCGTTGCCCGTTAATGTGCCGCCCACAAACGCGGCCGTGGCTAGCAACAATGCTGGGAAATGAACGGCCATAGTTAGTCGGCGCCGCCGAGACTGGGATTGCTGGGTCGGCAGAGATTGATACCAGCGGACTCCCAAATCGGCGACAAGTAAGCAAAATGGGAGAAACAGGAAGCTGCTTAAGCGATCACCAACTTCGGCCCAACTTGGCATGACACGTACGGCGATCGTCAGCGGAAGTAAAGCCGCGAGGAGTACGAGCAACGCCCGCGGCTCCCACCGTCGGGAGTTGGATGATGGCGCGTAACGCTGCATCCGCCGCAGTACCGATCGGGCGTATGTCAGCATAAGCAGTGCGGCTACCAAAGCGATAGCTAACGCGTAGTAGACCAGAAAGATCCGCTCCCATCCTGGTGTCAAATAACCTGCCGTGTCGGAGAAGGGTTTGCGCCGATACCCACTAGTTGCTTGCGATACCTCGTCCTCGACGATCGGGCCGAAATATTCCCGCAGACGCGACCACTGGATCATCGCCCAGGTTGTGGTCGCGCCAACTGCGATCACCGCGCCATAGAGAACTCGTCGCCTCGCCTGGCCGCCACTCTCGGTAACAGCCCAGACAGCCAGGAAGACCGCCGTCAGCCAGCTGGTGATGTGATGCGTCACGGCGACGGCAAGCAGACAAACCGTGGCGCCGATCAATAGCGGGCGGGGATCACGAGCCCAGCGCGCGCGGGCAATGAAGGCGACCGCGGCCAGCGCGAGCGGTAACGCCAGCGTCTGATATGCGAACTGTGAGCTGAAAAAGGTGAACTGGGCAGACACGGCGTACACAGTCACGGCAAGCCCGCCCTTGCGAGGGCTTCCGGTCAAGTGCTCGACGGCATCGCAAAGCACTAAGACCAGCACAAGCCGCGCTACGAGCGTCACCACCGTCGCTGCCACCAGCACAGGGAGCCCGAGTTGATGCACCAGAGCGGTGAGCGACTCTAGGCCCGGATAGCGGGGGCTGACTACAAGCATTGGGTGCCGTTGGAACAGGCCGTGCGAAGAGTCGATATCACTCAGCGTGCGCAAGTGGAGTTGCTCGTCGTACCCCCTAAACATCAGGGGGTCCATCACCCGAAGCTGCAAAGCAGTCGTCACCCCGAGACATATCACCGCGGTGTTCCGCACCGCTCGGGCTAGCTGAGGGCGAGTCAGTGCCCAGAGCACACTCGCGTAGGTGAGCCCAGAAGCAATGCCGGACACCACCACAGCCCCCGTTCCTGCATTGAGCCTCCCCATACAAGCTGCGAGCACCTGGATGAGCAACGAACCGGTTTGGCACAGCAGGAGTACCCATAAGACGGCGAACGATCGTTCGCTGGCCTGTGCATGCTCAATTTGGCTGGTGCGAAACGGGGCGTGCGTCACCTCATCCCTCACGGTCAAGCCGTCACCTCTTTTTCACCGGCGACGCCTTGGCGACGACACATTATGGCCCCGACATGGCCCCCGACGTCTCGTCGCGACCTGAACGAATAGCCCCCACCTGTCATCGCTTCGACGGTGTATGTCCGTTGGTCGGCAGGTACACGATGGCCGGTGTGTATCCGGGAGGCGCGTGACCGTTTGTCGGGAATCCGGCGGGTACCGGATGCGCCGCGGTTGGCGGGTATTCCTCGTCCGGTGCGTATCCGGCGCCCGGCGAGCGCGCCACCGCGGTGAGGCGCGGCAAGTATTTGGAAGCAACTGCACCGCCTACGCCCGCCGCGGCGGCTATCCCTGCGGCCCGCGGTAACCCGCCCATCATCATTGGTAGGCCGGCTGCCATTGGTAACCCACCCGTCGCGCCCAGATCGACGCCCGGCAAAGCCGACGCCAACGGGACGCCGCCGAGCAACGCCTGAGGTGTTGCGGCCCAGCCCCAGCTCGACGGCACCGACAACGCACCGACTGACTCCGCATCGCCTAGGCCCGCGAAACCGCCCACGTCCCCAGCGAACCCTGACCCCAGCGAGCCGCCGGCGTCTGCCGCTCCCTGCGCCGCGCCCGCCGCACCGTCGGCCGCACCCGCTATGTCGGCTACGGGTGGGGCGTTGAAGGAATTAGCTATCGGCGTACCCATAAGGGGCCCGAGCGCATCGGACGCCATAAACATGGCGAAAAACCCCGGGAGATAAGCGTAGTCGCCAACCACACCTTGCGCGAGGCCGCTGAGCGAGAAACCGGACGACGTGGCCGTTGTAAGCCCTCCTGTCGTAGACGACGTGGAAGCCCCAGTCAGACCCAGGGCACTCTCCAACCCACTCAAGAGCCCCGATAGCCCCGATGTCGACGACGCCGACGAACTGGGCGACCCGAGGCTCTGTAGCGCGTTGGGAACCGAGGAGAGCAGCTGCGACAGCGTTGACTGCGAAGTGCCGGCGGAGGTTCCGACGGCCTGGGCGCCTTGCGCGGCCAACCCGGCCGCGTTGGTGGTCTGCGGCGCCGCGGTGATCGGCGTCACCTGCGCGGTGATTGCCGCCGAGTGCGCGGCATAGCCGTACATCGCGGCGGCGTCCTGGGCCCACATTTCGCTGTATTGCGCCTCGGTGGCCGCGATCGCCGGGGTGTTCCGACCGAAAAGGTTCGTCGCGGTCAGCGACGCCAGCTGGGTGCGGTTGGCCGCGATCACCTGCGGCGGCACCGTCATCGCGAACGCCGTCTCATAGGCGCCCGCCGCCGCTTGGGCCTGGTTGGCCGCCAGCTCGGCCTGTCCGGCGGTCGCGCTCATCCACGTCACATAGGGTGCGGCCGCAGCCTCCATCGCCGTTGACGACGGCCCCACCCACGGCCCGCTCGTCAGCTCCGAGATCACCGACCCGTAAGAGGCGGCCGCCGAATGCAATTCGCCGGCCAACCCGTTCCAGGCGGCTGCGGCGGCCAGCATCGACTCCGGCCCCGGACCGGCATACATCCGGGCCGAGTTGATGTCTGGCGGTAACGCCCCAAAATCCATGCTGAAACCCCGTGCCGCTTAGAGGGTCGCGCAAGCGTTGGCGGCCTCGGTGGCCGCGTACGAGCCGGCGCTGGTCCCGAGGGTGTTCACAAATAGTTCATGAATCGCCATAGCTTGGGCACCGATCGCCTGGTACATCTGGGCGTGCGCGGCGAACTGCGCCGCCGTCAGCGCCGACACCTCGTCTGCAGCCGCGGGAACCACCCCGGTGGTCGGGGCTGCCGCCGCCATATTGCCGGCGGCCATTCCAGAGCCGATGCCCTGCAGGTCTCCGGCCGCGCACGCCAGCATTTCTGGCTGTGTGGTCACTAACGACATGTGCTCCTCCTATGCGGAAGCAGGCCCATACGGAGGGGGCCGGGGTTACCGCGGCGCCTGGTGCGACCGCATGTGTATACCGACAATACACCTGGATTGCTAGAATACATACTATTTGACAGTCATTAATCTAAATAACAAACCTGTGGTCTTTTATCAGAGATGGACATGCATACATCTGGGATGACAGCTGGGGACACACTGCGGACCATCCGAAGAATCCGACGAAGACTGCGCCGCCCCAGGCGGCGGGTCGGCGCGCGCCCCGGGTTTTGAAAAAAGCCGTGGCCTTCTTCTCTTAGGGCTGGGCGAGTGCAGCCGGGCGGGGATCGAGCCGACCGCGCAGCCAGTCGACGGTGAATTTGATGCCGTCGGTGAGGTCGGTGTCGGGTTTCCAGCCCAGCACCCGGCCCGCCAAGGTCGGGTCCAATGCGCTCGCTTGAACTTCGCCGGTGCGGGCCTCGGCGTGATCGGGCGGACGCGAGACGCCGGCTATCTCGGCGATCAGCTGGTGCAGCTCGGTGACTGTCGTCTGTACGCCGGTGCCGATGTTGAAGGTACCGGTCGTCGTGATCGGCGCTTCGGCGGCGCACAGGAAGGCAGTCACGACGTCGTTGACGTAAACGTAGTCGCGGGTGGCGCTGCCGTCGCCGTAGATGGTCGTGGGACGGCCGGAGATCATCGCACTGCCGAAGACGGTGACCACGCCGGCTTCCCCGTGCGGGTCTTGGCGTGGCCCGTAGACGTTGGCCAGTGCCAGACAGATGGGTGCCAGCCCGTACATGCCGGCGTAGGCGCGCATATACAACTCGCCGGCGACCTTGGCCGCAGCGTAGGGGGAGAGCGGGTCCACCGCAGTGTCCTCGGTGACAGGCAAGGTGGCCGGCGCACCGTAGCGGGCGCCACCTGAGGAGGCGTAGACGATCCGCGGGACTTGCGCGCGCCGGCTGGCTTCGAGCAGATTGATGGTGCCCAGCACGTTGTTGCGGGCGTCGTTTAGTGGATCCTCGACGGAGCGGCGCACATCGATCTGGGCGGCCAAATGGAAGACCACGTCCGGGTTGCAGCCCGCGACGATGTCGGACAGCTCGGGGTGCCGGACGTCGCCCGCGACGAAGGTGAAGCGACTGGGGCCGTTGTGTCGGTGGGCCGACTCGAGGTTGGCGGCGGGGGAGCCGGCGCTGAGATTGTCGACTCCTGTCACCTGGTGTCCTTCCTCTAGCAGGCGGTCGACCAGGGTGGAACCGATGAATCCGGCAGCGCCGGTGACGAGGGTGCGCATATCAGTTATCTCCAGTTCAACGGTGGATTTGTGGACGACGGCAACCGAAGTTCGAGGCGGAATCGGCGATGATTCCGCGGCGAGATCCCGCCTTACGGGCGCGGGCGGTACGGACAGCCACGCGGTGGTGCGGGTCGGTCGCCTCGCGGATGTAGGTGCCAATCTGGCGCAACGACCGGTCGGCCTCCGGCACCATCGGCGCGGCGATCTGGAACACGTGCATCTGGCCCCGAGCCCCGCCGGTCGAAGGTGATCGGCGTTTCTGCGAGCGTTCGTTGTCCGTTATGCATGGTCAGCCATCGGCCTGATTTCCCCGGGCCTGTGCGGCATCCTCGACGGGCGCTGACGTGGTCATCGGTGCGCCGCTTGCGGTGCCGCGGCCCGCGCGCTTGACACGTCGAATCCGTGCCACGCAGCGACGGTGTGAAGCACCGGAGCCACGTTGGTGGCAAACCAGATGTGCTGGTTTGGATGGGTGGCGCACTTGCGCCACGAGTCGGCAACATGGTGCAGCCAGGTCAACAGAATGGCAACGCGCTCATCGATGCGTTCATGGATGCGCTCACGGCCACCAATGTCCGCGTCTGCTTGGTCACGCGCTGCACGCAACGCGTGACGCTCGCCGTCTGAGAGACCGCCCGCCCGTAGCCGCTCAGCGACGACTGCGCCCAGATCAGCTCGCTCCACCTGGCAGCTCGCCATCAAGATCATCAGGTACTCGTCGATAAGCGCCGGCTGACCCGGCCGCGCCCCACCCCAGTCCACGATGCCGGTGACCGGGCCCCGCACGCCGGCCACCCGAACGTTGTCGGGGGTGTAGTTGCCGTGCGTCCAGCTCACCGGCATACGCCGGCCAACAAGGGTCTGCCGTAGCATCGTTCCAAGCCGGTCCACCTCGGGGACCAGGCCGGGCTCTAACCGCCGGCATATGTCCGTCAGGCTCGCCACTGGTTCGACGACCCATCGCCGCAACAAGCAGACGTTGTCGACGACGACGAACGTGGCAGTGCGCCGGTGCAGCGGTGCGATGGCGCTCAGGGCGGCAGCGGTCAGCTCCTCGACACGGTTCGGGTGGCGCGCCAGCACCTCTGCCAGGTCGATTCCCGGCCGATAGGACTCCACGGACACGGTCGCGTCGGTGCGCTCGTCGAAGGCCAGGATCCGCGGCAGCAGCTCGCGCCACTCGTCGCCGAGTCCTTGGTGGATGGCGAGTTCGGCGAGCACGCGCCGCTGCGTGCGCAGGTCCGCAGCTCCCAGCAGGCCGCGAGCCACCTTCAAAACCGCCGCGGGCGGTCCCTGCGCGGGCCGCAGCAGGACCACGGCCGTGTCGCCGACAAGTTCGGTCGGCGGCATGCTTCGTTCGACGTCGATAAGACCGATCGGGAGATCATCGGCATCGATCAGCCGAGCCGACGAGGGTGGCGCCGTGGACCTGATCCGCCTGCTGCTCATTCGCCGACCACCGCCGACGCGGCTGGCCGTGCAGTGCTCGTCAAGCTATCGCCTCCGCCGACACAGCCGGCGGTCGCCCTGCAGCCTGTCGCACCGCCTGGTAGAGATGCCCGGAAACACCCGAGCGGTGATGGCGCAGCACGGTTCGCAGGACGCGGATCCCGTCGCGGATGGCATGAAGGTTCGACGCACCGCTGCGACGAGGCAGCTCGAGGCTGGGAACCTCTGCGATGCGCAGACCCGCCTGCATGGCCCGCACCGTCATTTCCGCCTCGATTTCGAAGCCGGTGGCCGACAGGTGGAGGTGCTCGAGATAGCGACGGTGAAATGCACAGAATCCGTAGCACAGGTCGGACAGGTGGGTCTCGTAGACCGTGTTGAAGACCGTGAGCAAAAACCAGTTGCCGAGTCCGCGAAACCGGGTGATGTCCAGCGATCCCCCGCCGCTGATGAACCGCGACCCCTTGACGAAGTCATAACCATTGGCGAGGAAATGCACATAGTGGCGGATCTCCTGGGGCGACATGCTGCCGTCCGCGTCCATCATGACGATGATGTCGCCGGTGGCTTCCTGGAACCCGGTGCGCAATGCGCTGCCCTTTCCCGTGCCTTGCTGCGGCACGACCCGCACGTCCGGCCGGTATGCCAGCGCGGTGATCACCGTGACATCGGTCGAGTTGCCGTCGACGAGAATGATCTCGTCCACATCGTCCGCGACCTGTTCGAGCACCGAGGCGATGTTGCGCGCCTCATTCCTGACCGGGATCACCAGGCTGACGGTCAGATGGCCGATGGTCGATGGTCTCGGGCGAGAGCCGGAGTGCAGGGTGAGCGAATGTTCGGTGGTTCCCGTGGGATGTGCCGGCCGCAGCGCCGACACGCCGTATCCCAAGTCGGTTGAGTCGGTTGAGTTTGAGGATGAAACGGTGGTCATGTTCGGCTGCCAATCTTTACGTGGAGTGCTGCGCGACTCGCAGCCTGAGTGAGAAGTACGTTGTTTACAAGATGCGACCCGACCACGTCTTGGTCGCCCCGTCGGTCGGCCGGACACCTCGATTGGGTTGGTTCGGCGTCGAGGAAACCGGTTTTGGCGCTTCGCCAACCGCCGCCGACCGGCCCTGACGACCCTTGATCCAGCCGCGGCCCGCACCGGGGCCCGCCGCGGGGTGGAAGTTCGCAGACGCCGGTTCCGATGGTTTTTGCCGACGCTCTGCCCGCCTCAGCTTTGGGGCGCGACCCAGTTGAATAGCTCAGGGTGTTACCCGCCGTCTGCCTAGGTCCCATGTCGCTCCTAGTGGAAGCAGTGGAAAGCAGGTCGACTCAGAGGCCGCGGTTACGGCGGCGCCTGGGGCGACCGTATGCATATACCGGTAATGCACCTATCGAGCAGAGTACATACTATTTGGCATCTCGTAAAGTCATTACCAAACTCAGAGTCTTCATGAGGCAATGAAGCATGCATACACCCGGGATAGCAGGTATGAACAGACCGCGGACCAACGGAAGACTCCAACGGACACACCGCCGCGCCCCAGCCGGGTCAGCGCGCGCCCCGCGCCCAGCAAGCCCAGCACGACCCCCGACACCGGGTCGCACCGCCGCGGCCCCCCGAGCCGGCACTGCCGCGCTGACCGGTCACCGCGCCCGGTGACCACGCAGCGCGCACACCCGGCGGGTCACCGTCCCGCGCATGCGCGGACATGCAACCGACTTGGGTCAATTTAGTGCACACCGTCGGGTGGATTGATCTTGTAGAGGGCTCGGCGGAGGTCGTCGGGTTGCGGGTCGGCGGCGGTGAGGAACTGTTGTCCGGCGCGGACTCATCCTCCGGCACTACGCGCGTGCTGGCCCAGGGGAGGGCCAAAGGGACCACAGCGTCAGGTATGCCAGCCCGAAGAGGGCCCCAACCGCGAGCGCCACACCGGTCGACTGGACGTAGGCGAGCGGCGAACGCACCCAATTGAGCGTCGTCGCCGCCACCGCGCCCGGCCGCGTCACCAAATCCCAGGAGTTCCACCGCTGGAACCGCCCGATCACCACACCTATCGCGCACAGGCCGGCCGAGACGACTACCGCGATCCATCCGGTCACCGCACCGAACTCGCGCTCGATCCGCTGATGCACCAGATGCATCGACACCACCCCGAGTATGACGCCGGTCCACGCCGCGACCCCGTATTGCATGACGTGCCGCCACAATTCGGTGACGCTGCCCAGGTGCACCAGGTCGGTCACCAGATACGGGGCGTTGGGCAGGAACGCCAGCCACCCCAGCCCCAATGGAATCAACGAGATCCGCCGGCGTACCACGGCGAAACCGGCCGCAAAGAACACCGGGATACATGCCAACACCAGATTCCACACGAAAAATCGGGTCGGGTAGATCAGGGGCGGGGCCGGATCGGTGACACCCAGCACCAGCGCCAGCCCGATGGTGGCCACCAGCGACACGATCAGCACCACACGGCGTGAATCGGTCATCAGTGCATTTTGCCAACCGTGTGCACGGGCCGAGAATAACGACAAGCAAGACACCAGCCTGGGCGCGACACGGCAAGGGCATGATCGAAAACCGTTCTAAGCTGATGTGAGTTGCAATTTTCATTTGCATCATGCGGCGCCTGCTCCCGGCCATCCCGGGTAGGCCGGCAGCGCGGGGTAATCGGAACGCGGAAGTGAGCGCGCCGCCAACCACGACCGCGGGGGTCACTGGGCACCCATGCCCGGCGTTCGGCCCTCGGCGTGCTCAACACTGCCGAATACAAGAATCGAACTTACTCACAAATGCCGCCTGGTTCTGTGTCCGCCAAACAGAGTCAAGGCCCAGCCGACGCTATCGCTCGTTCATCCACAGCCGCTCGGTCAAATTATCAAATGTCGCCACAACCGGATCGTCGCAACGCATCAACGCCGACTTGCTCATCCTGGCCCGGACCGTCCAACCCTCGCAATGCTGCAGCTCCACAACCAGATTCGCCAGTGCATCCACGCCAGAAAGCGCGCATAGGGCGGCCGGAACGGTATGGAAGATTTCCGGGAACGCCGCACCCGCTAAGCTGTCCTGCCCGTACCCCACCATCTCGGCAAACGCCGTATTAGCGAACAAGATGATGCCGTCCCGCGTCACAGCGAGCAAAGGAAGCGGGACCCGCTCCAACATCACCACAGCAGGCATCCGCGTCAGGGCGTCCATCGGTGAATCGTTGGACCTCCCATTACGCCGCCGCTCCACCCACCGACCGCCGTCCATACCAGCGCCGTCGTGGGGATGGCCGTGCGAGTCCTCGCTAAGTAACCGCGCGTTCGGCATCGATGGCGCAGACGTCAGCATCTCCAGCCGTGGGGTCGCGACCGACATGTGCTCCTCCTCATCAAAGAGCCACCCGACCCGCAGGCGAGCAGGGTCCGCGGCGCCTCTGCGGTGTATATACCAGCGATGCACCTCAGAGGCTAGTGTACGTACTGAACGAATGATACGGCATATATATAACACTGGCAGTCTGTAAAAAAATATAAAAACGCGAACAAACTCAGGATATTAGCCGTGGACAGACCTCGGACCGGTGGAATGACCTCGACGAACAGCGCCGTTCCCGGGCGGGTGCGCACAGCCGGTGGGACCACCCCCTCTATCGAAGGGACGTTCCTAGTCGGACCCGGCCGGACTACAGACCACAAGAACGACGGCCATTGCGTGGCAATCGGCGTGCGAAAGCGACAAAGACGATCTGAGCCAGCCTTGGTGTTGTGCCCGCTCGGCGACCGCTCCGCTCAGACGAACCAGAGGCAGCGGACCGTCCATTGTTACCTCGATCTCGCGCAGCGGAAACGGCATGTTGGGTTCTGCGAATGCCTTGATCACCGCTTCCTTGGCCCGAACCGGGCCGCCAGTCTGTACACCCGGTTGTGGCCCTGGCAGTCGTTGATTTCGCTCGCCGTCAAAACCTTGCGCAGGTACCGGTCCCCGAACGCCGCCAGCGAGTCCTGGACATCCTCAATGGCCACGACATCGCATCCGACGCGGACGCGGTGCCCGTCAACCTCGCCCGGCAAGGTGATCGTGCACTCGCCGTAATCGTTGCGGTACAAGGGAATCCACCAGTGCGACTTTGCCCAGCGGCGCAGCTTGACCACAGCATTGTTGCAGCGCACGGCGTAGCGTGTTGCCGCCCGGAGACGAATGAAGTTGTCGAGGGTATCCAGCCCGCGCATCGACAGATACCGTTTCCAGTGGCGGCGACCACACGATCTCCTCGGTGACCTCCAAGTCCTAGAGCCGGCGGAGGATCCTCCGGCTGTTGTCAAGAAATGTTCATTGGAGGCCATTGTGGTCGGCGGACAGGGCACGGGCGAATGCGGGCACCGGATCCAGCCCAAGAGCGGGAGTGTTTCGATCCAAAGATCAAGGTAGCAATTGGTCTCCGGCCAGATCCGCTCACCCGCATGACTGGAATGTGATTGGTATCCCCTGGGGCTGGCAGCGGTCTGCAGGGCCGGCTCCGGCAGGCCGACTGCTACCGCACGTGGCATCAGCAGACGACTTGACTAGGCCTTCGATTACCTGCTCGATGTTGCGTACGGAAGCGAAGGTCCCCTTCTTGAGCACTTCATCGGGGAACTCGATGTCGAATGCATCCTCAAGCGCAAGCATGACATTGACTGACGCAAACGACGTCAGGCCGAGCTCGTAGAGATCGGCCTGATCGTCCACGTCGCGTGGATCGACCTCCATGCCGCCATGAGCAGCTAAGACGTCTCGAATCCGGTCCTGCATTACGCTTCTCCTCACATTCCTGCCGTCACCACCTATTAGCCAGTGTCGGGTCCAGCAACTTAACCAACGTTGGGCGACACCGTACAAGCGGAGCCGGAGGATCCGAGTCTCGGGCGCTTATCGGCTAAGACCGTGGGCGGAACGTAGCTCCCGGTCGCCTTGAGCCGCTTGCGAGCGGCGCGGCGGTAACTGTAGAAGTCCGAGATAAACGCGGGGCTGCCGTACAGCCAGTCCAGGGGTTCTCGCATGTCGTCCACGTAGCCGATGGCGTAGGAGCCGCGCTGGTAGCCCATCAGCCTGAGCAGCCCCTCGGGGAGGGTGCGGGCGATCTCGGGCGGGCAGGCGAGATATTGGTTTTCCTCCTGGCGCAGCCACCCGAGCGAGTAGCCTACGTTCATCCCGATCCGGCTGGTCTTGGCGGTGTTGGCGCCCCCGCCGTGGAATACCGAGCCCGTGTACAAGAGGACCGAACCCTTGGTCATGACCGCCGGGGAGGACAGGGCGGGGTCCACGTCGTCGGGATCGTCCTCCCACCGGTGGCTGCCCACCACCATCCGTGTCGCACCCATCTCTTCAGTGAAGTCGGTCACGGCCCACATGGTGCCGACTTCGGCTTCGAAGCCCTTCGGGAACTGGTAGCGATCGAACGACCACTGATCCCGATGGATCAGCTGCGCCGGCGCACCGGGCGCGATGGTAATCAGCTGGGTCAGGTCGACCTGGAAGGTGCTGGCGTGGTCGCCCAGCGCGAGGTCGAGCGCGTCGATGACCGTCGGGTGGGTAATGAGTGAGCGAGAGGTCGGCGAACGGGCGATCAGGGCGCCGGTACGGCGGGTGGTTTCGCCCAGGAAGTCAGTGTTGCCTCCGCCAGTGGCAGCGAGGTACGGCTCGAGCTCGGCCCGTATTTGATCCATTGTTTCCGAAGATGCGAGGTCGGCAATGACCACACACCCGTCTTCGTTGAGTACCTTCGCAATGTCTGCCGGCGAAGAATCTGAACCGACTGTCTGTACTGCTGCTGGCGGTAAATTCGAACCAAGCGTCTGTAATGGCGCTACCATGATGCATACTGTACATGAAATAGGACCGATACAAGGGCAATCCGCTGAACGTGGGTCGGTTTGGCATGTGGCTTCCGTGATCGAGCAGTGGTTGGCTCCGGATCGATGACGAGCAAGCGGGGATCGAGTTCGACGAACCGGCTGTCCGCGTGGACCGGCCGGCCGAGAACCTCACTAGTCAACGTCAGCGACGGGTCGGGCGGCTCTCGATCGCGTCGATAGTCGTCATTGAGATCCACTACCGGTGTCGCAGCAGCGGTCGTCGCGGAGGCATTGCAACCGACCCCCCTATGCGTATATGTCATACGGGTGTCAGTATAGGGCGGTGAGATTCGTTCGCGCACAAAGGATTTGGTTCTCAGCTGGTATAGTCTTGTGCAACATCTGCCATTCAGATCAAGTAGGTGGTCCATAACAGCTCGCCGTTATCTGGCCTCGTCGAGGCAGAGCGATCCGCTTTTGGAAGGCAGAAAATAGCGGCGAAGCGACGGCGCGAACGACAGGGCACACAGCACCGGACCGGCGACGCTCAAGATGGCGAAGGGGGCATACATCAGGACATGCGTCGGGCCGCCGCCGAACGGCGCCGAAACGAAGTCGGCGGCGAAGACGTAAGCGACGTAGGTCATGCCGACCGTGCGCAGTACGGTCCACAGCGTGCGACCGAGTCTGCGTTGCAGTGTCGGAATCGAGAACAGTGCCAGCACGTAAACCACCACCGCCGGCGGCACGAAGAAGACGAACAGCTTCATCGCCGGTGTGGCGCCGATCCAACAGAGCCAACCGACCAGGCCCATATGCACCAGGTGGGCGGCGGCGAAGGCGAGGCCGAAATCGCGGCCATGGCGCCGAAGGAACTCGGCGGCGGGGGCGATCAGAAGGGCGAGACCGCCACTGGCATAGGCAAGCGAGAACAAGAGGAACGAGAAGCGGGCGGTGATCTGCAGGGCTTGGTCGGTGCCCGGCTTGCCGACGCCAAAAACCGCCAGCACGATCGCCGCGAGAACGGCGTTCGCAGCGAAAGCCAATCCCATCCACCACAACGTCTGGCGACTGACCTGCTTACTGCGTACCCGCACGGCTCGACCGGTAGCGTCGAGGGCTCCGAAGGTGACCACGAGTCGCAACTTACCAGACTGGCAGTATGGCGTAAACGTCGAATTCAAGCTTTTAGTATGTGAACTCTCGATTCACATGTATGCTCGGCCGTCGGAACCCCCCGCCGCCAGGGGCGTCAGGCCGGCCTCGGCCACCAGCCGACGTTCGTCCACCTTGCTCGACCGGGTGAGGGGGAGATTCGGCACCGGCTCGATCCGGTCGGGCAGCATCGAGTCCGGCAGCAGCTCGGCGGCGGCCCGACGGATGTCGAGGGGCGATCCGAGACCCTCCCCGGTCACGAAGGCGGCGATGGCCACCTGCCCGCCCCCGTCGTAGGCCACGCAGACGGCGGCGGTCACGCCCTCCAGGCGGCGCAGGGCCTCGGCCAGTTCGACGAGGGAGATGCGCACGCCCATCCGCTTGATGACGCGGTCGGCCCGGTCGACGTAGACGTAGTCGCCCTCGTCCGTGCGGTAGACGAGGTCACCCGTGCGGTAGACGGTGCGGCCGGCCAGCACGTCGGTGCGCAGCACCTCGTCGGTCAGCGCCGGCGCCCCCCAGTAGCCGGTCATGAGCTGCGACCCCCCGATGTGGAGCTCGCCTACCTGCCCGGACCCCTCGACCAGCCGGCCCTCCCCGTCGACTAGGTGGAAGGTGACGTCGTCGTGGGGGCGACCGATGGGCACGACGCCGCGAGCGACCATTTCCGGTGTGAGCTCGACGTGGGTGACGGCGATCGTCGTCTCGGTGGGGCCGTACCGGTTGAAGACGCGGACCTGCGGAGCGGCCGCCCACAGCGCCTCCACGTCGGCGACCGAGCACGCCTCGCCGCCCAGGGCCACGACCGACAGGGTGGTACCGCCCAACTTGCCCACCTGCGGGCTGGACAGCAGCACCCTCAGGTAGCTGGGCGAGAAACCGGTGTAGGTGATGTCCTCGTTGGCGACGGCGTTGAAGAACGTGCGCGGGAACAGCAGGGTGTCGCGCGGTCGGATGACCACCGACCCGCCCGCGTAGAGGGTGGGGAACAGGGTCCCGAACGATCCGTCGAAGTGGAACGGCGAAACGCACAGGGTACGGGTGGAGACGTCGATCCCTAGGGCGTCCACCGCGGCCGTCACCGCCGCCGAGAAGGCGGCGTTGCCGATGAGCACCCCCTTGGGCGTCCCCGTGGTGCCCGACGTGTAGATGGCGTAGGCGGTTCGGTTGGGGGCGGGGACCGGATCGGCCCGCTCCCCGGCGTCGACGGTCAGCTGGGCCACGGTGGCCACCGGTGTGGGGGCCAGGGCCGAGGCCGGCGTGACCCCGTCGTCCGGGCTGTCGGCAGTGACCACGAGGGCGGCGGCGCAGTCGGCCACGATGGACACCACCCGGGCCGCGGGGTCGGTGACGGCCAGGGGAACGAAGAGGGCGCCGACCCACATGGTGGCCAGGGCGGCCACCACGAAATCGACGGAGTTGGGCAGGAGCAGGGCCACCCGGTCGCCCTCGGACACCCCCTGCGCCGCCAGGGCGTTGGCCATCCGGGCCGCCGCCTGCCGCAGGCCGCCGTAGTCGAGGTCTCGCGCGAGGTCCTTGACCGCTGGGTGGTCCGGATGGCGGAGGCCCCGTTCGACGATGGCCACCAGGACGTCCGGTGGCGTCAACCCCGGCCTACGGCCGGCCGCCGCCCGGTCCCCCGCACCAGAGTGCCCGGCAACTGGCCGGTGGGCTCGCCGTCCTCGAAGGTGACCTGGCCCCGCTTGACCGTCCAACGGTAGCCGGTGGCCGCCTGCAGGAGGCGGCGCCCGCCGGCCGGCAGGTCGGTGGCGATCTCGGGAGGCCGGCACTCCAGGCCGTCGAGGTCGATGACGTTGAGGTCGGCCAGACGCCCGGGTGTGACCACTCCCCGGTCGAGCCATCCGAAGTGGGCGGCCGGGCGCTGGGTGATCTGGTGGACCACCTGCTCGAGGGGGATCCCGCCGTCGTGACGGCGGTCCCGCCCCCACAGCGAGAGGTAGGTGGTGGTCATGGACCCGTCGCAGATCTGCCCACAGTGGGCCCCGGCGTCGGACAGGCCGAACAGGGCTACTGGGTCGGTGATCATGGTGTGCACGTCGTCCAGGTTTCCGTGGGCGAAGTTGAAGAGGGGCGTGTAGATGAGCTGGTTGCCGCCCCGCTGGAGCTGGATGTCGTAGGCGTACTCCCGGGGGTCGACCCCGGCCCGCCGGGCGTGAGCCCCCAGCGAGCGGCTGGCGTCGAGGTCGTAGTCGACCGGGTCGTCGAGGACGTACATGTCGTCGAAGCGCGCGAAGAGGGCGTACCCGGCGAAGGCGTCGGGCCCCGAGGTCAGGGCGGCGTGGCCTGCGATGATGGCGCGCCGACGCTCGGGGTCGGCCAGGGCCTTGAGCCGCTCGGCGAGGGGGAGACCGGCGATGCGGGCATAGGACCGGGCCGGGGTGAAGACGTTGGCCGACGCCTGCAGGCCGAGCAGCACGCCGATGGGGCGGGGGGCCACCTGGGCCTTCACGTCCAGGCCCTCCCCCTGCAGCGAGGCGGCGAGGGCCATGAGGTCGCGCCACCGCTCGGGGGCCTCGATGTCCTGCTGGACGGTGTAGCTCACCGGTCGGCCGCTGGTCCGGGCGAAGGCGGACACCAGGTCGAACTCGGACCGGGCGAACTCGTCGTCGGTCGTCCGGTAGCTGTCCGACAGGAACTGGAAGACGCCGGTGCCCCGCTCGGCCAGGACCGAAGCCAGGGTCATGAGCTCGGGCTCGCGGGCCCGCAGCGTGCCCAGGTTTTGGCCGGCGCTGGTGCGGTGCCGCTCGGTCCGTGACGTGGAGACGCCGATGGCGCCGGCGTCGAGGCCCTCGCCCAGCAGCCGGGCCATGGTGGCCAGTTCGTCGTCGCTCGGGTGCTCGGCCGGGTCGGCCCCCCGCTCGCCCATGACGAAGGCGCGCAGGGCGGCGTGGGGCAGGTGGGCGGCCACGTCGATGGCCCGGGGCTGGCGGTCGAGGGCGTCCAGGAACTCGGGGAACGATCCCCAATCCCATCGCAACCCCTCGTGCAGGGCCGTCCCCGGGATGTCCTCGACCCCCTCCATCATCTCGATGAGCCAGTCGTGGCGGTCGACGGCCACGGGGGCGAAGCCCACCCCGCAGTTGCCCATGGCCACCGTGGTCACCCCGTGGTCGGAGGACGGGGCCAGCTGGCTGTCCCAGGTGGCCTGGCCGTCGTAGTGGGTGTGTGGGTCGACGAAGCCGGGGGTGACCAATAGGCCCTCGGCGTCCAGCTCCCGTCGCCCGGTGCCCACGTCGTCGCCGACGGCGGTGATGAATTCGCCCTCGACGGCCACGTCGACCCGCCGCAGCGGGCCGCCGGTGCCGTCGGCCACCAGGCCGTTGCGGATCACCAGGTCGGATGGCACGGGATCTCCTTTCCTCGCCGCCGGCCGTCGCTCACCCGCTGAGCGCCCAGCGGCGCAACGGCCGGCGGGAGCCGCTCAGCTCGTCGTACTGCTCGTCGGTCAGGGCTAGGCCGGTGGCGGCGCAATTCTCCTCCAGGTGGGCCACCGAGGCCGTGCCGGGGATGGGCACCATGACCGGTGAGCGGCGCAGGAGCCAGGCCAGGCACACCTGCGTGACGGTAGCCCCCACCTGCCCGGCCACCCGGTCCAAGGGCCCTCCGGGGCGGGATAGTCTGCCGCTGGCCAGCGGGGCCCAGGGGATGAACCCGATGCCGTTCCGCTCGCAGTAGTCGACCACGTCGTCGGCTTGGCGGTAGGCCATACTGTACTGGTTCTGCACACTGACCACGGGCACAATCCGCCGGGCCGCCTCAATCTGGTCGACCGACACCTCGGACAGGCCCACCTCGGCCACCTTGCCCTCGTCGCGGAGCTCCTTCAGCGTGCCGAACTGGTCGTCGGCCGGCACGGCCGGGTCGATCCGGTGCAACTGGAACAGGTCGATACGGTCCACCCCGAGACGGGCCAGGCTCCCCTCGCACTGGCCGCGCAGGTAGTCGGGACGGCCGCAGGACGCCCACTCGCCGGGTCCGGAACGGGTCAGCCCGGCCTTGGTGGCGATACGGAGCGAAGCCGGGTAGGGGTGGAGGGCTTCACGAACCAGTTCCTCGGCCACATGGGGTCCGTACGAGTCGGCCGTGTCGAACAGGTCGACACCGAGGTCAACGGCCCGGCGCAGGACGGTCAGCGCGCCCTCGTGGTCCACGGGCGGGCCCCACACCCCGGGACCGGGTAACCGCATGGTCCCAAATCCAAGGCGGTGCACGGTGAGACTCCCCAGCTGGCATGTCTCCGGGTCGTCGACCATCGGACCCTGCTTTCTGCGGCTCGAATAGACTAAATATCGGCTAAGTGCCTACATTGTAGTCTAATAGTATGTAATCTCGACTTCAGGTGTAGTATCGGTATACACCTACCCTCGCAGTCCAGCGTCGGCGTAACAACCCCCGTCGGGCGGCCAGCGCGGGTCACCGAGGGACGGACCACGACGCGAGAGGATGGCGGGCCATGCCGGTCGAGATCATCGGAATGGTAGGCACGCGCGACGCCTCGGAGATCAAGGGCCCTCTGGTCGACGGCCCCGTGGTCGACTGGATGGATGGGCCCGTGGTCGACCCCGACTACCTGACGGCCATCGCCCGGGCCCACGACGACGCGGGCTTCGACCGGGTCCTGATCGGCTACGGGGCCGTGAGCCCCGACGGCTGGGCCATCGCGGCCAGCGTGCTCCACAGCACCCGCCGGCTCGGGGTGCTGGTGGCCCACCGTCCCGGCGTCGTCCAACCGATAGCGCTGGCCCGCATGGCGGCCACCATGGACCAGCTGACCGGGGGTGGCCGCATCGCCGTCCACTTCATCACCGGGGGCGACGAGGCCGACCAGCACCGTGACGGTGACTTCGTCCCCCACGACACCCGGTACACGCGCACCGGCGAGCTCATGTCCCTCCTGCGCAGCTTCTGGACCGAGGACGCGGCCTTCGACCACGAGAGCGACTTCTACCGCTACGAGGACGCCCTGAGCTCGGTAAAGCCGGTCACCCCCGGTGGCATCCCGTTCTACTTCGGCGGCGCCTCCCCACCGGCCATCGCCGTGGGCGCGGCCCAGGCCGATGTCTACGCCTTCTGGGGGGAGCCCCGCGATGCCGTGGCCGCCCGAATAGAGACCATCGAGAAGGCGGCGGCGGAGGCTGGGCGCACCCTCCGCTACAGCCTCTCCCTGCGCCCCATCATCGCCAACACCGAGCAGGAGGCATGGGAGAAGGCGGAGTGGATCGCCGACGAGACGGCGGCCCGCATCGCCCTGGCCAAGGAGCGCATAGCCATCCACAAGGAGACCTACACGGGCCTCGGCGGCGCGAAGAACGCCACCTTCTCGGTGGATCGGAAGACGGAGGGCACCAGCTCGGTGGGCCGCAAACGGCTCATCGAGATGTCGACCGGCCAGGACGTGTACGACGAACGGCTGTGGATGAAGGTGGCCAACCTGACCGGGGCCGCCGGGAACTCGACCGCCCTGGTGGGCACGCCCGAACAGGTGGCCGAGGCCATGCTCCGTTACTACGACCTCGGCATCACCACCCTGATCCTCAAGGGGTTCGACCCGCTGCCCGACGCCGTCGAATTCGGCGAGAAGCTCCTGCCCCTGGTACGGGCCGGGGCTGACCAGCGGGACCGCGCCGGGGTGCGCTGAGGGCACGAACATCTTGGAGAAGAACTGCCACCGCCGTTCCGACTGAGGAACCGATTCAGAGTGCGGCCAGCACCCATGCGGGCCGCACACCCGTGCGGGTGGCTCAGCCGGCTCGTCCGGCCATGGCCTTGGCAAGGGCCTGGTCGATGTCGTCGATGATGTCGTCGATGTGCTCGATCCCGATGGACAAGCGGATCGTCTCCGGCCGGATACCGGCCTTCACCAGCTCCTCGTCGGACAGCTGGCGGTGGGTTGTGGACGCCGGATGGATGGCCAGCGTCTTGGCGTCCCCAAGATTGAGCAGCCGCTTGACGAGCTGGAGCGCGTCGAAGAAGGCCAGTCCCGCGTCGTAGCCCCCCTCGGCCCCGAAGGTGACGATGGACGGCACGCGCCCGTGCAGATAGCGCTCGACCAGGTGGTGGTAGGGATGGTCGGAAAAGCCGGCGAAGCTCACCCAGGCCACTCGGGAGTCGGCGGCCAGGTAGTCGGCCACGGCCCGGGCGTTGGCCTCGTGGCGTTCGAGCCGCACGGCCATCGTCTCGAGGCCCTGGAGGAGCAGGAAGGCGTTGAAGGGGGAGATCGTGGCGCCGCTGTTGCGCAGCTGGGTGGAGCGGGCCCGCACGGTGAAGGGCCGCTCGGGGAAGTCACGGGCGAAGACGACGCCGTGGAAGGCGGGCTCGGGCTGGTTGAACATGGGGAAGCGGTCGGGATGGTCGGCCCATGGGAACCGGCCGCCGTCCACGATGGCCCCACCGAGGGTGGTGCCGTGGCCGCCCACGAACTTGGTCAGCGAGTGGACGACCACGTCGGCACCGTGCTCCAAGGGCTTGAGCATGAGCGGCGTGGCCACCGTGTTGTCCACGATGAGAGGCACGCCGGCCGCATGGGCCACAGCGGCCACGGCCTCGAGGTCCACGATGTTGCCGGCCGGGTTGCCGATGGTCTCGCAGAAGACGGCGCGGGTGTTCTCGTCGATGAGCGGCGCGATCGACTCGGCTCGGTCGTCGACGGCGAAGCGGGCCTCGATGCCCAGGGTAGGCAGCACATGGGCGAAGTAGGTGAAGGTGGCCCCGTAGAGCTGGGGAGCCACCACGAAGTTCGAGCCGGCACTGGCCACCGTCAGGATGGCGTAGCTGACGGCGGCCATGCCCGAGGCCACCACCAGGGCCGCCGTCCCCCCTTCGAGGGCGCAGATGCGCTGCTCGAGGACGTCGACGGTCGGGTTGTTGAGCCGGTTGTAGTGGAAGCCGGGCGTCTCCATGTCGAGCACCGCGCCGGCGTGGGCGGCGTCGATGAAGTCGTGGGCCACCGTCTGGTAAATCGGCACGGCCACGGCCCGCGTCCCGTCGGGCGTGTAGCCACCGTGGATGGCGATGGTCTCGTCGTGCATGGACTCAGGCGCTCCTCTTCGGGATGGTGCCCAACAGGTTGGCGTAGAGACGCAGGGCCGCGCCCCGCCACGGCCAGGAGGCGTGGGCGGCGGCCTCGGCGAAGGGGAAGGCGGCCACCAAAGCCGGGTCCCGCTCGCCGCCCACCACCCGCTCGTGCAGCCGGCAGAGCCCGTCCCAGTCCTGGCCGGCCACGCAGTCCCGGGGGAGGCAGGGCAGTTCGTCGCACTCATGGCCGGCGTAGCGCCGCACGTCCCGGACGTACTCGCGCAGGAGGCTCGAGGGATCGTACTCGGGATGGGCCTGGACCAGCACGACATCGGATCGGCCCACCGTCTTCGTGACCACGCTCCACCCCACCTCCTCCGACTGCAGGGCCACAGCGTAGCCGGCGGCGGCCACCGCTTCTGCGGACACGGCATTGAGCCGCGAGTGGGGCAGGACGACGGTCCCCATTTCAGGCATCCCGGCGGCCAAGGGGTGGGTGGGGTCGGCCTCCTGAGCGAAGACGCCCGTGCATTTGACCGGCAGGGTGGTCCGTTCGACGCCGTCGAAGACGGCCAGGGCGGCGTGGGCCGACAGGCAGGACAGGACCATGGCCGGCACGTTCTCGCTCCCCCACCGCAGCAGGTCGCACAGCTCGGACCAGTAAGGCTCGTCCTCGATGCAGGACTCGATCGGGTTGGAGCCGGTCACCACCAGTAGGTCGGGGGGATTCAAGATGAGGTCCTCGGGGGGACGGTAATCGGCGGCGATACGGGCCCGGATCCGCTCACCCCGGGGCACCCCGGCCATGGTGTGGCGGGTGACGACGACCGTCTCACACCCGGACCCGGCGTCCAGCAGGCCCGCGAACTGTCGCTCGGTGGCGTCGAAGGCGGCGTCGGGCATGTTGTTGACCAGGGCGCACCTCCACCGCACCGGTCCCTCGGCCCGGTCCTGCGCCACCCCCGAGTCGAGGTCTCCGGCCAGTCGAACGTCCACCGTCATCTCAATGCCTCACATCGGAGTAGGTGACGGTGACCTCCTGGTGGAGGAGCCGGTAGGCCGTCTGCAACTGCTCCTCGTTGTCCGTCGAGCCGACCACCGCAACGATGTGATTGCCGGAGCCGTCCCGCCAATCGAGGGCGGCCCCTGGGCCCTGGTGGACGCTCACCGTGTCCACCACGGCGCGGTCGCTGAAGTCGTTGATGCCCTCGATGGCCGTCACCGTGGCCGATACGGTCGGCGGCTGGAGGAAGAAGCGGTAGCCGATGCGGTCGGTGGCCACGGGCCCGTCGACGGACACCGGCTCGCCCAGGGCCACCCGCAGGGTGAGGTCGAGCAGGCTGAGGCCGGCGGCCCGCTCCAGCATCTCGGGCACACCGCCGCCCAACCGTCCGTTGACCTCGATGATGCGGGGCCCGTCGGGTGTGAACTTGACCTCGGTGTGCAGGCACCCGGTGCGTACCCCAAGGGCGTCGATGGCCCGGGTGGCCAGGTCCAGGATGGCCGAGCGGCTCCCTGCGTCGAGGGCGGCGGGGATGAAGAACCCGGTCTCACGGAAGTTTTCGGCCGGCGGGAAACGGCCGGTCAGGGCCAAGTGGCTGATGGCGCCGTCGGCCACCACGCTCTCGACCGACACGTAGCCGGCGTAGGGGTCGCCGGCCCTGGCCGGATCGTCGGCCAGGTAACCCTCGAGGACCATGTCGGGGCGGCCCGGGCCGAGGGTGTTGAGCAGCTTCTCGAGTTCGGCACCGTCGCGGGCCAGGAAGGTGTAGCGGCTGCCCTGGGCCGAGCGGGGCTTGAGGACGGCGGGCCACCCCACCTCTGCCTCGACTGCCAAGAGCTCGCGCGCGGACTGTTCGGGGCGGACGAGGTGGCAGGGGGGCGTGTCGAGGCCGGCGTCAGCCATGGCCTGGCGCTGGCGGGCCTTGTCGGTGAGGGCGGCGGCGGTCGCCGGGCTGTGGAAAGGAAGGCCCAGCTCCTCGGCCACAGAGGCCAGTTCGACCATGCCGGCGTCGAGGTAGGTGGTCATGCCGGCGGGCTCCCAGTCGGCCAGCGTCTTGACCGCCTGCTCGGTGCTCATGCCCTCTAGGTCGACAACGGCGCCGAACCGGTTGAGGAGATCGGCCATCTCGCCCATCCCCGGCACGGCCGTGTCGATCATCCACAGCAGTTCGCAGAGGCCAGCGGCCGCTTCGGCCAGCTGCATCACGGGAATGCAACGCGGCCCGTAGCCCACCGCCACCAAAGGCCGCGCCCGTCCGGTCGTGGAATCCATCATGTGCTCAGCCGATGACGGCCTCGACGCAGTCCTGGGCGTCGTAGACGGCCCGCAGGCGGCTGCGGGGCGAGGGCAGGTAGTGGGTGAAGTAGCGCACCCCCTCGGTGAGCACGCCCAGCAAGGAGAGGTTGCGCTGGAGCCGGCCCTCGGTGTCGTAGGGGTGGAAGTCCTCATTGATGGCCACGCTGCCCACGGGCGTGTCACCATAGCTGAGCTGCGTCAGCCTTCCGTTGGCGTAGAGACGGTTGAGCAGGGGCGAGCTCGACCGGGCCAGCGAGGGCAGGTCGAGATGGCCCCGCACCACCCCGTCTACCCTGACGGCCGTCGGCTCGTCGAGGGCCGTGGAGCTCAGGCGGACGCCGTCGGGGTAGGCGGCCAGCTCCGGGTTCGGTCCGAGCGGGATGCGCACCACCCCGGCGTCGAGCAGCCCCAGCAGCTGCTGGGAGCGCAGGGGTGGCGGGCCCGCCTCCAGGCGGTTGATGCGGCCCCGGACGTTGGACTGGAAGTCGACGTAGGAGTCGAGGGAGAGACCACCGAACTCGATGACCGAACGCAGCTGGTCCCGGAGAATGCGCAGCACCTCCTCGGCCGCCTTAACCGGGCTCCCCCCAGGGCGCAGGGCCTCGGTGAGGTCGGCCTCGATCATGTCGTAGACCTGGCCCTGGTAGTCGGCGGCCGACGGGTAGTGGCGGTCTGACCCGGCGAAGACGTGGGTGACCGGGTCGAAGCGCCCGTAGCGCGGCTCGAGACCGTCGACGGCCTTCTCGTAGTGCCCGTCGACCCAACCGCGGCCGAGGACGGCGCGGACCTCGGCCGACTCGACGTCGCCCCCGGCCAGCAAGGCGGCGTGTATGTAGTAGCGCGCCTGCATCTCGGCGAAGACGAGGGGGAGGAGCTCGGCCCGGAAGTCCACGTGCCGCCGCACCGGCGACCCGCCCGGATTGGTCAGCGCCGCGAACTCCTCGGGGGTGCACACCACCGGCTGGTACTGGCCGTAGGGGTCGACGCCGTGGGCCGACTTGGCGCAGTGGGGCACGCCCGAGCGAGAGTAGAGGGTGATGGTCGGCTCCCGGCCCGAGGGCACGTACCGCTTGCGGTCGGCCCGGTCGCACCGGTCCTCGAAGGTCCCGCCTCGTCCGATGGTGAGGGCGGTGAGGACGTCGTAGGCGACCAGGCCCATGCCGGCCACGGCCACCGAGGATCCGGCCGGAGCGCTCTGGTCGAGGTACTCGACGGGGTAGGGCCGCAGGAAGTGCGCGCCCCCGCCGGCCCCGGGCTCGTCGTTCCAGGTGTGCCCCGAGGTCAGCACCACGTGGTCGACGGTGAGGGTGGTGCCGTTGTCGAGGAGCACCGCCTCGCGCCCGCCGTAGCGGGATCGCTGGAGGGCCGGCGAGATGTCGACGGCCGCCGCGTAGTGCCGGACGATCTCGAGGTTGCGCGGGGCGTAAGCCACCAGCGTGTCGTAAAACCAGACCAGGTACTCGCCCATCAACCGCCGCGGCAGGTAGTCGGTGGGCAGGATGGGGTCACCCCCGGCGCCGATGCGGCACTCGTGACCCACCCAGCGGTAGCCGCAGCCCACCGCCCACTGGTGCAGGCCCTTGGCGTAGGGGGGGAGGCCGTCCCCGTCGGGGGCGGCGTAGAGGGAGAGCTGACCGCAGGCGTTGTTAAGGACCAGGAAGTCGGGCTGCTCGGCGGCGTAAACCCCGCCTCCGAGCTGAGTGGGCTCGACCACGTGCAGCCGCATCGGCGTCCCTACCCGCCGGGCCCGGCTCACCGTCCGCTCCATGACGCACAGACCCCACGAGCCGAGCCCCACGATGGCCATCTCGATCATCGGACGCGTCCCATCACGCGACCTCGGATCGGCAGTCGCTGGCTGATCTCTGCGTTCGATCCCGTTTAGACCGAGTTTCCTCGATCGCGGCCGCGGTGAGTCGGCGGACCGCGTGTACCAGCTCGTCGACGTCGTGGGTCGTGGTGGCAAAGGAGGTGACGAAACGGACGACACCTGGCTCCCAACGGCCGTGGTAAAAGCCGTAACCCTGGTCCAGAAGTCCGTCGATGACCTGCTGGGGCAGGCGGCAGAACAGGATGTTCGCCTCTGGCGTGCCCGCAAGGCGAATGCCGGGAATGGACTTCAGCCCCTCGTCGAGCCGCGCTGTCATAGCATTGGCGTGCCGGGCATTGCGCAGCCACAAATCGTCGGCGAGGTAGGCGTCGAGTTGGGCGGCGGCAAAACGCATCTTGGCGGCGAGTTGTCCGGCTCGCTTAGCCCGGAAGCTGAGCTCGGTGGTCACGGAGCGCTCGAAGACGACGATCGCATCGGCGGTTATGCTCCCGTTCTTGATGGCGCCAAAGGACAGCATGTCCACGCCGGCGCGCCAGGTTAGCTCGGCGGGGTTGCAGCCCAATGCGGCGACGGCGTTGGCGACGCGGGCGCCATCCATGTGAACGCGCAGGCCAGCCTGCTTCGCAATGCAGGCCAGGTGTCCGATCTCGGCAGGGGTGTACACCGCGCCGGTCTCGGTTGCCTGGGTGAGGCTCAACACGGAGGGTTGCACGCTGTGCACGTCTCCGACCTTGCGGTGCACCGCGGCCTGCAGCTCGTCGGCGTCGATCTTGGCGTTTTCCCCACCCAGGGCAATGAGTTTGGCACCCCCTGTGAAGAACTCCGGTGCGCCGCACTCGTCGTTGTTGATATGGCTGTCGCGGTGGCATAACACGCTGCCCCACGGTGGGGTCAGCGCGGCCAAGCTCAATGCGTTCGCCGCCGTGCCGGTGGAAACGGGGAGCAGATCGACGTCGCAATCAAAGATCTCGCTGAGGCGGCGTCGTGCGCTCAAAGTCCAACTGTCGGTGGCGTAGGGCGGTGCCTGCCCGGAGGCTGCCGCTGCGACAGCTGCGATGATCTCGGGTGCACCACCGGCGGTGTTGTCGCTGGTGAAGGAGCGATTTGCCACACGCGCGACTACCTCTATCGGGACAGCGCTCATGTGCCGTCACCTTCTCCGAGCGTCAAACGCAGCCTGACGTTCCTGCAGCAACCCTCCCACCGTTGCGGGCACACGTTTTCAGGCACCTGAACGGCTCCTTCCCGTGTTCCCGGCGACCACTGCAGACCCGACGCCCCGCAGTTCTCCAGCCGTCAACGCCAGCATTTCTGCCTGTGTGGTCACCAAACACCTCCTCCTAACGGAAGCGGCCCAACCCGCGGTTGTTACGCCGACGCTTGAGTGCGAAGGCATGTGTATACCGGTAATACACCTGAGTCGTAGCTTACATACTATTAGGCCATAATCAAAGGATATAGCCGACTTCTAGTTCATCGTAGATCTAGAAAGCATCACCGCCCCCGGCAGACTGGTAAATAACAGACCGGGCGGTTGTGTCAGGCAGTTCCGCGAGGAGATATCCGCCCGACCTGCGTGAGCGCGGTGCGGATGGTTGCCGCGAGCAGCTATCAGCACGAGTCGGTAGTGGGCGGCGATCGGCGAGGTTGCCCCGCTGTTGCTAGCTGCCGGCACCCCAAGGCCCCTCACCTGCGGATAGACACCATCAAGACGTATCGATTAACCGCACTGATCCCTCGACTGTCGTCGGGTATCGTTCGTCGTCCCGCTCCACGCGATCGACGCGTTCGATCTGCGGGTCGTGACTTGATCGGCGAGCATCACCGCAAAGGTTCTGGAGCGGGCGCACCCACACCACGAAACCCGCCAGTGCGCTCATCGTTTCCACCCCGCCCGCAGCCCAGCGCGGAACCGCCGCCGCCCGTACGGCGCCAGGCACCCCATCGTCGGGCGACGACGCCGCAAACGCGGGCGCACCAGGGCCGCCAACCTCCGGTACCGCATCGAGGCCGAACGCGGGAGAATAGTGGTAGAGCCGGAGGTAGAATGCATACTATTAGACATAAGTAAAGCCCCGTGGCAAACTGATAGTCTTCTAGTAAGATAAAAAGCATAAGTAAACGTTGGGATGCTCGGCCCAGAGCGGGCCGCGGACCGGTGGAACGACTCGGACGCACAGCGCCGTTCCCCGGCGGGTGCACACAGCCGGTGGGACCACCCCCTTTATCGAAGGGACGGTGTCGGCGGCGAAATTGCCTGGGCGTGCAGAGATCGCCCGCTGGGCGGCGACTGCGATTAGACGGGTGAGGCGATGACTGAGGCCAGCGAACGGCGAGCCGACACCACACGCGAACGACTCATCGCCGCCGCATCACGCCAGTTCGCCCGCCGCTCGTACAGCATGGTCAGCCTCGATGACATCCTGGCAGAGGCTGAACTCACCAAAGGGGCAATGTATTTTCACTTCCCGTCTAAGCAAGCACTGGCCTTGGCGATCGTCGACGACCTCGCCGAGATGGGCCGTGCAGCGGTCGCCGAGTTGCTTGCCCGCAAGATGTCGGGACTAGAAACACTAATCGATCTGGCCTATTTCCGTGCCGTGCAAGACACCCACAACGAGGTGGCCCGAGCCGGCGTTCGACTGCTCGATACCCTGGACAACACGACCCTCCTGCCCTCCGCACTGTGGCAATCATGGATCGAGTTCGTCACCACGCTCATCCAAAAAGCAGTCACCGAGGGCGACGTCGTCGACCACCACGATCCTGAAGACATCGCCAAAATGTTGGTGGCGCTGTGGGTGGGTATCCGCCGAATCAGCGATCTCGACCAACCCGAGCTCTACCTCGATAACGTCCAGAAAGCATGGGTGGTGGCACTACCCGGCTTCGCCAATCCCGACCGAATCGACTACTTCACCCAATTCATCAAACGACGTCACGCATTCGCGTGAAACAGGTTTTCGCTACAGTCGCTGTGACAATGCCCTCACACCACCGCTACTGTCTCGGCGTACATCGATCCTTAGCCCAATGTTGGCTTGCGGCCACGGACAGCGACATAAATAGCGCCGATCGGCCGCGGCGGCAGGACACGTCGCCCGCATTGCGGAGGTCTAGGGACGATGGTGCCCCAAGCCCGGTCTGAAACCACCCGCCAAAAGCTCCTTGATGCCGCGATAGATCTGTTCAGCGAGGTCGGCTACGCGGCCGCAGGACTAGGTGAGATCATCGAGCGTGCGGGCATGACCAAAGGCGCCCTCTACCACCACTTCGACTCCAAAGAAGCGCTGGCAACCGCCATCATCGAACAAGGCACCAACCTCACCCGCGACGCATTCCGCCAAGTGTGCGAATCATCCTCGCCCGCACTCGAAAACCTGATCCACGGCGTCTTCATCGTCGCAGACCTCCTTGTCTCCGACAATACGGCCCGCACAGCTGAACAACTCACCCGCGGACTGGCCGAATTCAACAGCGCAGCCTCCCGTGCCTGGAGCAGCCTGTTGGCCTCGATGACAACCCAGGCCAGACGCGCAAGCGCCGAAGACGACCTCAGGGAAGGCGTCGATCCCGACGTGGTCACCGAAGCAATCCTCAACACCATGCTGGGCGCGCAATTCCTCTCTAAGACAGCAGACGGCGTCGATCACATCGAGCGACTAACCCGATCCCTGGAACTTTTCCTGCCGGCCATCGTGACCGACAGATCGCTGCCCTACTTCCGGGAGTTTCTCGCCCGCGAGTCCATGCGCCACGCACCAGACCACCGGCTCACCTGACCGGGCACACAAACCGCACTATCGCTCGTCCATCCACAGCCACTCGGACAAATCTCAAATATCACCAACACGGCGGGGTCATTGCAACGCATCCGCGCCGACTTGCTCATCCTGGCCCGCACCGGCCAACCATCACAATGCCGCAACTCAACGACCAGGTTCGCCAGCGCATCGACGCCAGAGAGCGTTTACCGCGGCCGGCGGTGCTAGATCACTGCCTTCACCAAAGCCTCCCTGTCCGCGAGGAAAGGCATGGGCAGATAACGCGAGGTTAGCAGCGACTCCATGGCGTCGCCGGTGATAGGCCGTGAGAGCAAGTACCCCTGCGCCCGGCGGCAGCCATGCTGCATCAACGCCAGGGCGGCGGTCGGGGTTTCGACACCCTCGGCGACCAACTGCAGGTCGAACGCGTCGGCAAGTCCGATGATCGCCCGGACAATCGCCAGATCGTTGGCGTCGTCGCCCAGATTGCGCACGAAGCGTGGATCGATCTTGAGCGTGTCGATCGGAAGCGTCTTCAGATGCGACAAGACGGCGTAACCGGTGCCGAAGTCGTCGATGGAGGTTTGCACGCCGACGTCTTTGAGCTGCGCCAGCGTACGCGCGGTGTTGTCGATGTCGTGGACCACTGCGCGTTCGGTGATCTCGAGGCACAACGAACCGTCGTCCATGCCGAACTCCGCGATGGTTTCGCCAACCATCTGAACGAAACCGAGTGTGGTCATTTGCAGAGGAGACACGTTGACCCGCAACGACGCGTCTCGTCCCACGCCACGCGAACGCCATCCGCTGAACTCCGCGCACGCGGTGCGAAGCACCCACCGATCCAAATCGCTCGCGAGATTCATCGACTCGGCCACCCCGATGAACGAATCCGGTAGCAGCACACCGCGATCCGGGTGCCGCCAACGCACCAGCGCCTCGGCGGCCACGATGGCGCCCGTCCACAGGTCGACCTCGGGCAGGTAATCCAGCAGCAGCGCGTCGTTGTCGATGTCACCCTTCAGGTGCCCTTCGATGTCGCTGCGGAAACGCTGCTTCGACGAGTTGTCGCTTGCCACCGCGGTGTGGTTGCCGCCCACGCGTTTGGCTGCCAGGACGGCTTCGTCAGCGCGGCGCAGCAGATCGGTGACCTCGTCGCGACCCGGCATGCCCGCCGCGACGCCAATGCTCACGGTCCGGTTGATGGTCTGGCCGTCGATCGTCAGGCGATCGTGCACCGTCTTGCGGATCCGGTCGGCGAACGTCTCCGCGGCATGCGTGGTCATCGGCTGATCCGGAACGACGACGAACTCGTCGCCACCGATTCGGGCGACCATGCTCTGGCTTCCGGCGCAGGCACTGAGGCGATCGGCGAAAGTCTGGATGTACCAGTCGCCGGCCGCGTGGCCGAGAGAGTCGTTGATCGCTTTCAAACGGTCGAGGTCGATGTACAGGACGGCGACCGGGCCGGGTTGCCGGACGGCGAGCCGATCGGACAGGCGGGCCAGCAGTGCTCGACGGTTGCGCAAACCGGTCAGATCGTCATGCTCGGCGAGATGCCGAAGCCGATCTTCGGCCGAGATGCGGGCCCGGAACTGAGCGAACAGGGAGGCGATGGTCTTGAGGGTGTGGATCGCCTCGGGCTTCCACTTTCGGCCGCGGCACTTGACGAACCCAAGCACGCCGCAGGTCAGCGTATCGGCGATCAGCGGGGCGGCTGCGACCAACGGTCCGCCGCCGCGACGGCGCCCCGTGATGGGGCATCGGAAACCACTGTTTTGGTGATGGCGATTAACAACCACCAGGTCCTTGCCGTCTTCGCACAGCGCGAAGGCAGGGTAGTCATTGGTGAAGGAGACGATGGCGAACGGATCAGGATCGGCGCGGTCGGAGCGCGGCGGCCATTCCGCGGCCAGCACGGAGGCGTGGATGTCGTGGTCGCTGTAGCGCAGAAAGCTGTAGTGCAGATCGAAGTGTTCGACCAGCTGGGCCAGGACCTGTTCGCTGGCCTGAGTAGCGGTCGCCGCGGTCGCTTCCAACAGTTGATTCGCGATAGAGGAAACGAGGACCAGATTGCCCGGCACGGTGTCCTCCGATCTGGACGCGACGTACACGATTCCGGACGATCCACGCGGAATGCTATTAGAAGACTGCCTAATAGGGCAATCGGTGCGGTGATTAATTCAGAGTTTGAATAATACATATTGTGCGCTACAAGGGAAGTCGCCGACCTAACGCCCGGATTTCAGCAGTGAAGCTCGCGGGTATTCACCGGCGCTCGACCATCGAGGAGTGACCATCGCAGCATGCACGGCATCGGTACTCGACTCCGAGGATGCGGCCGACAAGGCCGTGTTGGACCGATTGCGCGCCGATCCGGTCATCGAGTTCGTCGACCAGCGCGACACCCAACTCGCGGAGTTGCGGGGGCTGTTACCACCGCCGGGCCCTGAGCTTGCCGCCGAGCCCTGCCGGTGGGCGTACTACCCCTGGCGGCGGGCGGTTGTGGCGGTGCTCGGCCCGCGGGGTTTTCGGGCGGTAAGGCTGGATCGCAACCGAAATGTGATCACTGCGGACGAGCAGTCGCGACTGGGTGAACTGCGTATCGGTGTTGTCGGGTTGAGCGCTGGACATGTCATCGCGCACACGCTCGCGGCGCAGGGGCTGTGCGGTTTGCTTCGGCTGGCGGATTTCGATCTCCTCGAGCTTTCCAACCTGAACCGCGTGCCGGCAACCGTATTCGACATCGGCCTGAACAAAGCTGAGGTGGCCGCCCGCAGAATCGCCGAGCTCGATCCGTATCTGCCCGTTGAGATTATGGACAAAGGTTTGACGTTGGATACCGTCGAGCAATTTCTCGACGGCCTGAATATCGTTGTCGAAGAATGTGATTCGCTGGACATGAAGGCGATCGTGCGAGAGCGGGCGCGGGCCCGGGGGATTCCGGTGTTGACGGCGACCAGCGATCGGGGCCTGATCGACGTGGAACGGTTCGACCTCGAGCCGCAGCGGCCGATCCTGCACGGCCTGCTCGGTGATCTGGATACCGCGTTGCTGTCCGGAATGAGCAGCCGGGAAAAGGTTCCGTACCTGGTGCGCCTGCTCGAGGCCGAGCATTTGTCTAGCCGCCTCTTGGCGTCTGTGGTGGAGATCGAGCGCACACTGTCGACCTGGCCGCAGGTGTCCGGCGACGTCGTGCTGGGCGCAACCGTGATCGCTGAAGCGGTACGCAGAATCGGCTTGGGCGAACACCTGCCGTCTGGCCGGGCCCGCCTCGACATCGGCGGTGTGCTTGATCGGCTCGACGAGCCGGCGCCGCCGGAGGACCACGCACCACCGCCGGCCGAGTATTCAGATCCGGTGTGGCCGGGCGTCGTCGGCATCGTTGTCGCCGCGGCGATCCGGGCGCCGTCCGCTTCCAACGCGCAACCCTGGCAGATCGAAGCCGGCGCCGACGCCATCGCCATCCGGCTTGCCCCGGAACACACTTCGACGCTTGACGTCGGATACCGGGCGAGCGCCGTGGCGCTCGGGGCGGCGGTGTTCAACGCCAAGGTCGCGGCGGCGGCTCACCAGGTGCTCGGGCCGGTGAGCTTCGCCGAAGACACCAACGGGGTGCCGCTACAGGCGACGCTGCAATTTCGCGACGGCACCGACCCGAACCTCGCCGGACTGTATGAGGTCATGCTGGCGCGGGAAGCCAACCGCCGCTTGGGAACACCCCATCCGCTACCCGCTGACACCGTCCAGCTGCTGCATTCTGGCGCGGAACTGGAGGGCGCGCGGCTGCATCTAATAACTGAATCAGACGAAATCAGCAGAGCAGCAACAATTTTCGCCGCTTCCGATCGTGCCCGTTATCTGACGCCGAAACTGCACGCCGAGATGATCGCGGAACTGCGCTGGCCCGGCGATCCGCTTCCCGACACCGGGATCGATA
>Ga0302325_10004256_pt1 | contig 33165 bp, 41 predicted proteins | sample Palsa_T0_2_FD_201948 | JGI IMG/M metagenome (GOLD analysis project Ga0302325, IMG submission 201948) | Peat permafrost microbial communities from Stordalen Mire near Abisko, Sweden - Palsa_T0_2 | ecosystem: Environmental > Terrestrial > Soil > Palsa > Peat permafrost | place: Sweden: Abisko... | reverse complement strand
ACCTCCTGGGTGACCACGATGTGCTGGTGGGCGTGAGCATGAGCGACCAGGTAGTAGTCCGCGACCTGCAGGAAGGTGCCAACCGCGGCGGCCGGGTACGCGCCGCTGCTCGCCCACTGGCTCACCGCCCGGAGGCTCGCGACAATTGCGCTGTCCGGCTTGAGGAAGAGCCCGGGCCGGCCCGTGACCCAGGTGGCGAGGTCATCTCCGCCAGCCTTCAGCTCGTCGCCGACTTTCTCGATGCTGAAGACTATCCCGACGCCGTGGGCCTGGTCGATCCACGCCCAGAACGCCGGGCAGAAGTCGAACCCGTAGTGGAGGTTCTTGGCCTGGATGAAGACGTCTGAATCGAGCAGGTAGGCCACTAGATGACCCCGAGCCGGTGCGCTAGCTCGTTGAAGGTCGAGACTTTCCTGAAGCCGAGCAGCTGCAGGGCGTCCCCGTACAGGGTCTGGCCTTCCAGCGTGCTGACGATGACGGCGCGGGCGAACCGCTTGCTTGTGCGCACCGGCTGGGTGCTGTAGAAATTGCCGCCGCCGCCCTTCTCGCCGGTCAGCGCGCGGACCCTGGCGAGTTCCGCCTGGTAGGCGCCCCGGTATTGCTCGGGGTCCAGGTGCCCGGCATCGCGGATGCGCCGCAGTATGACCAGCGTGCTGACCTTGAAGCTGCGTGCCAGCCGGTCGAGTTCCCCGGTGAGTTCCGCGGACCGGCGGTACTGCTGGACCAGCGCATCGAGCGGTACGAGGATCTCGGCCGCCACCTGATCACACCAGTGCTCGATCTCGTTGCCGCGCACGGGGCCCAGGCCTGCCACGTCCGGGTCGTCCAGGGCCGACTGGCCGAGCCAGATGTGCACCAGTTCATGAGCCAGGGTGAAGATCTGGGCGGCCTTGGTGCTGGCACCGTTGATGAAGACCGCGGGCGCGTACTCGTCAGCCAGCGCGAACCCCAGAAACTCGCCGGGGTCGAGCTGGCGGTGCGTGTTGCTGCCCACGACGCCGTTCACCATGACCAGGATGCCGAGATCCTCGGCCCGGTCGGCCAGCCGGCGAAAGGATTCGCTCCACGTTGATCCGCGCTCTCCCACCCCGAAGCCCAGCTTTTCTCGGATCACCCTGGCGGCGGCGGTGACACCCATGGCCGTGGTGATGGATCCGGCGAACTCTACCGGGCCATCGTTGTTGATCCGCGCGTAGTCCCGGTACCACTCCTGCCGCTGCTCGCTCAGGAAGAGCGTGTCCAGAAGGTCAGGGCTCGGCTGGCGAACTGCCTCCTCCCGCCTCGTCCGGAAATCCGGGAGCGGCAGCGTGATGTCAGGAGGCCCGGGCAGGAAGAAGTATCCCACCGGGGTGCGGGTGGTACTGGCGAAATCCTCCAGCTGCCTGAGCGTCGGGCGGGCAGTCCCGTTCTCCCAGTCCGCGAGCCTCGGGAACCGCCGGGAGAGATCGTCACGGGAAACACCAGACCGATCACGCGCCCACGCGAGCAGAGCAGCTGGCACCTCAACCCGAACCACCACAGTTCCTCATTGTCATCTATTCGTACGGGAACGCCCAGTTCTTAACGCCCGGGCACGCCCAACGCCCGCAATGCGAAGATTCAGCACCCGTCGGCGAGACCAGCGCTCGAGAACCCCCTCAGCAGCCGCAGGAGGACCGAAAAGGCCTCTCGTCATGAGGCAGTCGCGCCCGCCGGGCCAGACCCGGGACCCGCTCCAGCCCGGAGTGTCCCGTCGGCATTGCAGGCCGATCCCGGCGCTCAGCCGGGCACCTCAGCAGCGCTGTGAACGTGCACGATCCGATGACGGCGGCCCCGGAATCATCGTCTTCCGGCACTCCGGAGCCTGCCCGCGGATCAGCGACCGCCGGGCCGTCGAACCTCCCCGGCGACCCGCGAGCCTGTTCAACGAAAACCACAGCGACCCCCACCTGGCGTGCCATTCAGGAACAGCCCGTGATCCTGAGTGCCAACTATCCACGTCCGGAACGACGGTCAACTGACGGTCAGGAGATCTTGAAAGCCATCCGGCTAGACTTCCAAACCGGCTCTGACCTGGCCTTTCAGGTGGAGCTACGGAGATTCGAACTCCGGACCTCTTGCATGCCATACGTGGCGACCTAGTCTGCCTGCGTCGGACTGAGTCTAGTACCGGCACGTCAGGCGTGCTGGATTGTCTGGCTGTGTCCGGCCCAGTCTGGTGCAGGCTGATCCGGTTGTCACTTGGCTAGTCACTGGCTTGCGGCACCATGCGGTGCGACTGGCATGGCGGAACAAGCTTACTGAATGACTGGCGCCAGCAAGGTGGCGGGCACGCGGCAGACGGCGGGGAGGCCCGCTGAGCATGTCTCCCGCGGACGGCCGTCTGCTTCCTCGAACTGCTGGCGGGCCGGCTGAGCGCGTCCGGGAACCGCCCCATGTGAACGGAGCGTCTTTCGCCTGCGCATGCGCGATCTTCCTCAGCATGCATTTTCGACGCTCAGGCACCCGATGGGACTGCGATTGAGGTCAAGTGCTCAGCGCTTTTGCAGAGCTGGACACAGCAACAGCATTCCAAGCTGCAGTTTCGGGCGCCTCAGCGCCCCGCGAGTTCGACTGGGCGCGTAACGAGTACAGCGCGGACGCGCGGGTACGCGCGGACGTTTCGTGTTCGCCGCGCAGCCGCAGCGGGACCCCCCAGGCAGCGCGAAGCTGTCCAACGTCGGCTGCCGCGAAACGCTCGAGCTTTGGGAAACGGTCACCGGGATCGTGGTAATCAGAGGTGGCCTGGACGCCGCCGATGCAGATGGCTAGGCCGACCGTCATCTGTCGATACCTGGGTAGTTCGCCTTCGCGTGCGTCGCGTGGTTGGGGGTGCACCCGAGGGCCGAGTTGACCGGAGACAGGGCTAGTCAATCGCAGGAGAGACCAGCTAGGGGCTGGCTGGGGAGGATCATTTGCCGGTCCCCTTCTGATACGGCTTGTGGACCAGACTGGCGACGATCTATGCCCTCCAGCCAAGTGTCCCGGTCGGCCAACTCGGCGGGCACGACGAACTCGGGGGCGGTCTAATCTCCGGCCCAGGTGAGCATGTCGACGATGATGACCCGGTGCTCGTCGCTGACGGTAGCGATAATGAGCCCCCCGTCGCCAAAGCTCGCAGTCCGGCTGGGACTCCCCTGCGGCTCCAGCCCGGAGGGATCTTCAGCCAGTTCGCGGAGCCGCTTGTAGCATTCGCTGCGTGCCTCGGGGCTGAGCTGGGCAACGGCCTCGTTGAACAGAGGGCCGGGAATCACGCTGTAGTTGTCCATGACCCTTCTCCGGCTCAGGGGCCGCGCGGACAGCAGGCCATGCGCCTACTCTGCGTCGAAGTCCAGGCGCGTGTAGCCAGAGAAGTCGCCGCTCCCGATCGCAGCCAGCGACCGCCCGGCCTCCGCCTGGTAGGCCGGATCGGCGAGAACGTCGGCGGCCTTCCGCCACTTCAGCAGCGTTCGCTGCAGCGTCACGAACCCCTTCGGATCTCGCGCCGACCGCAGCGCTCGAAGGTAGTCGTGCTCGAACGCCTCGCGGTGCTCTGTCGGCAGGTCGCGGTGGATGACCATAGGGTCGCTCGAGTCAAGCTCGCCAACAGCGGACTCGTGGCCCAGCTCGGACCACTCGCGCTTGAGCTCTCGCTCCTCGTCCAGCCGATGCAGGCGCTCCATTACCGAGTCGGCTAGATGCTCACGAAGCCGCTGGGCTACAAGCTGGAGGTCAGCACGGTGCGTCTTCCCCGAACCGACCCTGTCCAACAGCTCCTGCGGAACAAGGTGATGGCGCTTGATCTCCAGCAGGGCTACTTTGTCCCCCTCAACGCGGAAGACGAAGTGAACCTCGACCTCGCGCTGACCGGCATCCTCGGCAGCGCCAATCGGCGCAAGCAGGCGCTCGGCGATCAGGTCGGCGTCGGCAGGCGCATCCGGCGTCGTCATCGCGTCCTCCTGCTGCTAACGATCCTCACAACCCATTAACGCACGTCGCTGCTCTCACATGCCCGGAAACGCTCTTGCAGTCAGCGTTTTTCGCCCGTTGGCCCATTGAAGCCGCCTTCGTACCTCCTGCTCGCTGGCGCACCTTCACCTTCACCACCGATAGCTCCGCAAGCGTCGGCCGACCCTCGATCACCTTGCCGTCCAGCAGCAGTGACGGGCTCAAGCTCCTCGATGGAGTCGCCCAGTTGGCGGGCCGCCAAGCCGGACGTGACCGTGTGCGGGATGACGTGGCCGCCGCGGCGGTGCAGCTCGAAACCACATAGTGCTGCGCTCTGGCCGTTCATACCCGCCCAGATCGCTGTACAGCCGCTGCAGCTCAGGCACTGCCCAACTCTACCCAGATGGTGCGCTGAGGCCACCTGAGTTTCCGCCAGCCGTAGACAGCCCAAGACCAGGGCACATAACGATCTACGGCTGGAGTACTAAGGGTGATGGCCCAGGCCCCCAGGCCAGCCCACCCACCCCTGGTATCACCCGGGCGCTCAGATCACCCCCACACACTAGATGTAGCTACCTAGTCCCGCTGGCGGTCACGTCCTGGCAGAAATTGCTAGATGTGGCTAGCCCTCTCGCGGCCGCGTCCCTCACTATGTCGTCATCGAGGAGTCAGGAGGGACCATGGCCTACGCGGTTGCACAGTCGCCAGTCAGCACGCAGGTGGCAGGCAGTACGGGCAAAGTAGACATTGCCAAGGCAGTCGAAGCCGCCACCGCATTCCTTGACGCTTTGGGACTCAACCTCACGCTCCAGGCCCTTCGTGACACCCCAACTCGCATGGCGAGGGCATACGCCGAGTTGCTTACACCTCAACTCTTCCCGGTTACTACATTCGAGCGACCTAGTGGGTTTGACGGACTCGTCATAGTCCGCCATATCCGCTTCGTCAGCCTTTGTGAGCACCACGCCCTGCCATTCATCGGAACTGCGGCGGTCGGCTATGTCCCCAGCGAGAGGATCGTAGGGCTCTCCAAGCTCGCAAGGGCCGTCGACATGCTCTCGCGTGGTCCACAAGTCCAAGAGCGAATAACCGCTCGAATCGCTGAATGGGTCCAATACCAACTGCGACCCGAAGGAGTTGGAGTTCGTATCGAAGCCGAACATTTGTGCATGAGCCTACGGGGGGTCCGCACGAACGGGGCCAGAACGGTGACATCTGTGCTCACGGGATCGGTCCGTGATATCAAGGCGATTCGGCAGGAATGGATGGCAGAAACTAGTGGCTTAGATGGGCCTCATCATTAGTCGTGACGAGAGGAGTAATCGTGCCGATCACAAAGAAGAGAAATCACTTCCTATATCCCGGCCTCTCGCTAGGCAGCCTGGAGGGGGCTGACGTTAACAAGTCGGAGACAACCCTCGACGCGGCACGGATTGCGATCTACATCGGGGTTCCGTATTGCCGGGTTCAGTGTTTCGAGTGTCCGTTCTTCTCCTCCTACCTACCGGGGCAATCACGGAGGGATGCCGAGTTCGATGCATATTTCGCGGCCGTGCGAACGCATGCGGCAGCGGTCGTTCAGAACCTCGGCCTCGCCGGCACAAACGCCTCGTTGTACATTGGCGGTGGCACGCCAACTGTCGTTGACCCAGCGTACCTCCATGGAGTCCTTAGCGTCTTGGTACAGGCGGGTGTGAGCATCGGAGAATTGACTGTCGAGGGTAATCCGGAAAACATCAGCGAAGCCTACGTCGAGCAGGTACTCAACTTTGGGGCAACCCGGATATCGCTCGGAGTTCAGTCGCTTGACGATTCGGTTCTGGCCGCGGTCGGGTCTCCCCACCGGAGTCACCACACTGGCCGCGCAGTGGCGATCGTCAAAGAGAGCGGCTTGGATCTGAACGTCGACTTGATGTACGGGGTGCCGAACCAAACTCCTGAAGCGATTCAGGCTTCAATGCAGTGGGCGCTGGAGAGAGCGGCACAAGGGATAACTTGGTATGCGTATACCTTCCAACCGGAAGGCATCATGACACGCCGCCGACCCAATCGATATGTCGCCGCCCCGCGGCATGTCAAGCCCGATGAATACTACCCAAAGATTCGGGAAGTAATGTCGCATGCAGGGTATTATGAGGGTATGATTGGCGCCTTCCATCTCCCCGGACACGAATTGCAATACAGCTCGATTGCGTATCGCCAAGCAAATCGCATCGTGGGCCTTGGCGCAAAGGCCTATACCTACGACGGCGCCGGGCTGTACCAGGCGCCCTCGGAGCCGATCCGGTACGTCGATGAAATACAACATAATGCATACCCGTTCGCCGATCGGTACTCGGGAGCGCTGTCAAGGAGCCAAATCTGTGTCAGGGAGACTATCCTGGGCTTGATGTATGGCGAAATTGCGCGCCGAACGTTAGATTTCTGGGGAGTTGTGCCGGCTGGCGCTGGCCTGAATAAGCTACTCGCCGAATGGAGGCGGATGGGCGCCATCAGCGCTGACGGTGACGGGTTCAAGCTGACTGAATTCGGCGCGATAGTGCTGGACGATATGCTTACTTCGCTCTGGAGGGTTCCCCAATGATGAAGCAGTTTACACTTAACGGCGAAACTATCTTCGGCACACAAGCCAAGGCAGAACTCGGGCGACGCAAGGTAAATGCTCCTTCGGCTGCGAGGATAAGGGCGATCATCGCCCATTCTCTATATATCCAATACGATCCCCTGAAAATGGTGGCGCCCAGTCATTACCTGAACCTTTTTGCGCGTGATGCACGCTTTAGCTACAACGACGTGACGAGAGGAGTTTCGTTCGAGAACTCAATTATCGAAGTCTGGATCCGAGTTGCGTCCTTTATGTGTCTGGAAGACTTCAGAGTGCTAGGCCCAGAGTTCCGGCGGCGGCGAGCGGGCCCGCTCAGGTACGGTGAGCAACGTAGAGTAGGTTCGGATATTCACTCCTTGGCCTCGCAGCTAATGAAGTTAATTTCGTTGGCTGACGGCCCTCTTACGGCATCGGAAGTGAAGAACATCGCTGGGCTAAAGCGCGGGATCGCATCCGGTTCTTGGAAAACAGGCGTTGTACGAACTGCCCTTAACTATCTTTGGTATCGCGGCTACCTAGCAATAGTCGGTCGGAACTCGGATCAACAGCCGCGCTTCGATACTTCTCAGCGTACCGTAGGCGACCACTTTGGCGGCCCCTTTGTGGAGGATGAACACAAGATACTGATGGATCATCTGGTCATCCGGACTATTAATGCCCTTATGGCCGCCACTCCGGCGCAGGTTGCCTGGTATCTTGGGCTGCGCGTCAGTCTGGTGCGCAGCGCGGTCGAGCGGCTAGTGGAGGCCGACCTCCTGATGTCGGTCGCGGTAGCCAAGGTCAAGTCGCCATACTATGCAACGCATGAAAGCTGTCTGTTGCTGCGCGAATACGAGAAAGAGACTCGCGCTGCAGCGGACACGCGTATCATCTCACCGTTTGACGGTTTGGTAGTAGATCGTGTTCGGCTACAACAACTGACACAGATCCGCTTCCGGGCCGAACTCTTTACGCCGGCCGAGCAGAGGTCAGGGGCGACGTCGTATCCGCTTCTGACGATCAGGGCGGGGCAAGTGTCGAGGGTCATATGGCTCAAAGCCGACCGCCCGGGCGGCGTTCTTAGATTGCTCGACTCCCAGAAGCTCCAGGGCCGTCCGGTAATCTCCAATTCCGAGTGGACAGCAATCCGGTGCGTGGCGGCGTTCGTCGGATTGGCTATCGAATAGCGAGGATGGCACTCGATGGCTCTTGAACTCTACCTTGACTCGACCGGTGTGTATATTCGTGGCACCGCCGCGTCCGCCAATACCGGAGCGGTTGATCTGGCCGCGGATTGGCCAACAGACTGGTGGCGGGATGCAATAGTAACAACTCCCGCTTTCGCGAACCGTCACACGCATCCCCTGCAGTCGGTGATTCGCTTTGGACGCCTGAGTGGAGTGTTTTCCTTTAGCGACTGGCTCAAAATTATCCGCGAGACGCAGGAGAATTCTACCGCTGAGGATTTCAGGAGGGCTACACAGAGGTGTCTATCCGAGAATCTGCTTAATGGCAACTCCCATGTGACATTACACTGCAAGGGCCTGAAAGGGACTTCAGAGATGCTAGCAATAGTAGAGCAGTGCGAGCGGTCCGAGGTACGGGCAAGGGTATTCTTTGGCTTGTACCCGGAGCAGTTGTCAAACCTAAAGTGGCTTCGTGATATGGCGGCCGCAGGGTCAAGTGGCCCTACAACGGAGTTTGGGCTCGGTCCGGTTAATCTGCACGAATTCTCTGGGGAACAGATTGCCTTCGTAATTGACCTCGCAAATGAGATCGGCGCATACATTCACTCCCACGTGGGCGAGACCCCTGAATCTGCGGGGGCAGTCCAGCGGCTTTTGTCTCTGCCGGGAGACCTCAGTCGTTGGGAGTTGGTGCACTGCGTGAACGAGCGCCCCGAAAGCATCACCTGCGCACTAGAGCGGGGCTGTGCTATTGTGCTTTGTCCTCGCAGCAATCAGTTCCTCGGTCTAGGGCTTCCGTCTCCCTTGTTTATCACTGAGAAACATCGTGGCTCGATTGGTGTTGGCTCCGACGGCGCGTCCTCTGGTATCTCTCAGTCAGTCATATGCGCGGCTTTTAGCGGATGGATGGGTTGGTCATCGAGCCCTTACCGCCCCAGTCTTGAGTCACTCTTTGCGCTGTGTTGTCGAGATCACGACAGTCGCAACCCCGACGTTACAGACTTGATGAGATGGCATCCGACAGGTCCCTTGGGCCACCCAGCATCGTTGTTGTTGGAGTTCATGGCGGGCTTCCGTGAGAGGTTCGTTTTGTACGAGGCCAAAATAGACGGTAAATACTACCAGGCGGATTCGCTCCTGGCCGATCTTGGGACGGTGAACCAGAGATGACCTACCTGCTGAAAGTGAGTACGTCGTTCGATGCGGGCCATCGACTACTCGGCTACGGTGGAAAGTGCGCCTCGCCTCATGGTCACACTTACGGAGTAGAGCTGCGACTTGCCGGAACAAGTGTCGATGACATCGGAATGGTTGTGGATTTCTCCGATATGAAGCGCGCGCTGAGAAACTGGATATCCGAGAATTGGGATCACGCCTTTTTGGTGAACTCCGACGATGTTGTTCTTCTTAAGGCGCTCGGAACGATAACCGAGGGTCGTATTTTTATCTTTGACCACCAGAATCCGACAACGGAGAATCTAGCGAAAGCCCTTTTCCTTGGCATGAAGGCGAAGTTCGGTTCGATTGTGTCCGCTGTCGAGATCCGAGAAACTTCTCGCCAGTCAGTAGTCTTCCGCGGAGAGCATTAGTCCCATCTGCGTGGGCACTGAGGGCGTCTGTCCCAGGGCCACGCCATGTGCGCGGTGAAGCACCCGACTTTCGGCCACGCTAGTGCGCAAGTCAGCGGGTGCCGTTGATCGCTTCGAGGCCTGGCGGAGTTCGTCGGGGGATGGGGTTGGCGGCGGTGATGGTGTACGGGCCAGCCAGGATCTCGATGGTGCGGTAGCGGCGGGCGGTTTTGACCAATTTGCGTATTGACCAGCCGGTCTTGTGCTCGATCCAGCGGCTGACCGCGAGCGCCGCGAAGACGATGGTCAGGTGCGCCTCGATCGAGTCGCGCTTGCGGTGGTAGATAGGCCGGGCCTGTAGGTCGCTCTTGGGCATCAGGAATGATTTTTCAATCTGGAACAGCTGGTGGTAGGCGCCGATCACGAAGTCCGCGGTGACGGGGTGGCCGTCCGGGCAGGCCCGGAGGTTGGTGATGTAGCCCTTGATCCCGGCCAGCGCGCGGGCCTTTTCCTCCGGTGCCCGGTTGACTGTCTTGGTGCCGCCGGACAGCTGGATGAACCTGTTGCGCTGCACCGGCGCCTTCCCCGTAACAGCCTGCTCGGCCTTGGCGACCTGCTCGTCGATGCCGCGCAGGGTCCGCGGGGCCCGGTCATGGCGGTACTGGTAAAGGCGGTACTGGTAGTAGATGATCTGGTCCCGGCGGCCGCCGTTCGGCCCGGCTGGCCAGGGCTGGGTGAAGACGTGCCCGTCCGGGATGCCCTCGCCAGGTTGCTCGTGCCGCCACTGCTTCACAACATAGGGACGTGCGGGATCTTCATGCCGAGAATGAACGATAGGCTCGCGGCTCGATCGCCTTCTGGCTGGCTTCGGAGATCATCCCCCCATCGGCGACCACGGTGACGTCGGGCAGGTCGTGCGCGGCCATGAACGACTCGAACACCGACAGCATCGTCTTGGTCTCAGCCATGTTCCCCTCGAACGCGCTGACCATCAGCGGAAAGCCGCCCTGATCAGTCAGCAGGCCGATCGTGATCTGCGGCTCCAGGCGGCGGTCCTTGGAGAACCGCTTTCGCAGAACCCGTCGCCCGCATCAGTTTCGAAGTACAGCGTGGACACGTCATAGAGCACCAGGCTGGCCGGGCCCAGCCTGGCGTGCGCCGCGCAGGCGGCGGATATTGTCTGCCGCCACGACTCCTTCGCGTAGGCCCGCAGCCGACGCGTGACAGTCCGATAGGAGGCCGGGGCGAGACCGGGCTCCGGGCAAACAGAAAGTCGCGGTGGACGGCAGGACACCGTAAAGGACGGGCGCTTCAGCCAGCATTGCGTATACCACTCGGCCCAAGGTCACGGCCAGCCAGCGGCGCACGCCCGGTACGAGAACCCGCGCGTCGGCCACGAACCCGGGGTCGCTGCCCGGGCACGACTTGGGCTCCGCTGGCGAGGGCGCCGCGGTGTCTCCCCCATCAGGATGGAGGCGTCTACGTACACCTGGGCCTGGCGGTGATGAGCTGGGAATTTCTGGAGTGCAGGAATCAGCCAGAGGGTTCTGGATGCTCTATGAGCGCAAGTGTTTCGCTCCAGAAGTCCTCAACCGAACGAAACGGCTTTGTTGCAGCAGCGTAGCGAAGATACGCTATATCATCGTAAGAGCGCAGGAGCTTAAGAACTACGCTGGCCAGCTGGGCGCTCGTGACCATGGGCTGGCCCGCCAACTCTGCGACGGCAGAGCTAGCAATCCTTTTGGCCGAGGATCTCACCTGTAGGTCACTGCCGCGCCCTTTAGCTGCTATCCCAATGCTCCGCTCCAACTTGACCATATCGAAGTGTTCAACCATAAGCGCGTGTTTCTTGAGTACAAGCGTAGGGTGATTGGGAAGTTCGGATTCACTCAAGTTCGGATAGTTCTGCTGAAGCCAGTCTCTAAGGTCTTCTGCACTTTTGAAACCTCCATGGCGTTCCTTCTTTCCAAGGAATACCATTGCGAAGCGAATTCGAGCCACATCCGTGACCGATCGCGCATCCTGGAGTTGACGAAGCACTAGTTCTCCGATATCACTGGTCTTAATCGGCAGACCCGGGCTTGCCGGCTGAAGCTGATCCAAAATTCGATCAATAAAGGCATTCACATCTGCGGCCGGTATATTAAAGACGCTAGCAGCCCGCCCGATTCCCTTCGCAATCTTTTCTCGCTGAAACCTTTCGATTCTCCCATCCCGCTTTACAACGTATAGATACTCCACGTTGATCCGCTCTACCGTGGAGAAACGCTGTCCGCATCCCGGGCACTGCCGCTTGCGCTGGACTAAGCCAGTTTCGGCTTTACGGCTCTCTAGGACCCGAGTTGTCTCGGCTGCACAGTACGGGCACTGCACGCACCCATCCCCTCCTCCAGGCAAGTTCGGCCTCAGCGGCAAGCTGGAACACCTGTCGTGGCAACGCTTGCCAGGCCTTCAATTAGCCTCCGGTACTCCCGTTTTCTGGCACTCCCTACGGACCAGAATAACTGAGTTTACCCACGTTTACGTTTATTCCAGCAGAGGAACCGGAATTGCCAGCCTCGGCTTGGCGGTGGCTGCCGACGTCGGCGGGGATGCTGGTGCGCGCGGCACTTGCTCCCCCCGCTCGCGCTGGTCCTGATCGGCGTCGTCGCGACCGCCCGGTTCCCCGTGTGCAGCAGACGCGCAAGCCGGATCACGCATTAGCTACTCCGGGCGCAGAACAGGCTCACCTACGCGCTCGGCAGCTTCATTGATCCACGGCCATGATCGCCCGCACGGACCGGGAGTCAATGATCGCGGCGGTCGGCTGCGACGGCGCCCGGCCGCGGCCATAACCTTGGTGCGTAGCTGGCTGTCGAGGCAGGCCAGGGTGCCATCATTACGCCAGGTCGCGAAGTAGGCGTAGGCGGTCTGCCAGAGCGGGACGCCGGCGGGCAAGTACCGCCAAGCGCATCCGGCGCAATCCAGGTACAAGATCACCTCGATGATCCGCCGGGCGCGCCAGATCCGCGGCCGTCCCCCGACCCCGGGGCACGTACGCGGGCAAGTGCGGGGCGATCACCTGCCGTTGCGCATCGGTTAGGTCATTGGATAGCCCCTGGGGCGCCCGGACCTGGGCGTGCTGCGGGCACGCGCGGGCACGTCGCCTTGATCGTCACAAATCGGGGTTCATGGAACGCGCCTGGCATCTGAGGCCCGCGACACAGCCCAGCCCGCCAGGCCCGGCCCGGCACGATGTACTAGACGCTCAAAGAACGTCACAGGAGCGGGTGAACTGCGACGGGCGAGGGCGACGGCGCAGTCCACCACCTACCCCTAGTATGACCCCGGCGCTCAGGTCACCCCCACCTACTAGATGTAGGTATCTAGGCCCACTGGCGGTCATAGCCCCCAGAAATTGCTAGATATGGTTGGTTCTCTCGCGGCCGCGTCCCTCACTATGAGATCGACGAGGAATCAGGAGGGGCTCCCAGATGCAACACGGCTGGTCAAACCAGAAGTGATGGCTAGGATCTGCCCATTGGGCCAGGGCGCATCTCAAGGACCAAGTAGGTTGGCCGTTCCCATCGAGTTCCTTGCAGCCGTGTCATCCGAGTTTGCCGCCGAGACCGCGGTGAAGGCTAGGGCTATGGGAATCGGGCTGCTTCGGACCGAGTTTATGTTCGCAGATTACCCTGAAGAGCCTACCCATACGACACAAGTCGCCTCTTATCGCAGGATAGCTGACCTATTTCCTCAACTGCATGTCGCGATACGAACTTGGGACTGCGGTCCAGATAAACCTCTTAGATTCCTAACAGAACGATCCGTCCGTCGCGGAATTCGCGCCTACCCGATGCTGACCGACATTCTCGATAGACAGCTCTCAGCCATCGCGCAGGCCGCTCAAGGCTCATCCGCATTGGTGGGAGTCATGGCGCCGATGGTCAGCCTACCTGAAGAGCTCGAGTGGTTTGTTCAACGTTGTCGCGACCATGGTCTCTCAAGAATCGGCACAATGCTCGAGACTCCGGCCCTAGCAGTTATGATCGACGATGTGGTAAAACTCGTTGACTTTATTTGCGTGGGAACAGGCGACTTGGCATCAGGTGCCTTTGGAGCTAGTCGTGACTCGCCTTTCGACTCCAGCTACTTCGACCTCTGGCAACCTGCAACCCTCCGAGTCATTAACATGATAGCCAAAGGTTGTCAGGTCAATTCAACCCCCCTCTCAGTTTGCGTCTCATCGCCTACAGATACGCTGATCTTTGCAGTCTTGGCGGGCATCGGAGTCGAAGCCACTGCAGTACCCGCCGCGCAGCTGATGCGCATTCGGGATTCTTTCACAGAAGTAAGTACGGAACAATGTGTGAAGACAGCGGCAGCTGCACTGTCGCAGCCAACGGCTAAAGCTGCCCGGAGTGCCGCATACTCAGCGTTTAGCGCTAATCAACGATTATAAGCGCGCCAGTAATCATCAGCAGGGAGCTACTAGTATGACTAGGCTGACAGATTGGGATGATTCACCGAGTATCAGATTCCCTATCTTTACCAGGGCCAACGCCGGAGAAGTCTTCGTTGAGGCATCTTCACCTTTGACATGGACATCGTTCGGCTTCGCAGTTTGGGAATCGGCTTGGCGCGACGCCTACTATCGGATCGGCGCATTCACGCCAGGTGAGTTCAAGGAAAATGCGTGTGAAGTCGTAGGATGCTTCGGAGGTTACGGCTATATCAACGCCTCGGCTTCGCGGGTATTTGGAGTACGGGCTCCTGGACTGTCCGCTGATGCAATCGATCAGGCATTTTTCGGAACCCATCCGGTATCTCCGTACCGCCCAGACCCTAGAGACGATAATGCTGAACGAACAGCAGCCATCGGCGCATGGCTAGGTTCAGTCCTTGACGAATCGCGTCTGCCGGAGATTTGGAATAATAGCCAAATGGTAAACACTTTCGTTTCCCGACGGCCACATCTAAAGAGGCTTGCAAACGAACAGCTAGTCCAAAGATTCAGAGAAACAGTGCCGATCGCCAGGAACGCATGTACCATCCACTTGGAAACGACCTATGCATGCAGCGCACTCGTTGGGATTATTGATGAGTGTACGGCAGTCGTGGGGATGGCTGACTCCGGTCCACTTGTATTGACTAGTTTGACTAAGGTCATCTCTGCAGAACAGTCATATGACATCTGGAGACTCTCACGGTTGGCTCGCTATGGCAACATAGAATTTCCGCCCAACCAGGACCTCGATCAGTTCCTAGGACAGCTAAAGTCGCGGGCGGATACGGCTTCTCGTGAGTTCCTAAAGGCCTGGGACCTGTTCATTTCCAAGTGGGCCTATGTCGGGCCTAGTTCTTTTGAATTTCGCTCACCGACATATGGGAGTTACCCTACCCTTGCCCTTAAGATGCTAGAACGCGCGACCATGGCGCCCGATAATCTCGAGCCGACAGTAAGATCCGAGGAATTGAAGCAAGAACGAGATAAGGCAGTCGCTCAGATATCTGCTGCGCTCAAGGGTCAGGAGCTGCATTCTCTTTTCACCCGTGCAGCCAGCGCCGTTGCCCGCTACCTACCTGCTCGGGAACAGACCAAGGCGGATTATTCGCGCGTAAGCGACGAAGCACGTATGGTACTGCGTGAACTCAGCGAACGAATGGTGGAGCAGGGAGCGATTTCACGATGGCAAGACATTCTTCTCCTAATCGACGGGGAACTTGAGTCGTTTATTGCCGATCCGTCGAGCTATGTCTCTACCTTGGAAGCAAGGCGTACTCAATTTGAGACCGCTTTGAGAAGGGATCCAATTTTTGTATTCGAAGGCGAGCCTTACTCCTCTCACGCAAACTTTCCCCCGACGCTAGGCGCAGGGGAAGATCGCCCGAGGTCCTTTACTGGCCTCGGAGTGGCACCTGGCAGCTACACCGGTCCAGCGCGAGTCATGAATAGTCTAGACGACGCGGCAAAATTGTCGCCCGGCGACATCATCGTTGCTCCAAGTGCCGATTCCTGCTGGGGGCCACTACTTCTAACCGCCGGCGCCATTGTCGTTGAGAATGGAGCCGCGGTGTCACATGTAGCTATTGTTGCACGTGAACTAGGTTTGCCCGCCGTTATGTCCGTCGACCAAGCGAGCACTTCTATACCGGACGGTTCGACAATTATTGTCAACGGCTCTACTGGCATTGTGACACGCCTTGATTAAGTGACTAGGAAATCACAAATGAACCTACTGGTGCTCATGGGAGAGAATGCGACAGGCAAGACTGCTATCGGCCATGAGGTGATGCTCAGGACCGATTCTCCTGTCTTTGAGATAGGAGACATAATCCGGAAACGAATCTCCAGACTCCGCGAGGATTCGGTCCTGGCCTACATAGAACGCACAATAAGACAGGGCGATAGATTGAGTTGGGCAGAAGAGGCCGTCGATCAGATCGAAGCGGGCCAAAATATAAACGCAATCATAATTGGCGTCCGCGCGCGAGCAGAAGTAGATTTTCTGCGCAACGCGGCCAGCAGTTGCCTCGCAGTTGCTTTGACAACTACACAGGATATTAGACTGCGAAGGTGGCGTGAACGCGAAGGGCCTCAGGCAGATATTCAATAACTGGAATCTCAGGAATGCCCTGGAACAGGAGTGGGGTCTCGCAGACTGCATCGCTGCTGCCGACCATGTTATTGACTCAAGCGGGTCTATCGACACTATAGTGGAGAAAGTATTGAATTTGTGGTTGCGAAATCACTCGGCTCTGCGACATCCTGGAGCGGCGTGACTAGCACTTCTTCCCGTAGGGGCGCTATCAACAGTGTATATACCACCTGCCCAACCTCAGCTCGGATCCCGGCATCCGAGCTCATGCGTCGAGTGTCGGAAGTGGCAGAATGGACAGAGCGATGCGGCCTTAAGGGCACTCTTATCTACACGGGTAACGAGCGCATAGATCCCTGGCTGATCTCGCAAGCGGTCATTTCCAGCACAAAATCGATTGTGCCGCTGGTGGCAGTTCAGCCAGTGCACATGCACCCTCTCGCTACGGCCCGAATGATCGCATCTCTGAGTCATATGTACTCTCGGCAAATGCATCTTAATCTGATTTCTGGAGGTTCGCCTGCCCAGCTAGCTGCAATAGGAGACCTCGTTTCCCATGACGATAGGTATGCGCGCCTGGAGGAATTTGGATCGATAATTTCGCGCCTTCTTAGAGTCGAATCTCCCTTGACCTACGCCGGAGATTACTATCAACTTATTGATGCTGTTTGTAACCCCCGAATTCCAAAGGACTTGCTACCGGTTCTGTTTGTCTCGGGATCTTCTAGGGCTAGCTTCAGCGCCGCACTGGAGCTGAGAGCAATAAGGCTGTTCTATCCTAAGGAGCCAGGTGCATATGTCGTTACCCATGTACCTGTGATGGAAACAGGAATACGGATAGGAGTAATAGCCAGAGAAACGGCAGCAGAAGCATGGAAGGAAGCTTACCGACGGTTTCCGAGTCAAGTCGAGAATTCGGCTCAAGTTAGCCGCTCGGATTCGAAGTGGTATGCTGAGATCTCCAAAGTGGACGCGCGGGTGACCAATGGATCCGCGTACTGGCTTCGGCCGTTTCTTGAATATAAGACCTACTGCCCGTATCTCGTAGGAAGCTATGCGGAGATCGCCGAGTGTTTCAGCAAATATGTCTCGGTCGGCGTAAGCACTCTGGTGTTGGATATTCCCCAAAAGGAGTCGGATCTCGTCCACGTCAAGATCGCGCTTCAGCGCATCTGATCACGGCGATCGCAGTCGTGGGGATGCGACCGTGATGGACGATCACAGGTCGGTTGGGCCTGTGAACCAGCGCGAGCTGGGCAAGAGCGCCGCGCGGCGGCTCGCGATCATCCGCCGCGCCCGTGAGGTCACCGGGAACGTGGCCGTCACCTGCCGGTACTAACGGAATCAGCCGACAGGTTCTTCTCCGTCTGGTGCCGCTGCTAGGAGGCCGAGGGCCTGGCCTACCTGCGTGACCGTTCGACGCGGCCCGCACACTGCCTGCATGAGGCACCGGCCGACGTCATCGACGAAGATCATCTACCTGCGGCAGAACTACCCTTCGGCCCGGTGAAGATCTCCATGTACCTGCAGCGCTACCACGATGTGCTGGTCAGCCAGTCCGGGGGCTGGAGGATCCTCAAGCGCCTGGACCTAACCTGTGCGTGTTGACATTTACGTCCGCGGCTCTGACCAGCGGAGTTGCGCGCCCGTTGGCCCGCCCGTGATGATCACCGATCATGTGGCTGCGGTTCGCCTTCCTGCTGATCACGCGTGCGGCATCATGGCTGCGGCTTTGCCGGCGCGAGCGGGGTGTAAGACCGCCGAGATCTTGATCCTGCGCCACCCAGTTCGCCGTCCTGCAGCGACGGCAGCCGCGCCGACTGAAGCTGAACTGGGCAGACCAGGCCAGCCTGGTCGCAGTTCCTAAGCTCATAGGCCGAGGCGATCCTGGCGTGCGGCTCCTCACGGCCGACCTGCCCGGCGGCACCCAGGCCCACGTCCTGACCGTGACCGAGCACACGACCCGGGTGCTCGACACGGGCGCAGCACCAGCGAGCACGCGCTGGTGGCAGCCGCCCATGGCGCCGGGCGCTACTGGCGTGGACATCTCGCCGCGCCATCGGTACAGTGCGGCAGAAGGCAGAAGGCCGCCGAACGTTGGCTAGCGAGCCGGTTCGAGATTGCCGACGTGCTGGACCTCCCGCGGCTGACATGACTGTCGATACCGTCATCGACGCCGGTCTGTTCCACGTCTTCGACGACCAGGACCGCGCCCGGTACGTCGCAGCCTGTCGTCGGTGCTGGAGTCCGGCGGAACTGCTACCTGATGTACTTCAGCTACCGCTAGCCTGGCACTTCGCCCCCCGGGTTTCGCCAGGGCGAGCTCGTCATCACCTTCAGCCTGACGGTCACGGGCATGACGGCAGAGACATTCGACCTCAATCCCAGACTGCGCAGCGCGACCGCGACGGCCCGACTGGTCGCCATCCGGCGCCAGCGAATCCTCAACCTCCCGCGAGCCTGCAAGTGGTAAATCGGGCAGGTTCCCTATCGGGACCGGATCAAGTTCGGCGACGGGCCAGGCCATCCCACCTTGGAGTAATACTCGCCCCGTATGTATGCCTTGATTCCCTCAGCCGTGTACGGATATGTCCCGGATGGCAGGTCGCTAAGGGGCCACCACTGCACCTGTGCGCACTTATCGGGCTCGGCGTTGAATGGCTCGCCTTCCCAGTCCAGCGCTTGGAAGAACACGCCGATCCGGGCGTCGCCCCGAGCGTTGCGGTAGTGGATCAGATGCACGAACCGCAGCGCATCCTCGGCAATGCGGATGCCGATCTCCTCCATCCCTTCGCGCACCGCAGCGTGCGAGACGGTCTCGCCGTCTTCGAGCTTGCCTGACGGCAGGTTCCACGCCCCGTCCGCGTAGCCGGTGCCCTGGCGCTGGGCCAGCAGGACGTGGCCGTCGCGGATCAAAATGATCAGCGCGTCCACGATCGACCGGTAGGGAGCGCGCGTTCCAAAAGTTGCCAGGCTCATAGCCGGATTAGCCTAACGCTGTGCTGGTCGCAGCACTCCTGTCTCGCCGAGATGCGCGGAAATCCAGCGAACTCTCTTCTGTGTCGTCAGCCCGCGAGGGACGTCGATCAGTCCGATCCCGGCTTGCGCGGCGATCTGGCGAAGCGCGATATCGATGCCGACCTGCTGACTGGCGACCTTGGAACGTAAGGCGTCGCCCCGCTGGCGAGGATCAAAGGCGTCACTTACGTAGAGCACGGCGTCATACAGGCCCGCAGTCGCAGCGCACAAGCCGAGCATCGCATCGACCACAGGACCGTCCCGCTCGGGAAGCAGCGACCGGGCGTAAGCGACGACATTGACCAGCGTCTTGTCCGCCACGAGGACCGAATGGTGGCGAGCCGTCCGAAGCTGCGTAGTCAGCATGGCAGCGAATGCGTCTAGCTCGGCCACGATGTCGAATGTCCCCCGGCCGCGCAGGACAACGTCCTCCATGAACGGGCTGCTCCTGGCTGGCTCGTCCACGCATGTGATGTGAATCCCGCGTTCCCTGTAGTGGCTGACCAGCGCGTGAACGAGCGTCGTCTTTCCCGACGCGTGGGTGCCTTCGACGGCGATGACTTTGCAGTCACGGATCGGCACGACGCCTCACAGCAGCATGCGGAATATCGGGCTGGCGAGCCAGCCGAATATTCCGTCAAGCTGGCGGTCTAGGACTCGGTTCACGTTCAGCGGCGCGCTCGACCCGCCCAGGCCAGCGCTGCGCAGCGCGACATAGCCGGCCGACAGGCTGTGCCGCAGGTTCAAGACTGTGATCCGCTCCCGCGCGGATGTATCTCCCGCGTCCAGCCAGCGCCGATGCAACGCCGTCATCGACGTACGGCCCAGCTCGGGCTGGGTGACATCCATATCCAACTCGGCGCAGACATCTACCAGGCGGCGGCTCGCGCCGCGCAGGATACCGCCAGCGTCGTAACGGGAGTCCACGACGACGGGCCCGCCGCCGGGCTCGCGGCGGCCATGCCATCGGGCGCGTAGCTCCTCGACCGCCGGCAGCTGCTCAGAGCTGGCATTGCGTAGGACGGCCAGGTCGCTCGACACCTGATGACCGATAATCATGTCCGCATGCCGCAGCACGCTGCCGACCTGGGCGTCAGCGCCAGCGATCAGTTCCTGGGTCTCACTGCTACCGGTCACGTAAGCGCTGGTGAACGCGAAATCCAGCGGCAACCGGGTACCAGCGTCGTCATTGACCTGCAGCCAGATGACCGACCAGCAGAACGGCACGTTCCCGTTCTTGACCTTGTAGTTCTTGGTCCATTCGACATCAATCGAGGCGACCAGGCGGCAACCATCGCGCCGGGCCGGAACACGGCCAACTCCACCCAGATCACTAGTGATAATCAAGATCCCCCTCCGTCGCCGCGCTAGCCAACGAGCTGCCTGGTTGCGGCTGGTCGAAGTCGAGCGAGCGGAAGCAGTCCCACGCGTTCACCGCCATCGCCTTGCCGATATCCGGCGGACCTTCCCAGATATGGCGGTCCAGCATCCTGCCCGCTGTGATGGCGCAGACCAGGGCTCGCTCGGTCGAGCACGCTCCCAGCCAATCGACGGACCGGATCATGTCCGGCTCGCGACCCACTGGATTCTCGCATGCCGCATTCTCGCCGGCACGCTGCCCACGCGCGATGCCAGCCATCGCGTCGATCGTGTGCTGCGGCGCGAACGCCCATCTCACCGTCGAAGCGGAGACGCCGACGCGCGCTGACGCGACGGCAAGGTCACCTTGAGACTGGGCGTGCTCATCGGCGATGTCGAACACGCGGGCCAGGCCAGGATTGTCGCCGTCGTCGGCCCCCCACACTGCCGCCAGCCCGCGGATACCGCGCCCCACATCGCCGACGGCGAGTGCATCGAACGCATGCAAGTCGCGCGCCAGCGAACAACCCGCGACGACCTTCGCCAGACGGCGCGCCCGCAGGACATCCAGGTCAAACATGCGCACTAGTTCCCGCACCTCATCCCCCGCCGCGGCGACCACTGTGCGGAATCCGAAGCTGACCCCTGAGGTAAGGTCCACCGGCCGGGTGCGGTGCAGGCGCAGATAGGCGACGGCATAACAGACGGGCACCGCCTGTCCGGCCTCACCTGTCCAGCACACGGCAAGCCCCGCCAGCAAATGCGGCTCCCGTCGCCATAGCTGGCCGGTTCCGTATGGATCCTCAGGCCAGGCCATGTTCGTATAGCTGGCCATCACTCAGCCCTGTCCCTGGTCAAGATGCTCGCGCCAAGGTACTTGGCGTAATGCTGGGACTTGTACGGGTACCGCTCCCACATCGCGGTGATCGGCTCATCGAGGATATTACCGAGCCGACCGAACAAATCCGGCTGATCGTAAACCGGCCAGGCGTGCGTGTTGCCGTTCGGCTCGATGACGATCATGTGGCCTTCGGTGGCCTCGGTCCATGGCGTCATCCTGATGGCAGGCCGCCAACTGTGGATCGTGCGCAACTCGTTCAGCCGGTCGAAGTGCTCGCGGGCCTCGTCAATGCTAATGAACTCATGTTCTGCCAGGTTCAGTGCGTTGCCCTTGCGCAGCGGCAGGATCAGCTTGACCTTGCCCGCACCGACTACGTCAGCGATCTGCAGCAAGTACGGCAATCCGTGCAGCGTCGACCGGAGCACCACTGCAGAGAAGGAAATCGGGACTCCGGCGTCCCGGAACGCATAGACCCCGGCCAGGACCTTGTCGTAATCTCCCCGGACCCGGCGGAAGATCTCGCGCGGCCCGTCGAACCCTATATTGGCGAACCGGATCTTCCCTGCGAGCTGCGGCGCTACGTCCATGCCGCGCGTCGCGTTCGTCGGCAGGCCAACGATGTATTCGCCGAACAGGTCGATGACATCCAGCAAGTCGCGGCGCAGCAACGGCTCACCGCCAGACAGGAAGACCCGCTGCACGCCGGCCAGGTTGCCGCTCACGACGGCCAGTTGCTCAAGCGACGGATCCTTCATCTGAAGCGTTTCGCTGCAGAACGTGCAGTCGAAATCACAGCGCTTGGTGACCTGAACGATCACCGACAGCGGGGCCGTGGAATTACTGGCTAACCCGCCGACATCGCCACCAGGCGAAACGGCGAAGTGATGACCAGCCGTGAAGCGAATCGGGCCACCGCTGCCCTCTTTCTCTTTCCGTAACGGCCTCTGCGGCATTCCAAGTGTTGTCACCTTGAATCTCCTTCCTCCTTGATCTTAGATTAGTCAGAAATTTGCCGCATCGTCATGCTGCAGCAGAGACGGCCTGCTCAGCATGCGGTACAGCAGCCGAGCCAGCTCGCGCACGTCGGCGCTGTGACCTGTACCGTTTCAGAACTCGACGCATAGGCTGTGACCTGCGATTTGGCCAGAAGACCAGGTTAGGCAGGATCGCGGTTCGTGTCTCTTCGCCTCCTCTACCTGATCATGATCCGGGTCTTTGGCTGGCTGCTACTGCTGAGCCGCAGCCAGGCGTCCAAGAACACCGAGATCTTGGTTCTCCGGCACGAGGTCACAGTGCTCCGGCGTCAGGTCACCCGGCCGAAGCCCGACTGGGCCGACCGGGCGGTCCTGGCGGCTCTGGCCCGGCCGGCCGCCAGCGGTACTGCGCGGCCATCGGCTCGTCACGCCGGGCACGCTACTGACCTGGCACCGCCACCTGATCACACGCCAGTGGAGGTACCCGAACCAGTCAGGGCGGCCACGGACCAGCCAGGACATCTGCGACCTGGTGCTGCGGCTGGTACGCGAGAACCCAGCCTGGGGATACCCGCCGGGTGCACGGCGAGCTGACCCGGCTCGACCACCTCAGCGAGGCCACCATGCGGCGGATCTTGCGCGCCCGCCGACGCGGACCGCCGCCGCCGGATGCGGCCACCTCCTGGCGAGCGTTCCTGCGCGCTCAGGCGCGAGGACTGCCGGCCTGCGACTTCTTCCATGCAGGCACGATCACCCTGAAACGCCTGTATGTGCTGTTCGTCATGGAGGTAGCGAGGTTTCGGCACGCACAGATGCTCTCCTGCCCTGCTCGCACATCCGACGCCCGGGCAGCGGCTGGCTACTTCTCAGCCCACTTTCTCCACAGTGGTGCGCGTGCCGTCTTTCCGGAGTACGAACTCGGCTGGGAATAGGGTGCGGTCCGCAAAGTCCTCTTGGTGACTGACAACAATAATCCGATCGAGGTGCTCAGCGAGGGCGCGGAGTTCGTGGATCATGCGCTGGCGACCGTCAGCATCGAGGCTCCCGAACCCCTCGTCGATGATAAGCGAGCGGATCGAGGTGCCTCCACCGAGGTATTGACCGAGGCCTGCGGCAAGGGCGACCGCGACGCGGAACTTTTGGCTGCCCGATATGAACGCTACCTCCAGGGGCTCGAGGGCAGATGATCGGTCGTGGACGAAGATGTCGAGCGACGATCCGTCTCGCCCGTCCTCTCGGCGTAGCGTGATCTCGAGCATGCCGCCCGATATGCGCACGAGTGTGTCGTTGGCATACGCCTCGACTCCTGTGGTGGCGTCGGTGAGGAGCCGGCCTTGGAGTTCGGTCTTGCCTAGCAGGGCCGCCAGCCGTCGCGCGACTCGGGAGCGCTGGCGGCTAGCGGCGAGCTGCGCGCCCAACTGGGCGCGCGCCTGCTGCGCCCCGGACAGCCGGTTGTGTTCGTCGCGGGTTGCGTCGCGGCGGTCTTGGGTCTGCTTCAGATCCTGCTCCGCTTGCTGAACGGCAGCCTGGGCAGTAGCAAGCGGGATTTGGTGATCGCTCGCGATCAGGGCGAGGTCGCCCTCAATGTTCTCGATGCTGGCGGTCACGACGGTGAGATCAGTTTCTGCGGTTTCGAGCTGGCCGAGTGCCTCTTGTGCGTCGATGAGTTCTGCCAGGCGGCCTTGAAGCTGCTCAAGGATTACGTGATCACGGGCACGGGCTGCGGCGGCGATGCTTGCCGGGAGGTCGGCAAGGCGAATCTCCGCCTGTTCGGTGAGGTGACGCGCGCGCTCTTGGTCGGCTGACACTGCGTGCTTGAGGTCGGCGTGCTCGCGCCGCCCGTCGTCGAGGGCATTCTTGGCCAATTTCGCGAAGATCCTGGCCGCGTCCCTGTCCTTCCTGGTCAGTTCAATCGCTGCCCTGGCGTCTTCGTCCAGTGAGGTGAGCGCCTCTAGGGCTCGTTCGGCCTCATCGAGCGGGCTGTCCGTGATGACGGCTACCAGGTGCGCCTCTGCTGTCTCACGGCTGCTCTCCCTGGCCGCTTCGACCGCCGCCTTGACCAGGCCGGTGGCGCGGCCAAGTTCTTGCCGGGCGGTATCGGCGGTGTCTGCAGCCCTGTCGGCTGCACGGGATTGATCGTCGAGGTCATCGGCCACGGTCTTCGTGCCAGCCAGGGCGCCCTCCAGTTCTTCGACCGTGGTCTGGTCGGTCGCGAGTCTGGCGGTGGCTCCTTCGAGTTCGGAGTCTGCGTCCCTGTGCTCGCGGTCGAGGTGCTCAGCTGTGATGGGTTGGCCACAGCGGCTGCATGTCGGCTCTTCAGCAAGATCGCCAATGATCTCGAGCCGCCGCTCAGCCTGCTGCAACCTGCTCTGCGCGGCGCCGCGACGATCAAGCGCCTTGCCGTAGTCGGATTCCAGATCGGTGATTTTGGCGCGGGTCGCCTCCAGATCCAGCGCCAGGCGCTCTGCCTGCGCTCGCAGCAGCGCAGGGTCGCCGGTCTTGGCCAGCACCTGTGCCCGGGCGTCCTGCTCGACCCGGCAGCGGCGGACCTCGTTAGCTCTGGCGAGCACGGATGCGAGCTGGGTGGCGTGGTCATTGCGGCGCTCAAGCTCCTCATCGAGGTCTTCCTGGGAAGTCGCGGCCGCCGATGCAGCCGACTCGAGCGCCGCCAGGTCGATCGCCTCGAGTCGCGTGAGCGCAGCGGCGGCCGCGGCGGCCGCGGCCGCCGCTTCGTCGAGATCAGCGAGCGCCGCCGTGACCGGCTTGATCGTCTTCTCGACTTGGTTCTGCTCGGTGGCGTGGGACCGGATGTTCACTGCGTCGTTGACGACGGTGTCAAGTTCGGCCTTGCGCTGGAGCAACTCGCTCCGTCGTGCCTGCAGTTCGGCGTGACGCTGGGCGCCCTGGCAGCGGCGATCCGCCTGCAGCCGCTCCCGGTCGGCAGTCTCGACCGCACGCTCGGCTGTCGTGAGCAGGCTGGCCGCCTCGGCGAACTGTTCGTCAGTGACGTTCTCGAAACGGGCGAGTTGCTGGTCGAGCAGGCTGACCGCTGTGTCTGCGACCTTGCGCCTGCCGGTCGCAAGCTGCTCGAGGTGCTGATAGGCACGGAGGTCGATGAGGCCCGCGAGGATCTGGAAGCGCTGGCTTGCCCTGGCGTTGAGGAGCTTGTCGGCCTCACCTTGCCGAAGCAGCACCGCGGACCGGAAGGACTCGGGACCCATCCCGAGCACGGACCGGACCCACTTGTCGAACTCGGTGGCCTTGTCGGTGTCGGGGATCGCCACCCACGCCTGGTCACTGTCAGCCCAGATGGATGCCTGCACGTGCTTGACGTCGGGACGAGGCTGGCCTTGCCGCCCGGTCTTTCGGGTGATACTTCGTTCGACCCGGTACCGCTGGGCGCCCTGGATGAACTCGAACGCGACCTCGGCCGTGGTGGTTCCCTTGCGGATGAGGCGGTTGTCTTGCTGCTTGCCGCCTCGGTGTTCGCCGTAGAGCGCGTAGGTGATGCCGTCGAAGACCGCGGATTTCCCGGCGCCGTTGACGCCGGCGATGCTCCACAACGAGGCGCCCTCGAAGTCGAGCACAATCGGGTTGCCGTCGGCGTCGGCCGCGAAGGTGAGGAAGTTCTTCAGGCTGACCTTAGCGGGAATCACGGCGCAGCTCCTTCGGTATCGTAGGCCACCATGGTGGCGAGCTCTTCGCTGGCGAGAAGCTCGTCCGCGAGGGCCAGAACCTGTTCGGCGTCTGGATCGCCGGTCAGCTGTTCATGGAGATAACCGCGGACGGTGCCCGCAACGTCGGAGCGGTCGAACCCCGAGACGCTGGCCTTTTCGCCTGAATGTATGGTCCGGCGGATCTCGGGTTCGCGGTAAAGCCGGGGAAACAGTTCGTGTGCCCTGGCCACCAGGCCGGTGACGCTTTCCGTTCCGTCGATGACCAGGGTGAGCGACACGAGGGTACGGTCCGGGTCGTCAAGCTGGCCGCGCCGGGCGATCAGGTCGGCCTCGGTGGTTGCCTGTACCGACGCGAACGGCGTGGCGTTGAGCGTGACGATGCGGTGCTGGACGGAACCGCGCCCCGTGACATCGACTACCACGGCGCTCTTGGTGTCCTCGGCTTCGCCGAGGTCCATGCGTTCGATGCTGCCGCTGTAGCGGATGTTCGGATGGCCCATGTCCTGCGGTTTGTGGATGTGGCCAAGCGCGATGTATTCCCACGCTGGAAGGTCGCCGCGCTCAACCGGGATGTCCTCCGCCTCGGTCAGGTAGTAGGCTCCACGGCCGACCTCGGCGCCGCGGACCAGCAGGTGGGCGGCCATGACGGCTGGCAGCCCTGCGCAACGTGCCGCTGCCTCGTCGGCGAGCTCGGTGATGCGGGCGCGGACGGCCTCGGCGAGTTCTCGGTTCCGCACATCGAGGCTCGGCCAGCTCCGGGTTTCCAGGTCGTACCGGAAATGGTTCGGATAGGGGATGCATGCCAGGGCCACCGCCTCGGTGCCGTCGCGGCTCGGCACCTCGAGCAGGACAGGCCGCTGCACGAACGTCACGCGCTCTGCCGTTCCCGGGCCGAACAAGTCGCTGGCTGCCTGCAGCAGCGCGAACACTGGCTCCCTGTCGTGGTTGCCCGCGAGGAATACCGTGCGCAGACCCTGGGTGATGCGTGGTGCCAGGAGTTCTGCAAGGCGCCGGATCAGCCCGCCGAGTTGAATCGCGCGCGTCTCGTCGAACACGTCACCTGCGACGAGCAGGAGATCTACTTGCTCCGCATCAATGACCTCGGCGAGCTCAGTGATGCGAGCGAATGCGTCGTCCGCCCGGTCAACCCGGCCGACGCGAGCGCCGAGGTGCCAATCGCTGGTGTGCAGGATCTTCATCATTAGCTCAGTTCGTCCAGGTGTCGTGGCTGGACCCGGCGCGGGCCCGAGGACGGGGTAGGAGCAGCGCCGGACCCGAGGAACGCTGGCGGCTGCATGGTGGCCTCAGCTCTTCGCATCGCCCATGGGGGGCGAGGCAAGCGCGCGACCAGGGGCTGGCGGAAGGTGGGAGCGTCGATAACTTTGTCGCCCCCGCCCATCGATTCGACGAAGCCGCGGAGGCTGGCGGGCAGGAAGCTCGCCGTCTCCGCGCGGAGCTCGCGGCCGCCGGTGCGGCCCAGGATCCGGATGGACGCGTTCTCAACGACCCGGGTCGACACCAGGGAGGCTTGCTGCTGGGCACCGAGCAAGATCACGCCGCGGCTGCGGAGCTCGGCGGCGACCGTCTCGACAAGCCGCGTAATCGGATCAGTGTGGCCGCGAGGAGCGAAGCGGTTGAGTTCGTCGATGACGAACAAGTAGTGCATGCCCGCGATGGCGCTGGGGCCGGTCTGCTCATCAACGGCCTGATTAAGGAGGGCGGCCACCACGAAGCGCTGGTGATGGGCGTCGGGCAGGGACTGGATATCGATGACAGCCGGGATGCCCGGGTCGAGCCGGGTGACGTCCAGCGGGTGGCTGCCGGAATCGTCCAGGCGGAAGATGCCGGCGCCTTCGTAGACGATGCGGCGGAGCCGCCGGTGGAATCGCCGCAGCGTGCCCACATGGTGAGATCCCCGGGCCAGCGATCCCCATCCTGGCGGATCGTCGCCGTTGACCCCGTCCTCGAACCAGGCGAGGATCTGGCGGAAGGTGCTGGCGGGGGCATCAGCACGCAACTCGCGCGTCACGGTGCCATCGCCCGCGGTGCGCTCACTGATGAGCACGCGCTCAAGGTCGCCGAGCAGGAGGGCGAAGTTGTCGTCGCTGCGCTCCGCATCACCGAAAGGTAGCGCAGCAGATCCCGGGCGATGATGTCAGACAGAGACCAGCTATAGGGATGCACCCCGTCCCGGCCAGTGGGGATCGCGTTGTGCTCGCTGCCGGGTGCCTGCGGCGCGAGGAAGCTGACGTCCATGGGCCGGGGGGTAGGCTGACCCATCACTTGCCACATGCTGGCATCTGCCTGGGTGAAGGACTTGCTCCAGTGGTCCACCCAGAACAGGTCGAAGCCCTTGACGTTCAGGATGACGGCCCGGGCCTGCGTCGCGGCTGCGCCGGAGGCGGTGCTCCCGGCAAGCGCCGACAGGATCTGCGTCAGCAGGATGGTCAGCAGGCTCGATTTGGTGCCGACTCCGGCGATGCCGGTGACGTTGCAGTGGCCGCCCAGCGCCCCGAGCAGGTAGTCGAGGTCCACCATGGCGGGGCCGGCGGTGGCGTCGCCGCCGTTGCGGACCAGGCCGACCGCGACTGGCATGCTCATGTCAGCCATGCCGTAAGCCACCGCTGCGTCCGCGGGGTCCCCCGCGTATACCGGCGACTCCTCGCGGGGCGGGGCCAGGAAGGGGGGCTCGGAAGCCAGCACCCGCACCCGGGCGTAGGTCACGCCGCCCGGGCTGGTGGGCACGGTGTCGCCCGGTTCGTTGTCGTACCGGTCGGATTCCTCGAGGATGTCGACGCGGCGGGAGCGCCGTGACACCTCCGAGACCAGTCCGTAGAGGCGGACAGGGGTCGAGCCCATCTCGGTCTCGGCGCGGACCAGCTGAGTTTTCTCGACGATCTGATCGTCGGGTACCCACATGCTGAACTCTTCGCTGGTTGCCTCCGCCCCCCGCGGCGCCCCCACCCGGCCAAGAGGCCGGATGGGAAGCATGTCCCCCCCGCTCGGTGCCGTCGCGGCTTGAGGGGCGGGCCGGCTCTCGGTGCCTGCCGTTCCGTCCTCTTCCGGCGGTGGCTCGTCATCGAGGATGACTTCTGGCCGCTGGTCGCTGCCTGGGTTTTCCTGGCGCAAGGTGGTCTCCTGGAAGGGTCGCAATTAGTCGCCGAACGCCCGGTGCAGGCGCGCGGTCAGCTGGGGCAGGGACGGCAGGAGCGCGTGGAGCTGGTCCTCGAGGCGGACGATTGGCTCAACGGAGACGTCGGAGCGCCGGTAGCTGGCCTGGCGGCAACGCAGAGAACGGAGCCAGGCCGATACGGCGGAGATCTCGGCCGTTCGCGCCGCCGGATCCGGGAATGCTGATTCCATGTAGGCGCGCGTCGCGCTGAGACGGACGATACCGGCGGTCGGTACAGCCCTGCCCGGGTCGGAGAGCCGGAAATACCAGGTCACGATGCTGGCATGCTCGGTATCGACCACGAACGCGGGGGTGCGCTGCCCCGGGGCCAGCCGGTGGATCAGGTGGGCGAGGCGCTGCGGAAGAAGTGGATAGAGCTGCCGCTTCACCATGCCGTAGGCGGGAATCGCCTGCGATGCGATCGTGGTGACCCGGCGCTCCAGGAGCCCGTCGACCAGGCACGGCGTAAGTGGGTCCCTGACGAGCACCTCGCGCTCGGCGTCCTCCATGCAACGTTTCGCCAGGTCCCAGGTCCGTCTCCGGAGCACCTCGAAGTCTGCCGCTAGATCTGCGGTGACCGGGGCGACGAGGCTCATGCCGAGCCGCGCCAAGCCTGCCTGGAGCGCATCGAGGTCGGCAGCGGGGACCTGGTTGGAGAACACGCAAAGCACGGACTCGGTACGGACCCCATCGCCGCAGCGCCGTAGGTCTCTCCCGCGCAGTTCCATAGCCATGGCCCCAATAACCGCGAGCAGCGCCGGCCGGAGCCCTCCGGCCACGTCGAGAACAGCCACCGTCCGCCCGTTGACACTCCCGTCGATAAACCGGCACGGGGGACGGGTTGCGGTTCCCCAGGCGGTCAGCGGCCGCCACGCCTCGGCAGGTTGCTCCCATCCCAGGTTGGAAAGACGCTCAGCCGTTTCGTCGTCGGCGTCGGCGCGTTCTAGCGGCTGGGCGCCATACGGCAGGTCGTCGATGGCCCGGATCCCGTAGCGGGTGACCAGGCTCCTAAGTTCCTCGGCGGCGATCACTGAGGTTGCCCCACGCTTCGACTCGATGAGCCGACCGGAACTGGCGGGCCTGGCTGGGCCTCACCAGCTGGTACCTCAAGATCTTCCCTGCCGGACCTCATGGAGAATCCCAGCGCCATGTTCACCTCCACTTGATTTCTGAGCGCTTATCTTCCTCTAGGCTATCGTTGTGCGCAAGCGGATCCCGATGAATCGCAGGGAAGACTCGGACGAACGGCCCATCGGAAGTAACACCGTCGCCCGCTGGAACCCTCATGGGCTAGGAGACAGGGTTGAGGGCGCCAAGGGTCAACTACGAGGTGGGCGTACGCGGCGAGTGCATCGTGATCGTCGCCATCCCGCTGGGGCAAGGACCGATAAGGACTGTTTTGGACTCGCCCATGACTGCCGTCGCTGAAGGAGCCCGGACCGTCTTGCCTCTCTTCGATGGCCAGCGGCTGCGTCTGGCCAGGGAGAACCTCGGAGTAACCCAGCGCGGCCTCGTTGACGCCATGGCGGGCCGTGTGACTGCAGCGGCACTGAGCCAGTTCGAGAAGGGCGACGCTAAGCCGAGCGCCGGAACACTGGCCGAATTGGCGGCTGCCACAGGCCTCCCTGTGAGATTCTTCGCCCGGGACCCAGCAGTTGGGGATGTCGGTAGCATCGAAGGTTTCTTCCGCAGCCTTCGGTCCACCGGTGTTCGCCAGCGGCGACAGCACCGAGCCCAGGCCGAACTCGTCCGGCTCGTGACGGTGGCACTTGAGCAATATGTAAAGCTCCCTGCGCATGACGTGCCCCGCATCCCTCTTGGACCCAAGTCCTCACGAATCGAAGTCGAGGCAGCCGCCACGCAGATCCGCGCAGACTGGAATCTGCCTGCAGGCCCAGTCGCACACGTCATCCGGGATGTCGAACGCCACGGGGTGGTCGTTAGCCGGATGCTGCTTGAGACAGCCGCGGTCGACGCCTTCTCTGTCCCTTTCGTCGACCGTCCGGTCATCGTTCTCGGCCGGGATAAGGATCAGCCTGACCGCTCGCGGTGGGACTGCAGCCATGAACTCGGCCACCTCGTCATGCATCAGCCCGATCCGCAACGGTCGCGCTACCTCGAAGATCAGGCCAACTGGTTCGCAGCCGAGTTCCTGCTGCCGGCCGCGGAGGTGACTGACCAGCTGCCCACAGCGGTCGACTGGAACACCCTGGCCGAGCTCAAAGTCATCTGGGGTGTTTCCATCGCAGCCCTGCTCCGGCGAGCAAGAACGCTCGGCATACTGCCCGAAGGCGCGTACGTCCAAGCGCTGAAGACCATGTCCACCCGAGGATGGAATCGCAGGGAACCCGTCCGGCTGCCGCACGCAGACGCACCTGTGATGCTCGCGCGCGCCGCCCAGCTGCTCAAGCAGGCGGGGACTACAGTCGACCAGCTCGCCGAGGAAGTAGGTCTCCCGTCAGCACTTGTGGCTGAGATTATTGGCGCCTCAACGGATCCTCGGCCAGAGGTGCAATTCTGACCCGATCCCGCTAACGCCCCGGTGACCGCACTCACTGGTTGGACCTACAGAGCAGGTTCAGCCACCACGTAGCCAGACCTCTACCGCACTCACAGCGGGTGACGGCCGGGTAATGCCCCGATGAAGATCGCAGAGGCATTCCCGGCTCCATGATCGGTTGGCCAGCGATGGCCCGGTTTCTCATGCTGGTCTCTTGCACACCCGGCAATGCGCGTGGTCCTCACGGGCCGCTCCCACAGCCGGAGCCAAGTGACTAAAGTTAGTCACTTATCTATCGAACATAGACACGAAGAACCTGTGGAGCTATGGGGATTCGAACCCCAGACCTCTTGCATGCCATGCAAGCGCTCTACCAACTGAGCTATAGCCCCTCGGAAGCACCGTGCCCACCGGGCCGCAGCGCCACGCCAGTGTACAAGAAACCTGTCAGCCGCCGTCCCTGCCTGCCGGCTCCCCGGCCTGCCCAGGCGCAAGGCCAGATTGCTCCGGCCCGAGGCCGGACGCGGTGGCGCCGGGCGCGTCCGGCACCGGCTCGGGCAGCCGCCCGACATTGTGCTCAAGCAGCCGCCACCGGCCGGACCGGCGGCCAAGGACGGACCATGAGCAATTCGCCAGCGACCCGATCACGCGTTCGGTGTCCGGGAGCCCGAGCAGGCGCGACATCCCGAACCCGATTGCGGCGCCGTGGCTGACGACGACGGCGAGCGACCCGCCCGGCATGGTGCTGGCGATTCGCTCGAAGGCCTCGGCTGCCCGGTCGGCGACGGCGGCGGTCGGCTCGCCGCCGGGCGGTGACCAGATCTGGTGCTCGTCCGGGTAGAACTGACGAATTTCCCTGTCTGTCAGACCCTCCCACGCACCGCCGTGGCGCTCCCGCAGATTCTTGTCGAGGTGCACAGGAAGCCCCGTCAGCCTGGCGAGCGGCTCGGCCGTGCTGGCCGCCCGCGCTAGGTCGGAGGAGTAGATCGTGTCCGGCTTCAGGGCCGCGATCAGCCGGGCGGCCTGCTCAGCCTGCCGCCTGCCGGTCGCGTTGAGCCCGACGTCGCTCTGGCCCTGGAAGCGCCGCTCCAGGTTCCAGTCCGTCTGGCCGTGCCGCCATAGCAGCAGCGTGACCGGCCTGTCAGCGGCACGATCCGGCCCGGTCTCCTCGACAGGCCCGGCATCCTCTCCAGGCCCGGGATCCTCACCAGGCCCGGGATCCGGGCCACGGCCCGCCAGAGGATCACGGCCCGCCACAAGATCCCGACCACCCACACGATCCCGACCACCCACACGATCACGGCCGGCCACAGGATCACGGCCCGCCACAGGATCGCGACCCGCCGCGGTCAGCGGGCACCCCGGTGGCCGGAGCCGACCGCGCCAACGCCACCGGGACCGCCGGAGATCACCGGCTCGGGCAGCGGGATCACCGGGCAGTCCTTCCACAGCCGCTCAAGCGCATAGAAAACGCGCTCCTCAGCGTGCTGAACGTGGATCACCACGTCAAGGTAGTCGAGCAGCACCCACCTGCCCTCGCGCTCGCCTTCGCGCCGCGCGGGCTTGGCCCCCGACCTGCGTAGCTTGTCCTCGATGTCATCCACGATCGCCTTGACCTGGCGGTCGTTGGCAGCCGAGCAGAGCAGGAACGCGTCAGTGATGACGAGCTGCTCGCTCACGTCGTAGGCGATGATGTCAGTAGCAAGTTTGTCTGCCGCGGCCCCTGCGGCGAGCGTCACTAGCTCGACGGCCCTGTCAGTGG
>Ga0302325_10004253_pt1 | contig 33192 bp, 40 predicted proteins | sample Palsa_T0_2_FD_201948 | JGI IMG/M metagenome (GOLD analysis project Ga0302325, IMG submission 201948) | Peat permafrost microbial communities from Stordalen Mire near Abisko, Sweden - Palsa_T0_2 | ecosystem: Environmental > Terrestrial > Soil > Palsa > Peat permafrost | place: Sweden: Abisko... | reverse complement strand
CAATATGTGACGAGGGTACAGAACCTTCGCAGCGTATTCGACACAACCGAGTTTCCAAAAATCCTTTGGCTAATGAACCTTTGCTCCTCCCCAGTGTCGCCATGAGAAATTTAAATGATGCTTTGAGCAAGTTGCAGCGCAAATTATTCGTTACCTCTGAGCCGGCCGAACTGTCTTTGATTTATCGCGAAATGGCATTTCATATCCAGGATATTGGCATACTGCTGGCTCTTTCACATCGACATAACAGTAGCGCTTCTCTAGTCTATGTCTCTCGTATTCTGCGACTTTTGGCGCACATGCTTTCCAATGCTGGCGTTGACCAGAGTTGCGGCTTGAGCGACGCAGTTCACGAATCAGCAGTTTATTTTTTCGGAGGCCTCTTTTCCTCACATTTCGGAATTGTGGAAGCCGTTAATGCCATGGAGGACGCAGAATTCGAGCGCATTTGGCTCAAATGTTGGTTTCGAGAGTCCCTGAACAACCAGGAGCTCCTTTCAAGTGAGATTCGGAATGCGCCTGGTGTATTATCGATAGCCGAGGAAGTACAAAAATGTTCCCGGAATTTCAACATCTCTTCTACTGTTGAGATCCCAATCGCTAGCATTGGAGCTGCAACTACATCATTGATTGACTGTTGGCGCACGGCTCAGGAGATTCTACATCTTCAGCTTGGGGATATGGAACAGGTTCGTCGTCACTCAGACGTTATAAGCCGTGCATGTCTGGAGCTGGCCAAGCTTTGCACTTACGAATGTGGTCGTGAGGTTTACCCCTTCTTCATCACTTGTTTATTAATAGGCCTTATGCGCTGCTTTGATTGATACTCAATTGCCGCTATTCCTCATAGCTCTGGAGCGACATTCCACAGCACAGCTTGTCGGCGAAACAGCCCGATATCTAACTATACAAATCTTTCACACCGCTATCCAATACCGCTCCATGTTATCTCCAGGTGGTGCGGAGGTCCTCACAGCCTTGTTTAGGCACATCGAACCCTCTACGGCGTCTCCCCTTTTCTTCTGTCAGCCTCTCGACCAACCTTTGTCTCCTCAAATTGACCTCCTTTTGGAAGCTATTGACCAACCCAATCTTCTTTGGACAGATATTGATTTTGCTTGTCGATTATGCGTAGGTTTGGGTTCATTAGGGAGAGTTTGCTCGAATCCTCTCGGCTGTGCTTCGTTCATCACGAATCTCTCAGGACGTCGCTTGCCGTATTCGTCAGATGCTCTCGTCTGCGCACTATTGGATGAGGTTGTTGACGCACTGTCATTAATGACCTACGGCAACGAGCCTCCCGCAGGCTACCTTCGATATCCTAGGCCCCCGTTCCCCTTACTTGCCATCGATAGTCCGGTAAATGGCACGAAAGTTCTTCAAGAATCAGATGCCAAGGTCTTCAACTTTCGGTCAGCGCTGTCGCTCTGTGAAGTACTCCTGTATTTGCTGCAATATTGCAGTGATGCTGACGGATCTGATGGAATTGCTGCAGTGGCGTCAAGTCATCAGCCGTCCATAAATTACGTAGTCAAAGCATGCATGCGGGCTATACATGTTTGTGTGGGGTTCGAAGAGCTTGCTTTATCTCCGGCTTCCAAACTCGAAAGAGCATGCCTCAGAGTGTTATCAAGCTTGGCGGCTGTAGGTTTTTCGTCTGATCCTACTCTCGCCACTCCGATGAATCGGTCTGTTTTGGAGAGGACGGTGCGGGAGATTTTGTGCCAAGGTGGCCTTTCACCAAGGCTTTGCAACACATCTGGTAGAGTTTTGTGTTCTCTGATATACGGCTGGAGATCTCACGAGGTTCTAATTAACAATCGATTTGTTGGCGAATTCCGATCGTGCCTCCAGAGGCTCCGACCAGAGCTAATTGACTGGTTGTCCATGTGGGATGGAGACAGCCAACATATTCGGTGGCTAGTTGTGGGAGGTCAAGAGGTTATGGAGACTGTGTGGGAAGAGGTTTTGTCTCGTGTGGAATTTTGGCTATACAGAGGGCATCCTCGGTATACCTTGAAATGGCTTGGGGTGGTAAGTACAATGTTGGTTGAATGCACGGACAAAAGAGCGGAACTGGAGCTGTTAGACCGGATCATTTCAAACAGATACCTTGACTCTTCATTCAGACAATGGATTCAGAGGGTGTTGCCTCTGTCGCCAGCAGCCGATGCGGAAATTCCAGAGATGGAATTGGTATGGGCGCTGTGTGAAGATCTCTCGGTTGGGAACGCTACAGAACTGTCTCATGGTATCCTCCCTGCTGGTGGTAGTAACACACAGTCACCCCTGAGGATATTGACGATCTCATCTTCGTCAACTTCACCGACTATTTGGAGAATACGGGTGCACTTGACCCTCTACCTACACAACGACCGGCTTCTCCGACTTACTGGAGAGGGCGCCTCTCTCCGGAACGAGGTGTCGGTATACGTGACGAAGACCGACAGTCACCAAGTCAAAGTCCGCTCACGGGAGCGTCAGCTGTAAGGAACGGAGGGGGTGGGAAAATTTACACACAAAATGAGTTCAGAAGCGCGCACGGTACGACACGGAATACTTCCAGAGCTCCTTCTGTGCATGTAGATGATTTCTATTCAAATCCCTAGCTATCCAGTAAGTAATGAGATTCGGCTGTATCTTGCTACGTGTGACCTCGGTCTATCTAAATAACTGAAGCGACTTACTTGCGCTTCTCGGCTTCATCGTTTTTGAAAGGGTAGCTGCTCGTGCGCTACAAGTTAGTAGGGAACAAGAATCATGCTGTCGATGTCTGAGTGCTCACCTGGTCAACGCCCGTCTAAACACAAGTCAGCGTATATTAAGGATGAGGATGTACCTTCCGCGAGATGTGACCCCTGTCAGTCGCAAAAAGAAGACACCAAAGGCCGATGCAAGCAATGACTGCATTTACCATGCAGGCAAAATAATAAGGCATTCCGTTACCCTTCATTGCCTGCCCGTATTGTAGAAAGGCAGTTGCAGTGTGGAACACAAGGCTAATAACCAACGTTGGGACAGTGTATCTAACGAAATTCAGATTTATCAGGCATGCGAGTTACGGTGCAGTGGGATGTGCCTCGTCGGTTTTGGCCCTCAGCGATGACTGCAAAGTTAATTAGTTTCTCGAGGGAGTTATCACCGTCATTGGAACCGAGCCAGTGAGAATGACCACAAGAATTCCGAAAGCACAGAGGGTAAAGGCGAGTGCGCGACACAGATAAGCCTCCAGTGCAGTCGGTTCACGCACGTCCGGAGACAATGTGGCGAGTATGATAGCTGAACCGAGTCAGCTTGAGCCTCTTATGGGATGATACTGGGGGTCAACGCCAACGGGGCAGCCTGTAAGACAGACCAGCCAGCCGAGACATAGGAATAGTAACTGTATCCAGTTAGTCCAGTAACACGTATCTCAATAAGACATACTAGTAAACGTCTTGAGCATGAGTTAGCTGAATAATTATAAGACGATGTACCCATTTTTTCTCAATTTGAGAGTTCTGTTCTGTTGATGGTCGATGAGGGGCTTTCAGCGGGCAGTTACTGGTGACTCGCGGCCATGACGTCAGAGCTGGAAGCGATATTCTGCACTCACACTACATGATTACGAGACAGTGTTCAAACCTTGTAATCTTGGATACACCGAAAAGTCAATAACAAAACCACTCAAAAACATTAAAATAGTGCCACCTTATCTTGTCAGAGATATATATTACAACTAAGTACAGTCGAAGACCTCCCAAATGTACAAGCCCTTCCTTCCTACCCAGTATCTCAACTATATTACATATGTAAACGCTATAGCAGCAACAAACAAAAATCTGAGTCGCAAGTAGTGACGATCCTCGCTTCTTGAGTTCCTTACGCATACACGGAGATGTACGTAGCGAGCGCACTTAGTCTATCGTTGGGATCGACTGATATGTCTTGGTCTTCATTCTTGTCTGTTCGCCTCCGCTTATTTCGTTGAGGTGTGGGGACAGGGGACATCCATTCGGCAGATGAAGGACGTTCGAGTGCGATTTGTGCGTGGTTTTTGTGAGTTCGAAAATGTTGCCTAGGAGAATTAGCACGGCAAATAGACGAGAGATTACATGCAGTTATCTTGGCGAGAGAATCGTTGCGAGCAGCCCGGCTCGGGACATTGAAAATTCTTCTCCCCAGTATGTATGCGATTGTGTCGCGCTACATGCCCCGATGTTGTGAACGTTTTCCCACAGGTAGAGCATTCGTATCGACGCTTGTTGCCCTTTGAGTGGGTTGAATGATTGCTGCCCCTTCGGCTACCCGCCGACACAAGACTTGCCCTTCCAGAGTAGCTGGATACTGAGGATACCGAGGACTTTCGGGATTCGGTGCCTTGCAAATCGAACTTCGGAATGGTGAAGGAGATCAGATCGTTTACGGGGGGCAAGAGAGGCGATACAGGTGGAATGGAGGGCGATGTCGTCAAGGGCGAGGGGTGAGAATAACTGAAAGAACCACACGATGGGTTAGCTGGCTCGGAATCGAATGTCCGGGCAGGAGATGGAGGGTAGCGCTGATGAGAAGGCAGCGGGCAGTGAAAAGGCAGGCCGAAGGGCTCTTCGTCATCGTTGAGCAGCGAGACTCGGCGTCCTCTAGAATTGCATATAGCAAATCCGTCGAAGGGGACAACGGGCGTGGCAGAGATCGAAGGCAGTCGGATGGTCATGTTGGCATTGATCGATTGATTGAACAACGTTGGGTGCTTTGACGTTGCGACAGAGGGCCCGTGTAAAGTTCGTTGTGTATAAAGCCGCTGGAGGGAGCCAAGGGGGTCCAGGGACGTGGTGGAGCAGGATGGGCGGTGTGTGTGGTAATAACCTGTCGCCAAAAATTAGTTGCTTTAAAAAGTTCAGGGACCCGTCGAGCACCTGCAGCCAGCCCATTTACGTCATTCCATAATCTCTCACCCTCCTGCACCAATGGGAGCCAACCTCAACGTCAGTCTTCCGGTCAGGTAAATGTGTTGGGGCGTCATACTGGCCACATGATTGGCTCCATGGGCGCACCCTTGCCAGGGTATCCGGGGGTGACGAGAGGTGCGGAATTTCGTATGCAGAATATATACGATTTAGAGTTTTGCAGTCCATGCGCTCAGAGCACCCACGCTTTCCTTTCATATAGCTGCTGAGTTTTAAAATTGATCAGCGTCCATGGCAGATCATGATTCATCCCTTAGGCGGCGTCCTTCCCCTGACAACAGCTCGGAAGCGAGGTTCTAGTCAAGGCATCTGACCTGTATCTGTTTCACCCTGAATATCAACAATTGCAACGCCCGACGGTTTGCAGCCGGGGAGTGTTAGCCAGCGTCAAACAAATCCGTTCACACTCCAAAGGTTTTCCGCTGTTTGACAACTTCCGGGTTTGAAGTTTTGCCCCATGTCCGTCCAGCCAATGATGATGACGTCTTAAAACGGGATGACCCAAGAACAGGTCTTGTTGGCCACTGTTTATGTCATAGGCTGACTGAAACGCCTTTGAGTTGTCAACCTAACCCACGGGCATGCGCGCCCTGTGCGCTGGTTGTCGATCAGTCAGTCATTCGTAGTCAAGAGGCCCGATGCTGCGTCCGTTGAGCGGGCGCCTGCATACCTACTCGACCCAGTACGGGGCCCTTACCGCATTTGAGAGCGGAAACGTGTCTGCAACATCCTGCGTGCTCTTCATTGCCGGATTGACTGAGGTATGCTCACGATCTTTACGCCTGGTCATTATGCATGATGTTAACGATCGAGGGATACAACGGTACCCCGTATATTCATCTGCTCTCCTCTCAGCTCGAGGGAGTGAAATGGAGTCTCGTTCAATTGCAGATGCGCAGCAGTTATTTAGGCTATGGTACTGGAAGTCTGCAGAGGGATTTTGAGGACATCTCGGCCTGTGTTTCCTATCTACTTGCCAACGCGAAACGTCTGGTGGTTCTAATGGGACATTCCACTGGCTCTCAGAATAGTATCCATTATGTGCTCAGTCGACACAAAAATATGCACTCACCAGCTGTGGGGGGCGTGATTGTTCATTACTTTTAGTCGACGAGCTGAATTGCGTAGTTACAGGCACCTGTCAGTGATCGCGAATTTATCCGGTTTAAGCTTCACGATTCGCGTTGGAAAGAATATGTTGAACATGCCGCACAGATGATTAAGGACGGGAGAGAGAACGACCTAGTTCCTAGGTCTTACTGGAAATATGTCGGCGGAGCCCCTTGCTCGGCTTACAGATTTAATTCTCTTGCGAGCCCGAACGTATGCGCTTCGTTCTCTGGCCTTCTCGGATGCTGATCTGTAGGGTGATGACGACTTTTTCTCTTCGGACCTCAACGATACTCGGTTAGGTGAGATATGGGGTGATTCTTCTTGGGCAGACACCCCTGTTTTATTGTTGTACGGAGATGAAGATCAATATGTCCCGCCGCACGTGGACAAGCAACGCACGATACATACGTGGGAAAGTATACATCAAAGTGCTCAATCAGGGCCTGTGGCATCTCGAAGTGGCTTCAGAGTTTTAGCGCATGCAAACCATGAGCTTGCCGACGAAAGGTTAGTCCATGTTTCCAGGTCGATTTACATCCTAGAGCCCAGATAGAGATGTGTTCTCTTGTGCTGCAATTCTTAAGCGGTATCGAGGGGTCAAAGTTAAGTTCTGGTTCGACTTTATGAACTCACTTGCAATCAAAGTTACTTAGATAACCAAAAATCTTGTCCTCGAATTCGAAAGTAGATTACTGGCTTCCGTTCGGGGTAGACAGCACGAACCCTGTGTTTTATGAAATGGAATAGACTGTATCTTTGCCCAACATTGGAACGAGAGATATGTAATTACTGTGCTGGAGCCTACAATGGAGAACAGCAGAGTTCCAGTGAATCTGTGTGTCCATTGAGTTACGGGATCCTTAGGACTATTGCTCAAAATATGTTTATTGGAACGTTTCACTCCAAAGAGAGTGACTATATGCCATGTCGTCATATCTGATGATAGATGGAACTGTGGTTAGTTACAGCCGGCATGGTATGGTTCAATTGACAGTTTCAAGTTGGTTGGAGGCGAATCCTCTGACGAACATACATCCCCTTTTGGCAATTACTACTAGTAACCAGTAAGACGAGGCTCGCCTACTAAGCGGACAAAGAGAAACTGTGGAGTTGTCGCGCAAGATAGATCACTTCAAGTTGGTCAACATTAAGCACAATTCTCTCAAGGTTGTTATCATGCCTCTGTCACACAGTCAAGAAGAACTTAAAGTACAATTTGAAGCATCCCAATTCGAAGCCAACATCCAAACTTCAAGAAGGTTTTTTGCATTCCACAAGATTACTACAAAGTTGTAGGCTCAGTTGAAACATCTCAGGACAACCTCTCAGTGGACAGGATAGGAACATTAAGTTGCTCAACTTTGTCCTGTGGTTCTTTTCCCAAAATGCTGCCTTTTGGGGTCCAAAGCAATCGGCTGCTGCTGCTGCTACTGCAACTACTACTAGTGCTACTACATCATGATACTTTTCAGGTTCAACTTGAAAGTTGCCACAGTCATTGGGTTCATTTAGAAGTTGAATCTGAACTACTCTGGCTGGTAATCAGTACTACTCTGCCCCAAGCTGTTGAAGCACTGCCACTAGTACTATTATTACCAGAACCTTTCAACTTGGAAGTTTGACTGTCATTAAACACTGGCAAGAACTTGAACAGGTTTTCCAAACTTGAACTTGAACTTCTTCAGTTCAAGTTTAAGATATCCTCAGGCTGCTCGCATCTGTCCACTGGCACCGGCAACCCTGTGTTATGTACGAAACACCAGGGTCAGGGTTTCCCTCTATTTAGCTTGTAGATCTCTAGATTAATGAGACGTCTTCTCACCGTTTCACTTTTCGGACTCTGTTCCACAACACCCTGAGCTCATAACAGTATTTCCAAAACCTGAACAGTTTGAGAGCCCAACTTCAAAAACTTGTACGGTATGGAGCTGAAGGTCGAAGCGGGAATGAATCAATGGTTACGACCTTCACTTCAACCGGTGGCATCGGATCTGTCAGTGCACCATAAATTTCCCGACTTGAATCAAAAGTTCGCTGTCTCAGCTGCCGCTGGCAGTAGCTGAGAAACCGGAATCAGCCCCAAGCCTACTGCCAGTGGTACCGTACCTACTAGTAGTACTAGTACTAGTAACTTGAACGAAAAGTCAAGCTGAATCCAACACTGGCCAGAGAGAAACTTGATGCTCTTGCACTCGCACTGGCAATAATTTCAGTAACAGTACAATTGGAGTACAAGAGTACCACTGGCAGTAGTAACAGACAGCCTGAGCTGAGCTGAATAGAATCACGTTAAGTACTACTACTACTACTACTACTACTAATAGTAGGGTAATAATATGCCATACAAAATTGTTCATACTAGTCGTACTACTACTAATACCTACGATCCAGTATCAAAGTCTATTCTACTAGCAGCAGTACTACTAATAGAAGTAATAATTTTCCACTAGACCAGGTCATGCTCAGTCAAGCCGCAAACAAGTTTAAATCACACCGATCTCGGTATCCCAATACATTAACCAGTCCCCCTGATATCCCACTGGTGTCTCATCTTCGCTATTACTCAGTCTCTACTACCCGCTGTGATGTCATCGCAAGAGCGCCATCGCGATAACCATAACTACAGCGAGCATGGAGCTACAACGGAACTCTGCAGATATACGATCTCCCGCGCTGATGAACGTCGGAAGCACTGTGACTGGCGAAACAGCAGACGTAGATGTGCAATAAGCGGTGACAGTTCTCGTTTTCTTGACCGTGTAAAAACAATCTTCGCACTCGCATTGAGATGGTTGAGCTTGCTGGGTAGGCGAAAGTGTGGGTGTAGCAGCCTGCACGTATATCGTTTTAGTTAAACTTTGATCGTCAACATAGACGATATTAGTCTTCGTGCAAGAACATTCGACATCGACATATGGTGTTGGCGATGGAACGATGATGAGTTGAAGTACTCGGGCAGTGACTGTGTCTGCCTTTGCAGGATCAGTGGAACAAGGGACGGTGGTGGTGACTGTGGCCGTCGAGGTAACGGTTACAACATCCACCAAGTACTCTGGCGCATATCGGCGTGTAGTAGTCAGTATGATGGAGTTTTGGATATAAATATTGATATTGATCTCAGATGGCCAGGGTGACGGTGGCCCCGGACTCATGGAATATGATGTCGAAGTGAATGGAACATTAAAGGCGTTGGTTTTTCGAGAAGGAGTGGTCGCAGAGCTGGCGCTAGAAATTGGCTTCGTTATTTCCGTCGACGGGTCTGTAGCGATGGCGCTAATACTAGAGGTCGACGTTGAGGTGACAGTACCTGTGGATGTATCTGGGGGAGATGTCACCACGAGGTTATCGTTTGTGCGTGATAAACTGACTGAAGATGAGACTGAGTCGGTAGCGGAGGAGTGCTGAGATGACCCTGTAGTGACGGAGGTCCCTGCAGTGGCCACAGCTCCCAAGATAGTTCTTGAAGTCGACGGCGTGCTCGACGCACTTCCAGAAGATACAATGATAGTGCCGGTCGAGGTCGACAAAGACACTACAAGCCCATCTGCAGTACGAGAGGTACTTGTCGTCGAAGTGGAAGTCGAAGAGGTACCAACGTGAGTATCCGCAGGGGTTGTGAGTGTGGTAGAAGCTGTCGTATAAGGGCCAGAGGCCACAAGGCCATTGACGGTTCGGGAGGTGACAGTTGAGGTCACTACAGTAGTGAGAACGCTTGATGAAGCGCCAATTGTAACAGTCGTAAGAACGGTCTCGGTCACAACAGCCCCCGTTGTCGCAAGGAGAACAGCGGTCGTTACTGCCGAAGTGCCGTTTGCGGTGAGAATGTTGCTAATTGCGGTAGAGGAATTGGTGTTAACCTCCGTGAGAGATGTATTAAACACAATCGCCCCGGGGAATGGGTCGTTAGGGGTCATCGCAACGAGAGCCGATCCGGAATGAGTATAATTAGCCTCCGCGATCGCCCCTTGCGAAGTATTGGAATTGAGAACAAGATAGACATACTGAAGGAAGGAAGAACCAAGGACAGATGGGCTGTTGTCGGTAAAGGAAAATGGCGATAGACACATGTCTGCAGTTTCGGCAGATGCTGCGCCAATGAATGCAGAGATCGGAACAGAGATGGTGAAACCGTTGCCAAGAACGAAATCAATCTCGATATCCGAGGTATTCGAGGCACAAGGAATGAGGAGTGTAGAGTTTTGATCAACCTCTCCACTGAAAATTGTGATCATACTGTTCTGCCAAGACTGAGGCAAAATGATACCGTTGACGGTGGTATCAAATACCATCTCGACTTGAGGGAAGGTGACGCCAGATCCACTGACGGTCGACAAGATCTTGTTAAGATAAACCGAATACCCTGAAGATAGGTTGACCAAATCAAACAGGTATAAAGCGCCCTCATATCGAGTTGAATCGATAGCACCGAAGAGAAGCTCGCCTTCGAGAGTGGTTGGATTCATCCAGAGTGAAAAACCAGGAGTTTGGATATGTCCATTGGTAAAGAGAGAGTCGATAAAGGAGGGGAAGGAATTTGTCCCGTCACTGTTGTTCGCGCAACCAGAGAGACCGGCAACACCTCCATAGGGATAGTCGTGGGCGGACGCCAAGACATGCGACCCTCGTATTTGACGTGCTAATCCGAAGTATTGTTTGGGTATGTTTAAACCTGAATTCAATTAGCATTTATTCTCGGAAATGGAAAATACCTCCAATCGAGATAGTGTCTTCGTAAATAACTCCGGACAAGGTGGTGGATGAAATCTCGATCTCAAAAGACTCAGTCAAGTCCGTCGCTGTCTCGGAGAGACTGGGGTTATAGCGGTGAACAGCGGTGTTGGAGTTGGAACATTGATCGGAACTTGCGCAATATTGCACATCGGAAGAAAGAGCGGACAGTTGCGACGCGCCGAGATCAAATAGCGTGAGAATTGATGTATCTTGCGAACCAAGAGATATGTTGCCACAATATCCTGAGTCGATCAGTTCTAGTGCGACGACGACACTGATATTCTCGACCGAACGGCGCTCGAGCCGTGAGCTGAGTGAAAACGCGGGAACATGATCATCTGTGTGGTCCGAAGTTAAGGTATTGAAGCTGGTCTCCAGGCGTTTAGGAAGAGCTACCGCATCGCAGAGCGCAATGAAAATGGCGAACAAGCCCAGCAATGAGCGCATGGTTTTGAAGGAATGACTTAGGTGAGTTTCTTAGAGCGCAAGGAACTGTGCGAGAACGAGAACATATATACGCCTGCATCACGTCTCCCGGACACGCTTTGGATGGGATGTCGGCTCTGTGAACAAGATTGCATTCCATGAGAGTTCAAATTATTTCGTGCATAGGGAATATTGAGATATCTTCGTGGACGGTCCTGCCAGGTACAGGTGGCAGGCCACGCTGCGTAATGAGGGGACATTGCTGGACGTGTTAAAGCATCTGTCCAGGGGCAGCAGCGATCGGCAACATTCCCAGGAACGCTGTCTGTGGAGCGACCGGGCTGTGCGGGACGTGCAAGAAGCGCGCGAAGGGCACAGAGCCAAGGGGGCACACTGCGCGGATGGACCCGAAGGGGGCCATTGCCAACGCGTGAGAGCGACGCCGCCGACTCCTGGACCCCTGGCTGCAGCTGGTCGGAATTGAAATTGACGCCTTTGGGCTGTGGTGTGGACAGGAGGTGTGTTGCTTGAGGAGCAGCAATGTCTGAATCGCAGAGCCCGCCTCCTGAGGACCATGAGTTGGAACTCGAGCATCCACGGATCGATGATGACGACGCTGGAATCAGCACGGACACCTCCGGCTCGCTTCCGGGGTCACCCGGCGCCGAGGAGGATACCGACACAATCACAGTCTGTCGCTGGGACGGGTGCAATGAGGATTTGCGGACGCTAGACGCTCTCGTGCGACATGTACATGATGGTGAGCTTCCTCAGTCTACCGGACAACTCATTTCTAGTTCATATTGGCACTCGCCGTCCACGGTACAGCTGTGAATGGGAAGACTGTCCGAGACGCGGCATCACCCAAACCTCTCGATTTGCACTGGTAGCCCATCTTCGTTCACATACAGGCGAGAAGCCATTTTACTGCAACGTGCCAGGTAGATACTTGCTTGAAAGACCATGCTGATCCTTTGAATGTGATAAATCATTCACAAGATCCGACGCATTGGCCAAGCACATGCGGACTGTTCATGAGATTGAGACCGGGAAGCCTCAAGAGCTACCAACTAAAACGCCGAGCTTACCAGACCACAAGACCAAACGTCGGCGGTCACCGTCGTTGACAGAGGCTGTCGACGAAGATGTGGAGCAGAGATCGGACGCAGACGATCCGGATTTATCTCTCTATTCTGCCCAAAATCGATATAGATACTTAAAGCGGAAACTGCGTTGGGCCACCGAGCGAAACGCAGACTTGAAGGAGGAACTGCATTATGCTGAGGATACTCGATGGCGTAGTTGGGCCGAGAAGGAGAGGCTCCTTGGCCGAGTGCTGGCAAAAGAGAATATAGACTTAGGACAATTGAATACGGGTATCTGATACTTTTTTTCAGGCAACATATCTTAGATCACGAGTTATGAAACTCACGGACCATCGCATTGCCGTAATATAATCCATTAATCATAATTCCATGTAACGCCCGAAAATGCTAGCCAGGGATCTTCTACATAAATGCATATTACACCGTACTCGGCAAAGCTTCTGTTACGCGTATCCTTCTCCGCTTCATATTCGCGCCGCTCATACTGCTAACCTCCGGAAGCTTAGCCCAAATCGAATCGCTGGCGTCGTTCTCCGTCTTGCTCAAAACACTCTCGTCGATTTTCCTTTTAACCGACAAGCCACCAACATCTTGTGATGCCTCAATGACAAGAACACTAGTCATTTTCGTCTTGCAGTAGACCTTGCAGATACTTTCTCGAGTAGAAATATCAAATACACGTAGGAATCTATCGAGACCGACACAGGCAAGACGTCCCTTTCCGCCGGACTTGCTCACATCTAATGAGAGAACGCTTCCGGTAGGTCCCACAAAGTTGCCGTTTGCAACGCGCTTCTCAAGCGAGAATGAGGTTACCTTGCCATGAGAATCTGCAAAAATCACCTCACTATAATAAGCTCGGTAAGCGGATCGGAAGAACCTATCGCTTGAACCCAACACCATGGACACAAGGGGAGACGAGCCGACCTCAATGTTCAAGATTGGCCGCCGGGAAAGCCCAGTGTCATATACGCGTACCTGTGCACGTCAGCCGGATGTCATGGGAGACTTGTACTTGATGGAATCTGGTGATGACCGCAAGCTTATAGCCAAGACTCTGAGATCGCTTTTGTTCATCCAGAAACTGAAGATCTGATATCCAGATGGGTTGTTTGAGATTGTATTCGTCATTGCGAACGTTTTTGGCTTTCCACATCGTGTCAAAACCAGGATCGGTATTCTGAAATGTAGATTCCGAGGGACCCCAAATTTCCAGGTCCATATCTTTGCCGCCAATGGCGAAGACTCCAATATGTCTAGGATGACATCTCGCCTTGGAGATTGGGCCCTCAAGTTTCTAGCCAGCGTGAGTACTTTCGGAGCAAGGGCGCACCCATTCCGCCATCTGGTCTGATTTTTCGAGTGACGATTGAGTAGTGACTGAATCATTCTTTGCGGGCAGTGTTGCGAATCCATAATATCCGTGATTTGTGCACCAGAACAGGCGGCCACCTTTCTCTTCCAATGCTACAAACATATCGTCGGCCTCGACTCGGTCGTCATGCCGTTCCCATAATGTTTCACCACTTAGAGAATCCAATATTTGCAACGAACCTCCTCGACGAGCGACAGCCACGCCGTACTATAGATCAGTCGCTAGCAAGACGAAGAGGGTGGTGCAAACGTACCGTGACCTTGCCCGATCTCTGCCATTTAGCATGTGCCATGATCTGCACATAGTCGCTGCGGTCGTGCTGCTCGGTACCCGCGACGATGTCGGTCTCAGAGACTGTATGACCTGCCTCGCCTTCGCCAGACACTAGCGAGCATGCTTTTATCTGACCGAGCTCGTCAGCAACCCAGATATCCATGTTGTTGCAGGAGCGTCTTCAGTGCTGAGTGAAAGACGGGCCAAATTAAAAAGCTTTCTTTGCGAATTGGGGACGAATGGATGTGGTCCGTGTAGGGCCCGGGCCACTCACACAGTAATTTAACACACTGCATATTACACATATTTAATTTACATATTACGACACTTGACTGATGCTTTACATAAATAGATTAATTACCAGGGCTTTATTCACACAGACCTTCGCTGAGTTCGATCTGGCGGCGGGGTTTAACATGCGGATGACATGGATACGGATGCGCTTGAGGAAGAGTTGCTAGCGGTCCAAGCCATCTTCCCGGAATGCATCTCCAGAGACTCTCGCTCTCCACGGCGACTCACAATTCGCCCGCTGGTCGATACTGGCGCCGATGCCCTGTCAGTAACACTGTCATTCTCCGACGACTATCCCGAGCAGCTTCCCTCCATTCTCGCTCAAAGTGGAATCGAGCACTCTCAAATACAACGGATATTAGAGGATTCATGGAGTCCGGGCGAGGTCTGTCTCTTTATGCTTGTCGACAGTTTACGGGACAAATTCAATGCCACAGATACGTCTCGAAATCACGGTACTTCACTTCCAACAAGTCCAGAACGTAGGAGCCTCCCTAACATTCTTTCCAGTGACAGCGACGAGGATAACGAAGTCCGGTTTTTCACCTCGTCTCCCATAGTCGATCGCAAGTCGACGTTTCTGGGAAGAGCAATCGAAGTGCATTCAAGAGCCGAAGCGAAGGCCGCACTCATGTGGCTGAAACAACATAACAAAAAAACCGCGAAAGCTACGCACAACATCGTTGCCTGGCGTATTGTTGAAGATGGGATTTTAATGCAAGGTTGTGCATTCGAGTACTGCATTGACCCTATAGATAATGATGATGATGGGGAGGATGCGGCGGGGGGTCGCCTAGCACATCTACTCGATATTATGGTATTATCTCCGTTACAATTTACTGAGTAACAGGATATCAAGAATGTGATGGTTATTGTTAGTAGATGGTACGGGGGAATCATGTTGCATGGAGATCGCTTCAAGCACATCTCCAATGCTGGACGAGATGCCTTGGAAGCTGGTGGTTTCTTGCCAAACCAGATCCAGCCAGGGCAGTCGGTTTCGAAGAAGAAATCTAGGAAGAAGAAATAAGATGAGGTGGCCCTAACTCCCTGATTGATCAATCAATGCTGTGTCCCTATTCCTATTGGTATCTCTCTTGGGCGTTCGCTATGCACTTACTCCGATCCGTCCTGCTTTCTCTTCTGCTTCTTCTGCTTCACTTTTTCAGTGGCCCCGTCGCTATTGCCTCGCGTGCGTTTGGAGTGCTTTTGAGGGCGTCTCTTCGATGAATGATTTTCGGCGTCACCCCTGACTTCATCATCCGATTCCGGCGTAGGAGCCTCTGATTCATGTTGCGCAGATTTGATTAGTTCCTGTCTTCGTCAGATAAATCCCGGATGGTATAAACATCGATTTCAGGCTCGAAGGAGCCAAACATCCTCCGCCCGGTTAATCTTTGCGTTTCCGACACATCTCGGTTAACCTCAAAAGCATTGTAACTTGGCTCGTAATATATTTTCGTTCCGGCAATCGGTCCACTGTGAATTTGATTAGCCGATATCAGCGAAAGAAGTTTGGAGCAAAACCCTGCAGCATTGACCTCGCGAACAATGCTAAGATGCCACTGTTGGTCGGAGACTTCCTTTACATGTTGCTGCTGCACTTTTGCGGCGACTTCGGCGTCAAGTCCTCGCTGCATGAACTATAGAATAAGCCGGTACGGGCAGCCAGGAAGTACTTTCATGTTCATTAAGTTAGAAGACATCCCTTTCCGCTTCACTGCCGTCGTGGGTTCTGAACTTCCATCTTCCCCATCATTCTGGGGTGTCATGCTTGAGAACTTTGATTGCGAGACTGGCGCCGGCGGCCGGGCGGTAATTGAAATCATTATTTACGAAATGAAGAAACCACCATTTACGATGTTTATGTCATCCACGGAACGCCAGACAATTTACAAAGCTTCGACTAAACTGCAGCGCCGGACGACGCATTGCACCATGCTTCGTTTAGCCCGATCCCTACGGCTGCCTCCGTCGTTTCTTAGATACCGCTGTTATTCTACAAGTCCAGTGCCGGCTGAAACTCTTGTTACGCCCGAGATTGAGAAAGCCGATCGCACCAAGGAAGTGGAGCTCCGTACAATGCAAGCTCCAAATCGATCCAAGACGTGGGCGCCCTCTCAACGACCACGCAGTGATGCCTTCAATCAACCTAGATTTGAAGGAGCAATCCTTGAGATGCAGGTATATCACCTTTGTGCCCGCGAAATCTCAATGGGTTTAGCCTCGTCCGGTAGCTGCAATTGACCTTATTGCCGAACAACCCATTCGATATATTAACGAGAGGATTGCCGTATGTGACGGAGGTATGCTCAAACTACAGCACTTCTGACATCATTAGGGGGAGGACCGAGAGGACATCCGAAAATATTCATCAATGTGGACAAACCTGGGGCGCATGCTTGTGGTTATTGTACATTCATTCATCCTCGGAATTTAACTAACAGAAGGCGGGATAAGGTTTGCCGCGAGTAAAGGCCAACATGAGGCTCTCTCTGCTGTAGGAGCCGCTGCATGATAGGAACTGTGTATAAGATATAATATAACCCCAAGAAATCTAAGCATCTACCCACTACGGCAATTTCGCTATAATCTCGGAGACTCGCACTCGTAGAAAGTCTCCAAAGGCTGGATAGGCACAGGCTTGTCGTCCATAGGCAACCCTGCCCGGAATTTCTGGATATCTTGTATTCTGACTTCTTGCAGCACGTGTGAATATGTGCCATTGCTCTCCTTTGCACTTCCATTCATCATGATCTCCGTCTGCGCCTTGAACATGTCGGCTCCTTTAGTCATAGACTTCGTAACCCGCTCCTGATCATAGCCATGCGATAGAAGGATCGAGTAAAGAGTCTGAGGAAGGAGAGAAATGTCTCCCTTTACGGCTTCTGTTATTTTGGACGGAGGAATGTCATAGCCTTCATTTGTAATGAAAAGCCGAACGCCTTCCGCCAATTGATCCTCGAAGACCGGAACCTTGGTTTCGATCTGAGATTTGACATGAACGACGAGCACACTCCGGTGTGGGGACGATGGATGGATATAGGTATCGACGAATGCTAATAGCTCTGTCTTTGAGATCTTCTTAATATTTGCGATATCCGTTTCCCCTGATTTCATCAATATCCATACATTGTGGGGAATTTACGGTGTTTGAAATCATAAAAGCCGCTGTCAATATGAGACCAATAGCGCCACGATTCTTTGCCCAAGAATTTGGGAGTTTCGCTGAGTGAAAGCACTAAGCTTGCAATATTTGCAGCATATTCTTGTTCGGCCATTTCAGCGATACTTTCTCGCAACAAATCTAAGAACATTTCTATTTTCTCCTCCAGGTGGGTAGGTGGCCTTTCGCTTTGTATAATGATACGGTATCTGAAGTCAATAACAAGCCGTGTTGACCAACATACCCTTCGGTAGAAACAGTTTCTCTTATGCCACTCCAGATTAGGTATCCCAATTGCAATTTTGTCCTTAAGAAATCAAAGGCCTTTTCCCTTCCTATTTGGGACAATAATTGAAGGCAGGCTCGTTTATTCACGTCTGTTACCGACGATACCTGGCATAGATATTCGATACCAGAATTTACATTGTCCGGATTAGGAACAGTCTTCTCAACGATGACTTTGGTGGCTAAGTTGTTAATCAGCATGCACTGGAACGGGAAATTACCGCGAGGCAATATCAAAGAACGAGTGCCCTCCACACTTTCAAAATCAAGCGGCTTGGCTCCAAGATTCTCCTCCACAATTCGGGTGAGCTTGAACGCGTCCTCTTTGTTGGCATTGCCATGAATGAGAGCTTCGATATGCAAATTCGAGAGAAGCTCCGGGATAAATGCCTGAATATCTTTGGGTTCAATCCCTAGGGGCATTAGGGGACATGAACATGAAACAAATACCTTTAAGAGCCTCCTCTTTCTCTTCATTTGTCCACTGGCGAGACGTCAATATATATTTCGTGTAATGCATGGCATGATCGTAAGGGGCATTCAACTTCCAATTCTGTAGCTGTCTTAGAAGGGCATCTTTGATGACAGCGAAACGCTCCTGCTTGACGACATGGTTTCTCATGCCTTGAACAAGTTTTGCGAGAAGCACATGGAGCTTATCGTTGAATCCATATGCTGCAAGAAACAGTCCATCGGCATCCCTGGTGAGGGAGTATCCCAGTCCTGCTACATCTGCATCATAGCTGTACTCGTTCAGATGATCATCTACAAGTCCAATATAGAGACTGCACAGAGTTAAATATGGACTATTAGGCGGGCGTACACTGTGAGCATGGAATGCAACGGCGTATCGTTCGACTTGGGCCTTTGCGTCAAAATGATCTGTAAAGGATGTACGTGCGAAGCAAGAAATAAGTATAAAGTTTAGGAACCCAAAAGGTGTCGTCCTTTTTGAACCATATCCTTTCCACTGGTGTATCTCGTAGGAGGATCGGCTGTTTAGTCGGCTAGATAGTTAAGACCGAAGATCTCAGGAGTTTTACTGTATCAACTTCTTTTCTTTGAACAGTGAAATTCTTCGGAATAAAGGGATTTGGATCGGGCATTCTTAATTCCGGAATAACAGGCAATGTCTTGATGGTCTGCAAAATCAGTAACAGATAAACACGTGGTTGACCTGTAGTAGTGATTCATCGAAAGGTTTGCAGCTGTACTCAGTTCCGTACCATTCTTCCCGCTCTGGTAAGTCTTCTGAAATCTCCTTCGCAACAAATACAAGCCGGAACTGGTCAGGCCCGAGATAAGTAAGACAGTTCTTGATGGCCTCGTAATCAAACTAAACAAAGTTTTAGTAAGCACAAGCTGGGAGAATATGCCTCGCGAACGAGATGAGGTGCGCTCAGAACCCAATCTGGCGGATAACATCTTTGCATCGAGGTTGCCGTTGATGAAGTGAACTCGGAAGGCTGATCCTTCTCTGCGAAGCGGAAATGGGCCTCATCCATAGCTTTCAGTTCTTCCCAGATCATTTTAAACGTTGAAACTGGCTCTAAAAAGATCAGTTCGGAGACTCGAGACCCTACGCTTTTTAAGTAAGTCGATGTACTGAAATACAATTGCTACGACTTCCTTGTAATGTGCTCATGTAAGCTAGTGTGTAAACAAGGGCGATACCAAGTCCTTCCTTCGTTAACGACATAGAAACCTTGAAAAGTTCGGTCCCTGCGTTGATGTGAGTAGGACCAACACCCAACGAGTCAACCCAGTGTTTCGTTGACTTGAGATATGCTAGAAGCGAGCCAGCTCCCTCATACCCGAGGATGTGTGAGATCATATGACTTGGGCGGCTGCGATAATGGGGCCTGAGATCAGGAAACCTGAATACTATTTCTAAATTTCGTCTGTCCTTCACAGGCTTGGCCCTGACCTCCATCTTCAATCAGTTTTGGACGATTATGGGTTAAAAAACCTGTAATTCTTTCTCTGTGTATGGTTTCCCATCGAAATCCGGGGGCTTCAATTCCTTATTTTTGATAGCAGAGAACTTGTCCACAACCCATTCTTGCAGCTGATCTAGGGGCTCCCGTCCTAAGACCACCAATTTCATCAGATTTGCTGAGTAGTATGTTTCATGAAACTTCATGAAAGCCTCTCGTACATCCAAACCCTTTGCTGTTGGTCGTTCTTTCAGAGATACGAGATTTCCAGTTCCGAACGAATTGTAAGGATAAGCAGGATTAGAAAGATGTTTATCTAACTGGAACAGTCGCCATGTATCCGATTGAAGATTCTTTTTATGTTCTGAATCGACCGCTCGCAACTCACGGTCTGTACAATCTGCAAGGAACAAGGGAGCAATGAAGAACTGCGAGAAGCGGTCGAGTGCAGGCTCAAGGAACTCGTGTCCAATCTGAAAGTAATAGTTGGTACTATCTAGGTCTATTTATAAGCACTTGAGGATATGAATATTACCGGTAAAGGCGTTTGAGCTGCCGCTGTGCTCGGCAAGATACTTCTGATAATCGTTTTCCTCAGGATACTTTTTGGTGCCTGTAAGAGGTCAGTCTTGTCAAGATGACGAACGTGCCTAGGAATAAACAGTGTTCTAACGCATGTGCGAGGCCTGGAAAGTCCTTTGGATCACTAAGATGGCCAACGTGGACATCCATGGCAGCGCTAGACTTATCCGTTTTGGGATCGTGTACGAGGAGAACCTCCAGTTTGTTATCAAGTAATCTAATAAAACGATACGAACGATCGTCTAATTCAGGCTTCTCAATATTGGAGGACAAGATCTGGATCCGATGGTTGACATTTTGGTCGTTTGTAGCCATGGTTGCAAGGCCGGCGGAAGAGGATGGCTTAAGCGAGGTTCCTCGGAAAGCAAGGGAAGATAGACTTCCAACCGACGAGCGAAGAAGACTAGAGTTCCCGGAATAGCGAGAAGTTGACAAGACTGGAAGCAGAGCGGTCCTGTTCGAGTGTTTGCAGAGGAGCAGAAACAATGTCCGCATGCAAAATAACCCGGCCGACTTTATTTACTAGCGTCGAGCCGCGCAATCAAATGGGTCATTTCCCGTACAATAGATTCGCACCTCCGGGACTCCATGGGCCCAATCAGGAGCTCCGGGTAACTGACTTGACTCGTAGTAAGGCGAAGTAAAATTTACGCCGAAACGCGAAATCAACCCCCAGGAACAATGGCAAACGATAACAATGCAAAAAGCCCGGAACTGGAATCTGCGCTTGCAGAAATCAATGGCCTGGAAGGGGAAATAGCATTGGCTGACTATGAGCTGCGTAAACGCCCCATCCCATTCTTGGGCACAAGTTTCTAGCTTGCTAATTTCAGTCAAGGAACAAGTGAAACGATTCCAGGTCATATACAGCAAGAGAGACGCAGTAGTCTCCAAAATCCCGAACTTTTGGCTCCGTGTGGTACTTATCGGTCTACGTAGCTCGTCTTACCTTTAGTTCGAATTCTTTTTTGAATCCTCGTTTGAAAACCCCAACATCGAAGATGTCGAGGTACCTAACACTTGGGATGTGATAGTGCTGAAAGACAGCTCTTGGCCCATCTTAAGGCCTTCAAGGTTGCGCGAGACCCTAATGAACCAAAGAATGTCGACTTCACATTCACCTTTGAACCCAACGAGTATCTTGAAGATGACTCTCTGACGATCACGAAAACCTTCTACAATATCCAATCGCCAAACTCGGACGATGATATCACCGCCACCAAGGCTACCCTGAAGTGGAAGCAAGGAAAAGATCTGACAAAGCCAGTTAAAGGCGCTCCTCCCAGCTTTTTCACGTGGTTTGCATTCGAAAAGTTGGGCCATGAGAAAAATGTCCTTCCCGACAGCGATGATCTTGCAGTGTCATTGGCCGATGAAATATATCCACATGCGCACACGATCTTTCAAGAATCTTTTGTAGAAGACGCTGATGAGTTTGACGAGGACGAAGACCTCGAAAGCAATGGTAATTTATTGCGGCACATTGCGGCACATTGGCTGATTAGTAGATGAGGACGAGGAATCCGAGGAGGATGAAGACGAGCAACCAGACGAGCCTGCAAAGAAGCGCCGCAAGGCAAATTAGATGTTCCAGATATCTAGCCGTTGTCCCCTTTATATCATTACAACCATAAACAACAATATGAACAGAATTATAATCAGCGCTATGATGCAGTAGTTGGATTTGGAATCTAGCAATATCAGATAGGATGTAATGTCTTGACAACCTTCATTAGCCTGGATAAATCGTTGAAGCCGTTTGGTTCCCCTTTTGAGTTTATCATAGGTGCCCTCAACTCGTTGATCTAGGTCTTCTAATATTCTAAATCATCAGGATGATCATGGAATGACAGACATGACTTGATCGTCTAGTTCCTCTCCCATTTCTCTCGCTTGTTCTCGAAGATTTCCAACGGTATAACTGACTCCTTCAAGTTGCTCGTCTTGATCTCGTATGAGTGTTTGTTTATGAAATTCCTCGAAATCGCCATCTTGTGAATTGCGATCACCATTCTCGGCGTAATAGCCATCTGGATAAATTGGCTTCGGTGACACCAACTACAAATAAATAATGGACTTGAAGAGAAAGGCACAGGAAACTGACCTGATGTGAATCATATGTTTTTGTGGTCGAATCCCTCAAATCTTCCACTTGATCCCTCACCTGCTCGACAAATCCACGTCGTCTGCGCACTTCTTCAACGGATAGACCATACCGGGATGGGTCTGTTTCCACCACAGTCACCGAGTCATCAAGGTCATCCAAATCTGTCAAGTCTTCTAGTATCGCCTCTAAATCCGCCTTTGTATTGGCAAGCTCTGGCGAAGTGTATGGATCGGCGACAGTATCTCGTATCCGGCTGTACGAAGCTAACAGGGCCTTTGCTTGCCCGATTTTGCGAAGGACGTCTCTACGGCATCAGCACAACACCTTGCAGCGTCGTTACTCTTTCACAACATTGAAAGGGTCGTCCATCGAACGCTGAACTATGAGCCGTCAGGTTGGGATTTCGAGCGTCTTCGGATTAGCGTCCCGGGTTTATTTATCTACTTATTTTCAGGGTAAGGGGATTGATCTTGTTTTGGCAGCGCGTAAACAGTAATCGACATTTAACAGCTCGAACGTATTTCCAGTTCACCAACGAGTCAACTTGGAAGCTTTGCCGCTGTGGTGCGTGAAGACCGTCCGTGGAGAGACAGGCTTTCTTCGACATGTATCCTGGCGACCAGCATCTTCCGGCAAATGACAAGTCTGGCCAGACAAACCCTTTTACTGCTCAGCAACCGTTCATCACGAGGATGAGCGCCCAAGAAATCGCTACTTTGCAGGCCAAGTTAGATCGACAGCTCGGGCCTGAATACATCTCCGATCGTCCAGGTGCTGGAGGAGCAAAGGTGCATTACCTAGAGGCATGGAAATGTATCAATCTTGCGAACGAGATATTCGGCTTCAACGGCTGGTCCTCGAACATCCAAAATATCGCCGTCGATTATGTAGATGCCCTCTATGTCCAGTTATAACAGGTTAGATGGATGAGAATAGAGAAACTGGTCGTGTGAGTCTGGGTTTGTCGGTCGTGGTCCGCGTTACACTAAGAGATGGTGTTTTCCATGAGGTACATGCTCATTGCTGATTAGCTTACCGTTCAAGGATATCGGATATGGATCTATCGATAACGCAAAGAATAAAGCTGCAGCTTTCGAGAAGGTAGATTGGCAAAAATCCAGCACTTACTTTTCTAGTGCAAAAAAGAAGGGACTACGGATGCATTAAAACGGGCTTTACGAAATTTTGGCAATGTACTTGGAAATTGTCTTTACGACAAAAGCTATCTTCGTGAGGTTTCGAAGATCAAATTGCCGCCGGTATTGCCCCCAATTATTCGACTAATACTTAGCCCCGCTTTGACGTGAATGATCTACACCGTCGACCCGAGTTTGCACCGTCGTCTAAGGGAGCTGTGCCAAGCAGAGGCGGCCAGTTGGAAAAGCGACACCCTGTGACCGTGTCAGCAGCCCATCAACAAAGTGTGTCTACATCAACCCGCGATGCAAACCGTTTACTGGGCGAAGATAAGGTGTTCCAAGATCAGTTTGATGGTATGATTTTTTTATGAACACCAATGACAGATTAGACGACTATTTCGACGACTATGATTTCGAGGACCGGCCGGTTTTAGTAGAAAGTCCGCGCCTCAATGAATTCGATACTAACACGTATATTCCTCGAGCGCACTATATATTCTAATATTATAGCCTCCCTTCGATTACACCTCCGACTTTCAATCTCCCACCTGTAGTGAACGACAGACCAACCCCTCCAGCAACGTCGTTCCAGGGTACACCACCTCAGGAAGGCAAAGTAATTCACCCACCACAACCTCAAGGTTCCTTCCAAAAGCCGCCTCAACCCGCCTTGGCTCCACGTCAACCGAGTCCGCAGAACACCACACCTATCGCTCCTAAACAGTTACAACCCCGACCACTATATGCAACACCCCAGAATTTGGTACCAGTGCAGCAGCAGCCAATCGAGCTGGCGGGAGGAAACCCTCAATCTACTGTAGGATTTAATCGAATCACCAAGGACGGCAGTATAGCGAGTCCCTTCGACCCCAAAGCCGTGAATAGCCCACTTGGAAGAACTTCAAACGGGATCGATCCTAACAAGTCCACTCCAGTTCCGAGACCTAAGGCCGCAAAGGTCCCGCTTGCAAACAACTCTGATGTCCATAACAGAATGGGCCAGCTCCCTCTGATGGGTCCAGGTAGTCGGAAGGTTGGCTATCCCCCAGTTGCAACATCCAGCCCTGGTAAGGTTGGGTTTCATGCGCGCGCAGTTTCCGGCTCTTCCTTAGCTGGTGTTAAACGGGACTCGCAAGGACAACCAGTTGGGTAAAATGCTAATTGATAATACTGACATCCAGAAATATGGCTAATGGACGATCAGGGGGTGATGTTCCTGGGCAAACGGTCAACCAGGGCACGCGGAGTATGCAGGGGGTTATTGTACAGCCAGATCCGAAAAGGATGAGGAATTAGGGTGTTGGCACGTTGGGACTTTTCTTTTCGGCATCAGAATTTGTGTACAGAGCATGGCATGTTATCTAAGAAATATTACATCCCTCAAGAATCAGTGCTATAATTCCGTCCACAGGTCGTAACGCCGGACGAACATAATGGTGTATGTGCATGTCCTGCTTCACTGTCGCTCAAATTTTCGAAAGCTCATCCGGCACTTCATTATCATAACTTCCGATTACGTGCGTCTTCTTCACTTTGACATGACGCGTCGATCAATCACTCAACATCCATCAAGGATTCCAAGTCGTTAGCAGATTGAACCTCCTGACGGGTTCATGTCTACGGCTCTGCTTTCTATGTGCGGCTTTATCCTTGAGGATGCGATACAGTGTGCGGCCTGGCTGAACTTAAAGTTGAACCTTAAAACCCGAGACCACCGCCTCCCCCCTGCCTCCCCCAAGGAGTTCACGAGCTGCACGCCGCAACTTAAAATCTATTTTAGCTGACAGTTTATGCGGGAGGCCATGCTGGCGTATAAGGGCATTCTCCGCCTCGCAACTTCGTTAACCAGAGCTCAAATACGTTCCCAAAGATACTTGATTAACTGAATCATATAAAATGCAGTCTAGACTGGTAAGTCTCCTTATTACGTCTTGGTCCTGAGGATAGATTTCAGGTTTGATTGTCCTCCTTGACCTTTCGCTCACGACTTTCGCAAATCCTTCCGCTTTACATTTACTGCGTCGGCAGACAACTCTTAACGACTGTATCGCTGGACCCTGTTCTTGGATTGGGGCAGGAGCGCTATGCCAGACTGTTGCGTGTGAATGCGTAGACCTTGCAGCCGCCGGGCCCGCGGAGGTAGCAAGCTGTATCACTTGCGTCCAGCCATTCAACGCAACTCTAGCCTCCGGTTTGTCTGTCCTGGCTACAGAATGTGCTTCTCTCTCAACGCTTACGGCAACGCCAACTGCCACAATGGTCCCTCAAAACGCAACTACAACCGGCCCAACTATGGCCCCGACTTGCGAAGCAGCGTGCAGCCTCGCGATCGGTGCCGAACGAACCTGCCTCAACTACAATTGTGCTTGTCCGACGGTGCTGTTGGCCGGGTCCATTTGTAGTCAATGTTATCAACCGATAAATGCGACGCAAGCGAGTCTTTGGGGAGATGACATTGCCATATGTCGCTCGTGGTCAGCTACTGCAATGCCAAATACTACCGTGCCAGCAATATGTACACAAGCATGCAACAACGTTGCATCGGTAACAACTTGCGCGAATCTGGACTGTTCCTGCCCGGTTATTTTGTCTGCTGGGCGGGCGTGCAGTCAATGTTTGGGGTCTTTCAATCTGACCGAGTCGACTCTAGGACCGTCAATCACCAGTTGTCTCAAATGGGGTCCGAGTGGTCAGGCAACCCCGACTCCTACTATAACAGCTTCCACTGTTCAAGTCACGGTGGCCAGCAGTCAGACGCCAAGCGTTGGAAATAAATCCATTCCTTTCGAGTGGACGAATCTGATGACCATCCTGGGGATTGTGGCAGGTCTGTTGAGCTTTCTTATGTAGTAGACAGTATTTCGTGAGTAAATGGTCTTTAGCTCTCTATCATTTTTTAGTGGAGATCGGATCACAGCAACAGCCAAGCTGCGGGCCGTTTATGTTGTGTAGGACTGCAGTCGACCAATGTATTATATCAATGTGGGAAAATGGGCTCTCGATATCTCGAGGAAAAATATAGATGAGATGGTGACGCGGATGGATTGATGACTTCGTCTGTCTTCCATCTTTTGTCATAGAGCCTGAAACTCGAGTGTTGCACCACGTTCAGCCCAGAATGCGAAATTGCGGACAACAGCTGCGCTCTCCTCGCCAACTGGTTCTGGGAAATGAGTTAATAATTAGTATGCTGGGCTTGGACCTGGCTGACGAAATTAAAAAGGCTAAATTGTGGCGCCGTTGCGCCGGGGGGCTCAGGCAACCGCCCATATTAGCTGTAGTCACCGTTAGTGTGGTCGGGTGACGGCATGGCGCTAATTTATACCGCCGGCTACACAGCCTCAGACCGATCCGGCAACAACAACATCCGACACCCGCGACCGTTCAGTATACATATATTTGTATGATCTTTGCAGAAGAGCAGTTCGCTGCTGTGAGGACTTGAATATCGGACAATGACAAGGCCAAGTGCTTCGTGCGATACCTGGTATGTTCCCGTTAGCCTATTGCGCTGACCCCTGAAAGTCGGCAGCGGCGAGTCAAATGTGATGGAGACCGACCAGTTTGCGGGAGATGTTTGAAGAGCGACAGACAATGCTTAGGATTCAACGAACAGGGTCGATTGATCCTTAAAGATGAGACTCAGAGTACTAAGGAACGCGTCGAAAAAAAGACCCGGAAACCATCGAATAAGGAGATATGCAATGATGATCCTCCTTCTATCCGGGGTGCTACGCCCGACGTTATCCAGGCCAACTGTTCAATCTCCACTCGCAATCCCAATTCCCAAAGTCGGCGGGCCAATGAATGGCACATTGACGATAATACGGAGTTTCTCTCATCAATTACAAACGTTGTGAGAATGACTCCGTCTTACGAGCGAGATCAATTTGCCCTCTACTGCTGTCGCGAGACAATAAGTCTTCGGACGCTTAACTGGGTGATGTCTGACGAAAAATGGATACAACTTCTGCCGGAAATGATGAGCCGATCAAACTCTTTGGCCTCAGTAATACACGCCAATGCGGCAACCTACCGCGCGAAAGCCCAAGGGGCAAGAAAGACGCCTAGCCAGGCGCTGGCTCATTATGCACACGCACTAAGCGCAATACAACAAGATTTGTATGATCCAGTACGTCAGAAGAGTGACGAGACGCTGTTTGCAATAGTTCTACTCGGTGTCTTTGATGTAATAGCCCATCGCAGTCTTGCTGACGACTTAGATCCATAACAACGAAGACCTGGGATCATGGCAGGCTCATGTGCGCGGAGCCACGAGAATAATCCAATGTAATGGCGCCGACTACTACAAATTGGCCGATTCCCCATCTCGAGTTCTCGCAAAGTATGTTCGCGGTTTCGATATTATTCGCGCTATGAGCAACCAAGAAGATACAATATTTGGGACCGCGGAATGGGACCATTTGGGAGAAGGATCGTTTGTAAGAGTATTATCATATATTAACATTGCTAATTTTAGCCGCTGGATTCTTTGCTGAGCCATTATGGACACATTACCAATACTATCGCAGCCGCTGAAAAGCTCCAGGCGCCGACAATAGAGCAGATGGATGACTTTATCAATAAATTGAAAGCCTCCAAAAAGGCTCTTGAGGAATGGAAAACTGCGCTGCCGGTCTATTACGAGCCTTTCCTTGTGCCGACCACGACTTCCCCAGTTGCCGAGAACATGGATGGCGCCGCTCCCTATCCTTACGAGGAACGCTTGGATTATGTTACACGTAAATACATCATCATTTAATCGTACTAATTATCTTAGATTTTATCGGGCATACCATGAATCTGTATTGGGCTGCTATTTTGAGGATTGATCGCTTTTTACTGGGACATATATTTCCATTATCGAATCCGTCCCCCACCGAAGTCAGGTATAATATGACCCAAAATATTGAACTGACCCATTAGTATAGCGAAGGATATCATCATGTCCTTCCCGACTCTTTCTTCGGTCGGAGGAATATTTATCCTCTATCCTGCTATGCGAGCGGCAAAAGTGCTAGGAACACCAGAGAAGCAATACATAATATCGATATTACGCAAATTATCAGCAGAAGTTCCAGTGGCATTCCCCTTGGCAGCGCATGTGATGGAATTCGAAATGACTTCACCGACGGATGAGATGTGCAAGGCCCCTTTGGCGAAGGTTTGGGGTCCATATTGGGATATCAAGGGTAATTTCCTGGGGACAAGGATGGCATCATGATTATACTCCGGCAGCTATGTACCAATAGAGTGATTTATCTGCTCCACCTGTGATGAATCCATCTGACGTGCGTAACCATTTGGCGTTCCATATAGGAGAGGTCGATTCGGTTTGTGTTGCCACACATTGTTTCTGTTCAAAATCCCAGACTTTCACTCGTCCATCGATCGCACTAGACACTAAGCAAGTCGGGGACCGAAGAGTACCTGGTAAGTAGAAATTGACCCGTTCGATTCCAGTCGATGGATAACACTGAACTGTTGTGGCCGTACAAATTTGCAATTTGCTCGCCATGGCGTACATCATAAACTGAAATAACCTTCGAATCTCCTGTTGCAGCGAGATAGTTCGAGCCGGGAGAGAATGACAATGACCGTACCGTATCCGAATGACCTGTCCGATTAATTCGCTAGGCCTGGGACAACAACCTGGCAGCGTATATATTAGTCTATTTGTCTCCGCGCTGAAGACATGAATACCTCCATTTTGATGGCCTGATGCAATATAACGCCTATCTCCAGACTTCTGTCAGCGTCGCGCCACAAAAGGAAGATACACACGCGATACTTGTTCCGAACGAACCTTTTGTCTCCATTTCCGTGATTTTCTTCAGTGACGAAGTATCCCAAAGAACTACTCTACCATCGTATGTTGTAGAGTACAATACGCTTCCATCCGCCGAAAATGCCAAAGCCCATGCTTCACCTGTCATATCCTGTGCCCGTCCTTCTGTCCCTATAAGTCAACAAGGCCCTGACAATTCAAGTACCGTCCACACTAGTCGAACGGTCCGCGACTATGATTAGCCGGCTAGACGGGACGCCATACCTCCTGACTTCAGTCGTACCTTCTCCTTCCCTTCAATTAAATCCCATACAGCCAATTCCTGTCCGAATCCGGAGCTCGCTGCTGTATTTCCTCCGTTGTCGAGATCTACGGCAACGTGATGTGCTCCCAGAGGATGTGCATTCTTGAACGTGTGTATCAGTGGATGCTCGGAACTTTTTGCGTCCCAAACTTTGATTGACGATTCTCCTGAAGCAGTGACGGCTCTGGTAGGTGTTACAGCGATAGAAAATATCTCGGAAGAATGAGCTTAGAGTGAGAAACGGACCAGCGAAAAGATTACCCTCGGACTCGACATGTGTCGCTAAGAATTGGTTTGTTGGCTTGGGCAGTCAGCGACGGGCAACAACACGAGGAAATACCATTCTATGCGTTCAGGTTCATCGGCTTACTGTGCTTTTGGAAGAGAAGCGCAGGACGAAAGCCCGCTAGCCGAATTGCGCTTGGGGGGCTTACAGCGACTTCTCACTTGTGATGAGGTACTTCTGGAGTGATCGACGGAGACGAATGATTTTTGGATTTTGATCAGAGCAATACCAGGCGTACGGTCGCACAAGTTCGATCTTGCCAGATTTTCTCGATTCAATGGTGAAATTCAAGACCTTTCAATAGCTTTTTGACGATAGTTGACGAAAAGTCCAATGATTTACTGCAAAACAATCCTCTCATGCCTGCCCCGGATTCCAGATCCAGCGGTCAGTCTTATCTCAATGTTTGAACTCGCCGGAATTATCGGATCAGATGGGGACTGAGAGAATATTTCTTTTCTGTGTGATCGAAGGGATGCCATTTATCCTGATCGTCTATAAACTTAATACTCGCTTCTCTGAGATATAATATCATGGCATGAAACAGATCAGAGAATCTCGTTTTCAGTTTCTTTCGTGACCTTCCAAAGTCTGATGCTATGCATACTACTGCTAAATCCGTTGGAGCTATATTGAGAGCTTGTCGTTGGAATCGTTATCTCACATACGCACTCTACATCATCGAGATCTTCTAAATAACTTCATGTAGCCCTGACTTGCGCTTCAGATTTAAATCCAGCGGTGGACCTAATAGTTCCATCTCAAGAGCTCGGAGCCAGAATCCCACTCAGATATGACAACTAATTGTCGACTGAATTGCCGGTAAGCGCACTGGTATTGAGATCAATGTAAACGATACCTGTATATACCCCGTAAGGACAGTAAAACTCGTTCCTGAGTGCGTTGCATGCATATACATCGCCGCACCGGACGTGAAAGCCTTGTTCCCAGCGAGCATAAATACTCGAAACACGATCAGTAATGAATAATTTACGACCTCAGAGACATTTCGAGATTGAAACCCCTGTCCAATTCAATTGCCATGGCCGCCTTCGACGTAACCGGTCCTCCCATTTCCTGTGCTTAGCAATCATGATCTCAGAATGCACAAACCGCCTCCGCCGTCTTGACTAATTATCTCTGTCCGAAATCAAGATCCAGAACGCCCCCTCGCAGTATTGATCCGCAAGTATCTCCTAGAAGAATACCTTCCCACCCAGTTTGGGAGACGTTTTATTCAAGGCACTGACTTGTCCTGTATTCTGACCTATCCCTCCTTTTGGACGGAGGCGGCTCAAGGACTTCTGCGTCAGGCTGCTCTAAGGTCGGGATTCCCATATGACGCTCTGACACTAATCACCGAAGAAGCTGCCACGTGTCTCTACCCTTTGACGAAAGGCGCCGAGGTGGATGTTAAGAATGGGGATGGAATATTCCTGTGCGGCTTCCGTACGAGTCTTACGGTGCCAACCCGAGCTTTTCTTCGTGCTAACCCATTTAGAACCTTATCTCTTATAAGATCGTTTCCAGGACTCCATTCAAAATAGAACCTTGCACCGATGCTACCAATGCCAATCATGGATCTCGCCGACTCATGGAAGCTTTTGAAGCGCTCGTACGCGGCAAGCTCGGGAACATGGCCGCAGAATTGTTGAGGCCAACAAAACTCGGAGAATTGTTGCAATTTTACGATCGCGCGAAAGCGGTATCAAGCGGTTCTTTAATCCGCTCGCTGCAGACTGTGAGTCGGAATTCGAGCTTCGTTTCATGAGCGCTCCTGACATTCCCGAGATAGGGTTAGATGAGGTTTCTTACGAGTTTCGAGGCTTTTCTCCGTATGACAAAAGCTAACAAGCAGAGAGGAACTTCGAAGGAGTGTTTTTGATAGTCTCGGGCTTGTGTCCAACCCTACTTCGAGCATCAACCTTCTTTTCGTATCGAAGATACCGTCTGGTTGGTACTGTAACTGGGCTAAACTCATGGAGTGCCGAGAACCAATAGGAAACTACCACGTACGACAATAGGAATTTCATCCAAAGCTTTGTCCCCTTCCTTCCGGAAGCCACTTGTTTTTCTTTTAATTTGACCCCTGAAAGCCAAGGTGGGGATCTTTAATATGGCGTCGAATCCGAATGCTTACACAACTGGCGATAACCCAGATTTAATGCACCGGAGGTTGATCGGCAGGGGGGGATTTGGCAGCGTTCATGAAGTAGACTCCCGCTTTGAGTGCTGGCTGATTGACTACAGCTCTATGACATTCCTAAGGGACGCGTGCGTCATCTCTTCAGTGTCACTCATATAGGAAGGCTTTTGCAAGGAAGTTGCTCCATATCCCTCGACTCACCCCTAAAGAATTTGAGAATGAAACCGCAGCAATCAGAAAGATTTGCGGGCAAAAAAGACATACTCACATCGTTGCCGTATTGAGGATAGGAGAACTGGCAAATACGTCCTATTACTTTATCGATATGGAGTTGTGCGATCTAACCTTGCACGATTATATCCACCCAACAAAACCACCAGACCCAGCAGAGTCGCTACCTGTTTTCATAAAAGACAAGCCGCCTCCAATAAAGGCACAACAGATATGGAACGTCATGCAGCAGATTACAAGCGGTTTAGCATATATACATTCCCTCAATCTCGCTCACAGAGACCTGAAGCCTGCGAACAGTAAAACTCTACGCGCATTTATCTAACTTTTCTAGTTCTCTATTCGAAAGACTCCGTATGGAAGCTAGTAGACTTTGGATTTACTTCCGAAGCCAGCTCAAGGTCCATTCACATGTCGTCTGCTTCGAGAGGGACTCCAGGATACCGTGCGCCAGAATTAGTAGGATTAAAAGAACCGGCAACTTACAATAATAAGGTCGATATCTGGTCGCTGGGATGTATTCTCTATGAACTTGCCGTTGGTGAGAAGGCGTTCTACGACGATACTTCCACATTTGCGCATAAGATTATAGGCTCTCCTCTAGTTGTCAATCTCGATGAGTACTTCAGCGTCCAATGCAATGAGACTATTAAGAAACATGTCACCGCAATGCTACAGATAGAACCTTCAGTAAGACCCTCAGCTTCAAAATTATTCGAGGAATTCTCCAGCAATTTCAGCTCCATACAAGTTGAGTATCGATATAAACAGGTTGACGATGTTTTCCCTCATAAACAGGTTGACGCTGTTTTCCCTCATAAACAGGTTGACGATGTTTCCCCTCAAGGTCAAGAAGCCTCTCTGACCCAACCGAGTCGCTTAATTGAAGGTAATAAACGCAAAACCTGTGGAAGTTTCAACGTAACGTTGATATTAGATCACACTTTGTCAGTGGCC